>Ga0114959_10003073_pt1 | contig 13286 bp, 3 predicted proteins | sample C_130625_EF_Meta_FD_87317 | JGI IMG/M metagenome (GOLD analysis project Ga0114959, IMG submission 87317) | Freshwater microbial communities from Lake Croche, Canada to study carbon cycling - C_130625_EF_MetaG | ecosystem: Environmental > Aquatic > Freshwater > Lake | place: Lake Croche, Canada...
AGTTCCATCACTCAACGTTACTGTGATTGATCCTGTACCTGTCGTAGCTATTGTTAAGTTCGTACTCGTTCCAGCACAGATCGTTGTTGTTCCTGTAATATTCGCCGTTGGCGCTGGTACTACATTAATCGAAGTTGTTGGTGATGTAACCATCGAAGCACCAAATGCATCAGTTATGCCAGTTATTGTAACTGGTATTGTTCCAGTTTGTGTAATCGTTCCTATATTAAATGGAGCACCACTTACTGCAGTAACTGTTCCAGTTCTACCATTTACTGTATAATTAATAGTAAATGGAGATGTGCCTTTTGTTGAAATATATGTTAATTGCCCTATGCCGCCTACACTAATAGTATTACCAGTAAAAGTACCCACTGGTCGTGGATTTACAGTTACTTCTGCATTGCTTGAGATTACAGTTCCACAACTGTTATTAATGCTTACATAATAGCTGCCAGCAATGCTTGTATTAATAGATGCGCTATTTGAAGAGCTAAAACCTGAAGGACCGAACCATGTATAAGTAGGAGAAGACCCAGTTACTGTTAAACTTAAAGTAGCTGAATTACCTTCATTTATGTTTACTGATAATGGTTGTGCAGTGATTAATATTGGCGAAGTCGTACTTATGGTCGCAGCTCCTGATGTCGTACCACTACCATAAGTATCTGTTACGCTAGATATTGTATAGGTAGTAGATGAACCAGCGCCAGCATCAGCATATTTTGGTATTGTTAAAGTACCAGAACTGGTATTATAAGTTGTTCCATCACTTAATAATATAGTTATAGTGCCATTTCCAGTAGTTGTAATATTTAAGTTAACGCTAGATCCACCAAAACAAGCAGCACCACCACCAGTTATATTTGCAGTTGGCTTGGCTAAAACAGTCACTGTTGCAGTGGAAGTAGAATTTGTTTGAACTCCTAAATTATCTGTTATGCTATTAATGGTAACAGATATGGTTCCAGCTTGAGAAATAGTTCCAATATTAAATGGAGAACCGCTAACCGCAGTTACAGTACTAGGAGATCCTCCTGGTATTGTATAATTAATAGTAAATGGAGAGTTGCCTTTTGTTGAAACATAAGTTAACTGTCCTGTTCCTCCAACTTGAATGGTATTACCTGTAAACGTACCCACTGGTCTTGGATTTACAGTTACCGCTACATTATTTGAATTCGTTGTAGCACAAGTTCCACTAACTGTGACTGAACCATAGTAAGTGCCAGCATCAGCTGAAGAAGCATTAGTTATAGTGTATGTTGTAGAAGTGGCTGTTGAACTGGTAGTAGTACTTAAAGTGCCGTTTCTATACCATTTATAAGTGTATTGAGTATTATCTGCGACTGCGCCAATTGTATAACTTATAGTTGCAGATGCACCTTCATTAACACTTACTGAAATTGGTTCTGCAGTTATCGTTGCAGGTTGCATTACAGTCACTGTAACTGTACCTGTTCCGCTTACTGTTCCAGTTCCAAAATCAATATTAGCAATTGAGTATGCTGTAGTAGTTGATGGCTTAACTGTAATAGTTCCAGTTAATGTTGTTAAAGTTGATGTAGAGGTTCCTAAATTAAAAGTTTTGGAAGTGCCATCGTTTAAAGTAATTGTAGTTGAACCTGTTCCAGTCAAACTTACTCCAACACTTGCTTCACCCCCCGCACAAATAATATCACCACTAGTCAAACTTGCTGTAGGAGCTGGATAAATAAATACGGTTTTAGTAACAGTTGTAAAATCACAGCCTAAATTATTAGCTGCTTTGTAGGTTATTGTTGTTTGTGTAATAGTTGAGATTAAAGTAGGCCAGTCTAATATAGTTGTAAGATCAGTTCCAACTGAAAAAGCAGACAATCCTCTTTGTACAACTCCGCCACCATTAACATCCCAATTTCCATAAGGCCTAGCTGTAGAAGTTACTGTTGGTGCAAAAAGTGGATCATTAGGAACAGTTGTTGTACTACCTGATGTAGTTAAGAATACTACTGAATATAACTGTCCAGTGGAACCAGCAGTTAATGAAGCTGGTCCTAAAATTACAGGATGTGGTAATTGTCTGATAGTGACAACTGTACTTCCAATAGTTCCAGTAATAGTTCCTTCATTACCTCGCTCAGGTAAAACAGTACTTACTGAAGTAATTGTATAAGTTTCTGGAATTGATCCAGTATAATTAATGACATTACTTATTACTGCAGTCCATGTACCTGTTGCTGTGCTATTTGTAGTTCCTGTAATTGTTGTGATTTCGCCTGTCCTGTCACTGTATAATTTTATTCTATAAGCAGTTTCTGGTTTAGCAGTAGTGATTGTACCCGATATAGTTATTCCACCTAAGCCATCATCATTACTACATGTAGTTAATGTTGCATCAGATAATGTTGCGAGTGGTCCGCCATTAATATCTATAGTACTACTTAATGTGGTACCTAAATTTTGTGTGTTTGTAGCAGTTGCCGTAACATCACCAGATCCGGTAAATGTAGTTGTAATAGTTCCAATACTTATTCTATGTGGTGTAGTTATAGCATACGTTGTACTGGTTAAAGTATTTGTAGTATAAGTCCAAGTGTTGGATGAAGTGGTTGATATAGTTCCAACAACATTAGTGATTGTTCTTGTTATTGCTTCAGCTATATCATTCAATTGAATTGTATAAGATTCACCTACAATACCTGTGATAGTACCAGTGATAGTAACATTACCTCCACTATACTGTTCAGGTTGAAGTGGTGATATTGTAATTGTAGGTAAAGAGTTAACCCCAACTTTGATTGTTTGAGTTAATGTTGAATTATTTCTTGTATTAGTTACAGTATAAGTAGAAGAAACAGTTGTAGCATCTATACTAATTGCATGGATTGTCTGAGTAGATGTGGTAGTTGTTAGCGTATTAAATGTGGCAGTCCAAGACACAGTAGCCCCTGTACCAGTTCCTGTTACAGTTGTAGCAAAGCCGCTCTTGTTGCTTATTAAATTGAATGACCAAGGTTCACCAAGAATTGCGGTAATATTACCCTGAATAGTTATTGTAGGTGTTATTGGTGTATTTGCATATATAGCAATTGAACCTGTTGGAGTTGTAATTTCTGCTCTAGGTATATCATTTAACAATACTAAAGTTCTTGTTACAGTTCCAATATTGACTTGATTATTTGTACCTAAAGTAGTCGATAGCGTTCCAATTGTTATATTACGAGCAGTTTGAGTTGCAGTTGATATACTGTTTGTGGTACTTGTTAAAGTAAATGTAGCTGTCCATGTTACATTAGCCGTAGGTGCAATGCCAGATAAAGTAGATGATAAGGTTGGGGAAATTGTAATACCAGATGTTTGATCTATCAAAGTAATTTTATAAGCCTCCCCAGGTATTAATGTTAAAGTACCAGTAATAGTTATATTCTGTCCTTCATATGCAGTAACGGTATTAGATAATGTTGAAATATTTGCACTTGGCAAGGCATTCACATTAATAGTGGTCGTTTGACTTGCAGTTTTGGCATTATTAGTCGAATTAGTTCCATTAGATAATGTAGTAGTAACTGTTCCAATCTTAATACTATGAACTGTTTGTGTAGAAGTGGTAGTTGTTAAGTTTGCCGTAACTGACCAAGTAACAGAAGAAGTTGATGGTAAAGTTAAAGTTCCACTTATAGTAGTTAATGTTCTTGTGATACCCCCAACCACATCATTGACATCAAATTCATATCGCTCACCCGGTATACCTGTTATAGTACCCGTAATAGTTTGTGTGGAATTACCAGAACCATCAGTTGCATATACTGTTGTAATCGTACTTGGTAAAGGAGTCGTGATTACCACTAATGGCAATGCATTGACTGTTATTGTTGTAGAGGTTGTTCCCGCTAAATTAATTGTGTTTGTTACACCACCATATACCGTAGTTACACTACTTAAAGTAAGATAATTTACTGTTTGTGTTGATGTGCTTGCAGACAATGTAAAGCTTGCAGTCCATGTTATTGTACCTGAACTTGATGCATCTATTGTTCCTGAAACTGTAGTAATTTTAGTGCCATTATTGTTAATAGGGAAGCTATATTTCTCTCCAGGTATGCCTGTTAAGGTACCCGTAATTGTTGCGGCATATTTACCGTCACCATCTGCATAAACAGTTATTGGATTTGGTAAAGTTATTGATGCACTTGGTAAGGCATTCACATTAAAAGTGGTCGTCTGACTTGATGTATTCGCTTTATTAGAAGAATTAGTTCCATCAGATAATGTAGTAGTGATTGTTCCAATCTTAATATTATGAACCGTTTGAGTAGAAGTGGTAGTAGTTAAATTAGCCGTAACTGACCAAGTAACAGTAGGACTTCCTGTTGTAATAGTGCCACTTATAGTTGTTAATGTTCTTGTGATACCTCCAACCATATCATTGACATCAAACGCATATTGCTCACCCGGTATACCTGTTATAGTACCCGTAATAGTTTGTATAGAAGATCCTACAGCATCTGCATATATTGTTTTTTCAGTACTTGGTAATGGATCTGTAATTACCACTATTGGCAACCCATTGACTGTTATTGTCGTAGAGGTAGTTCCATCAAGCGTATTAATATAATTCGTTGCACCTTCAAACGAAGTAGTAATCACATTACTTATTGTAATATGATTTATTGTTTGTGTTGATGTGTTCACATTTAATGTAAACGTAGATGTCCAAGTTTGCGAGACTGTATTGCCTAGGGTACTGGATAAAGTACTGTTAGCAGTAGCCACCAATTCCCCATTGTTTAAAATAGGTAGAGAAAAAGTTTCACCCGGAGAACCTGGAATACCAGTAATTGTACCTGTTATTGTAACTGTTAAATTACCATTTGCATCCGCATAGGTCGTATACGGAACTGGTAATGTTATCACAGCACTCGGTAACGAGTTCACTTTAATCGTGGTCGTAATTAAACCTACATTATCAAGTGTTGCATTTACAACTCCAAGTGTCGTTGAAATGGTCGCTACAGTAATAATATGTGTTGTTTGAGTATTGGTTGATGTATTGGTTAATGTAAATGTAGCAGTCCAATTTTCAACACTATTCGAAGTAGCTGTGCCCGTTAATGTTCCAGAACTTATTGATATTACTTTAGTAACACCACCCACTTCTTGATCCCATAAGGTAAGTATTTGCCATGCCTCACCTGGTATTTTAGTTATCGTACCTGTTATAGTTACATCCTGTCCTGCATATTTAACAATAGTAGGAGAAGCTTGAGTAATATTTGCTTGTGGTAGCGCATTTACTTTAATAGTAGTTGTTTGACTAAGTGTGGTACCATTCGTTGTATTAGAAACAGTTAAAGTAGAAGTAACTAAGCCAATGCTAATAGTATGAACTGTTTGAGTAGATGTAGTTGTAGTAATTGAACCCGTTATAGACCAAGGATCACCACCTATATTACTGGTACCTGTATTACTATATACCCCCAATAGTCTAGTTACAGTTCCAACTTGATCATACACATGTATACTATAAGCCTCACCATTCATTGAAGTAATAGTACCAGTTATGGTAGCAAGATAACTTTCATCTGTCCCTGCATAAACTACAGTATTAATAGCTGGCTCAGTAATGATTGCTATTGGTAATGCATTGACTGTTACTGTTGTAGAAGAAGTAGTAGCAAAATTATAATAATTCGTAGCACCATCAAACGAAGTAGTTATCACATCGCTTATGGTAATATAATATAATGTCTGTGTTGCTGTTGTTGTAGATAATGTAAATGTGGACGACCATGTTTGTGAAACAGTATTACCTAAAGTATTACTAACAGTAGCTACTTTCACGCCGTTACTTAAAATGGGCAATTGATAACTTTCACCTGGTATACCTGTAATTGTACCTGTTATAGTAACTGTTAAATTACCATTTGCATCCGCATAAGCTGTATAAGGGTTAGGTAATGTTATCGCAGCAAGCGGTAACGCATTTAATTTAACAGAAGTGGTTTGACTAAGTGTGGTACCATTCGTTGTATTAGAAACAGTTAAAGTAGAAGTAACCAAACCAATACTAAAATTATGTATAGTTTGAGTAGATGTAGTTGTAGTGATTGTGTTATTTAATGACCAAGGTTGATCTATCCCAGGTGATCCGCCACTGCCCGAATAGTAATATACTCCAAATAGACTAGTCACAGTTCCAACTTGATCATACACATGAATAGCATAAGCCTCACCTGGCATTGAGGTAATAGTACCAGTTATAGTAGCACTATAACTAACCCCATCAGTGTTGCTCGCATATACTACTGTGTTATTAGTTGGCAAAGTAATAGTTGCAATAGGCAATGCATTAACTGTTATAGTTGTAGAGGTAGTGTTAGCAGCATTTTTATTATTGGTTGCACCGCCATAAATAGAACTAATCACATTACTAATAGTAATATTATTTACCGTCTGTGTTGCTGTGGTTGTAGTTAATGTAAATGTGGCTGACCATGTTGTTGAAACAGTATTAGTTAAAATATTACCAGAGGCAGTAGCAACCAATTTACCATTGTTTAAAATGGGTAGAGAAAAATCCTCCCCTGACGAACCTGGTCCAGGAATACCCGTAATTGTACCTGTTATTGTAACTGTTAAATTTCCATTTGCATCCGCATAAGCCGTATATGGTTCTGGTGATGTTATTACTGCTCTTGGTAAAGTATTAATAGTAATAGACGTACTAATTGTACTTCCATCATTTGTATGATTAAATGCGGTAAGTGTAGATGTTATTGTACCAATACTTACTATATGTGTCGTTTGAGTAGAAGTCGAAGTGGTACTTGTTAAATTTACTGTTGTAGTCCAAGACATAGTACCTGTGCCGCTCACCGTACCCAGGTAACCAATCTTATCACTATTCAACAAGAATGACCATTGCTCTCCCGGTATAGCTGTTACTGTACCAGTAATTGTGGCACGATAATCTCCATCGCCATTATCTGCATATACTACAGTACCTATTATTGGTAATTGAACCACCGCCTTTGGAAGTCCATTTACTTTTATAATGGTATTGGTAACTGTACCATTATTTAAATTGTTGGTAGCAGTTAAAGTGGAATTAACCCCAATATTTAAATTATGAATTGTTTGTGTTGCTGTTGTTCCAGATAATGTAAATGAAGTAGTCCAAGTTTGTAACACACCAGAACCAGTACTTGTGATTGTTTTAACTTGAGTAGCTCCATCAAATATTGTAATTGAAATGGTTTCACCTGGGATACCCATTATAGTACCTGAAAGTGTAGCGTTGTAATTATATCCATTAACTACTTTTGCTGCATAAAATACCTCACCTGTTGGAGTTGTAATGTCTGCAACTGGAATACTATTTACATTAAGTGTAGCAGTTCCAGGATTAACAGTAGGAGAACATGAAGTTGTACCTGAAATAGTTAAACTTGCGATGTCATAACTATAAATTTTTGTAGTACCAGAAATAGTATTTGTTGGGGAAACTTCTATAGACCTTTCAGCTCGTCCAATTTGACCTCTAGATCGATCGGAAAAATTACTTAGTGTGCCAGTAACAGTGTAAGTATTCGTATTCGTTCCTAATAATTTTTCATTTAAAACTAATGAATATTGGTAATTAGCATCATAAGTTGGTGTTGTAACTACAAAAGTAATAGTAGAACTAGAACCAGTATAAATAGTATTGTTTGATCTTATTATAGTTGCGTCAGGTGTTGCGTTTACAGTTACCGTTGTAGTTTCAGAAGAGGTTACGGTTACTCCATCTGGCCCAGCATAATATCTTGTCACTAAGTAAACACCAGCGTTGGAATTGATGTGTGCAATAACACCATCAGTAGAGTTAAAACCTAATGATCCAATACCACATGTACTTGAAGATGTAGAACATGCATTCCCTTTTTCATCGCTAATTCTTACATAAGTATAAGGATCTATCGTACGTAAATCTCCAAGTCCTGGTGTTAAAGCAGAAGGTAAAGATGAACCTGTTGGATCTGGTAAACAAAACGGACTATTTGTATAAGTGAAAGGAGAAATTGGAATTGTCATCAAAATTCCGGGAGTCGCGATTAAATCAACTTGCGGATTCAAGGTTTTTGAGTCAACCGTTAGATCTGCTTTTAATAAAATAGGCGTTAATTCCCCTTTTATTAATGGCATCAAAAGCTCATACTTATTATTTAATTCATGGTCTTTTGAGATTTTTGCGAAAACTGCAGTATATGAAACTAATATCAATAAAATTGACATTGTTAATTTTCGCAAATAAATGTTAAATGTAATCTTCATGAATTTTTATTTTTAATAGAACTACCAGTTTAAATAAATGATTGAATTTTTACTGATACTTTATTTTGAATAGCTTTATTATTAGTTATTATTACTTATTTTAATTGCATTTATCTACAGTAATTGTAATGCTTACTGAGTCTTCGCCTTTTTTGTAAGTAATTTTATAGGTACCTGATTGAGAGGTATTATGATCAATTTGACCGGTTGATTTGTTAAATCCTAAACCACCAATGCCATTCGATTCTCTTGTATAAATAAATACGCCTCCCTCTTCACTTACTTTAGGAGTTGATAATCCATATTTGCCTGCACAAAAAGTAGCAACATCATAACTAAGAGTTAAAGCAGCTATATCATTTACCTTTTTAAATTGTGGATAACTTTCGGAATTGTGCGAATTGATTTTACTTTTTTCATTTGCAAATGAAAAAGAAAATGTTAATATCAATGCAATGAAACATATAACTAATTTCATAGAATAAGTTTTATAGTAATTCATATAAGAATGTTAAAGTCAAGTATTTATAAGTAATCAAAACTATATTAAACTGAATTATAAGAAATTGAAAATGATAGTACATATATATACTATAAAGAGTACCTACATTAAATAATAATAAAATTTTTAATTTCAAGTAATACTATAATGTATATATTTATACTATTTATAGTATTTATTTATATCACGATTTTGTAAAATCATGACTTAAATAAAACGATCTAAAAAAAACAAGAAAATATTATAGGGCTTGTCTTACAAGCATCTATTACTAAAATATGTAATATTGACAAAGCCACATTTAGCATAATGGGTGGCTGTAGTTTGAAGAATTATATAATAACCAATTATATTTCAAATAATTGAATAATGGGCTAATTTGTAATGCGTTACTGCATTAAACTGATCAAATTTGATTAAATTCTATAGAAAAGTATTGGGTTTTACCCATATAAATTCAGAATGATGCAGGCGAAAAAATGATATCGTAAAACTATATCTAAAAATAGATTGAGAGAGGGGTAAAAAGAAAATGAAAAATAATTTATTAATTTTTAATTTGGTCTTTACATAACATTGTATAATATCTATCTGCGTCAGGATACTTTTTATCTTTTGATATCTGTAATAATTTACAAGCGTCTTCTTTTTTACCTAATGTATTTAATGCAATGCCCTTAAAAAATTCCGATTTACCAGTGTTAGAAGATTTCAAATTAATAGATTTATCAAAATAGGGAAGTGAAGCTTCAAAGTTATTATTGTTGTAAAAACATACACCTGCATTTTCATAATAGGCATAATTATTGGGATCCAATTCAGATGCCTTTAAAAAGAATTTTGCGGACTCTGTATATTTTTGAGCATTAAATAAAGTAGTGGCTTGAATTACCAATAAATCAATATTCTTCTTTTTATCTATTAAAGCTTGATTTATATTATTGGCAACTATAGCCGTGTTATTATCTTGTACAACTAGTTGGTTCCCACTTTTGGAAATATTTTGTAGATTTTTTAAATCATTGTTCTCTGGAAATAATTTACAAGAAGTATCTAGTAAATTTTTTATTTCAGGAGTAAAGGATTGTTTTAATCTGATTAAATTATTTAAATATAAATACCATCCAAAATCTTCATTTCTATATTTAATATAAGTTAAAAATGAATTTTTTAATAACACAGTGTCTTTTAATTTACTGGCAACATTTATAATTTGGTTATATGCAGTTCTCGATCTTGGTCGTTCTTTAAAACCAATAATTGCATATTTCAAAGCACTATCATCCTTATTCAAATTAATGTATGCTAAGCTTTTATAGGTATCTGATAAATGAAAATAGGGGTTAGCTAATTTACCCTCGTCAAAATAAGGAATCGACTCTTTATAATTTCCGTTTTTTACATAGTAAGTCCCTATAACGTCTGAGATGGATAACCCCGTTGCTGTCAAATTGGGGAAGTAGTTACTTAAATTCTTAACTGAATCAATGCTCATTTTCTTAGGATCAAGGTCCGCATATACTAGAGGTTGAAGCTTCATGGATTCATAAGTCGAATTGACAATATAACCAATAGGTAACATGATTAAAACAATGGCAATAGTTGTTATTTCCGAAAATAAATAAGAACTGACTTTTTTTGTCTCCTTACCTTTTGCTGCTATTATATTTTGTAAGTATACATTTAAGTTAATTGCACATACCAGAGCAAAAAGAAACTGCGTTATGGGGCGTTCCATAGGAAAATTTAAAGAGGCGTCAACTCCATAACCAACTAGTGCAAGCATTGAAAAGAAATGTAAAACTCTATTATAATTAAGCTCATTATTAAAATAATTTTTTAAAAATAATATAAATATGAAAACAAATAAACTTAGATACAATAATATTCCTATTATACCCGTTTCGGCACCTAGTTCCAAGAAATCATTGTGCACATGATAGGACAAAATATTATCATTGAGTATTTCTCTTTCATAAGGAATAACTGCAATTTTCCAATTACCAAAACCAGCACCAATTAATTTATGATTTTTAAGATAGTCAATAGAAGCTACCCAGTAGTCCTTTCTTCCTGATCCTTCTAAAGTAATAGAACTGACTCTATTACTTAGAACCGCATACCCACCTTGATTGGCTTTGTCAAACTGTGTATTTACTGTTTTAATAGCTAAAATTGCAAAAATAACCCCAATTAAAATTGGGATCAATAATTTAAAAACTTTTAAAAAATTTATCTGCTTTCTTTTAGTTTCAATAATACATAATATAATAAATAGTATTGTATAAATAGCCAATGAAACATAAGTTGAACGTGTACTCATTATTACAATAGACATTACCGCCATCATCAAAATACCCATAAATAAATATTTCCATTTTGTATTTAGTTCGTAAACTAAATACATACAGAATGGAATTTTAATAGCCATACTTGCCGCCCAAATATTTTTATTAGAAGCGTTTCCTTTAATAGAAAGTATAATGCCGTCGTAGTTTGTAACTTCAGGTGATTTATTTAAAAAAGAAGTAATTGTATAATAGGAATCGGCAAATAAAGCTAAACATAATAATATTACTATTATTCTTAAAAGGCTAGAGTCTTTTTGCAGGAGGATTGCTATATTAAAAAATACCATAGCCATTGTCATAAATCTTGCATAACAGACTAACATCTCTGTTTTGTTAATTGCATAAAAGTAGGAGGCGCCAACGTATAAAATAAAAACAATAAATAGTATTGAAAATGAAGAACTTAAAACTGTTTTAATAGCTTCTTGATATGATTTATTCTGGAAAAAAAGATAAATAGCTACTACAATATTGGCCATACTTAAATAATACCATTGGGGACCCATTTCATCGATTGCTCCATTAAGAGAAACCAAGTTTACTCCTAAAAAAGCCAATAATAACAAAATTGTTATTATACCATTGGGATTCAGATAATTGTTACTATTTGATTTTAGAGTGCCAGTTTGCATATTCAATTGGATAAATTACTAGATTATAGATTTCATTAAGAAAGCTCAAAATTATAACATTTGCAACAAATAGCATTTAGAAAGAAATTAAATAATAAATCAAAAAGATATTTTAAAGATTTTGAATCTAAGGTTGAGTCAAAAACTATAAGAAAAAATTAGATATATATTTGGGCATTTAACTCCAAAAGCGACAAAATTAAATTGATTAACAACTAGTTAGTCGGGGGAAACAAGTTGTTAGAAGATAATAGGGAATAACATTTAACGGAAATAAATTAGTGGTGTGCTTTTCTGAAATCTATATTATTAAATATAGAAAGCCTCACTACGTCTACATTGTTGAATTTATTTTTCTGATTCAGCATTTGGTATACATTGGTATAGCCAAATTGAAAAATATTATCATTATTCAAATAATAGTAAAAGCCAGCAGAGAGCCTGTTTTGATCAAAAGTATTGTACAAAATACTTTTACCAAAGTTTAGATAAATTTCTTCAGAAGCTACAAAGGAAAGACTCCCCTTCTGATAATGATGTTTGGTTAAAGGTATATTAGATAAAAAATAATATCTAAACCTATATGTGAAATCGTAATTAGAACTTGGTGCATCATTCAAAGCGGTTTGTTTAAATCTTTCTTCTAGCCTTAACCATTGCAATGTTTTTAAATGAGGTTGGTCTGTATTTAATTGTACCATCTGCCAAGGGCGGTATTCTGCTAAATGATAATTATTCGTACCCGTATGAATTTGATCGACATAGGTTAAGGCCCCTACTATTTTTAAATTATTCTTGGTATAATAAGTAGCCCCCAAGGTAGACTCGGTGGCATACACCGATTTATAATACTGGTCGCTTAATTTTAATTGAAAATCTATCCAAGAACCCCATTTTTTTGAATACCTATTTTGATTTAAATAATCGAGCCAGGACTGTTGCCCATACTGCACTTGCTTAGTTTGGGCATTTGAAAGAAATGGCCCCAATAGCAGTAGTAAAAGCAAATAAAAAGTATACCTCATAGAGCAGAATAAATATTAGGGGCAGCACAAGATAAGCATTATTCTATTTTTTCAATAATCGTAATTTAAGTAACTTACCTAGTCATATGAAGCATATTCTTCCATTCAGTATTCATTTAACATTCATTCAATATTCGTGTAATACAAGTAAATATTTTTTAATATAAATAAGCCTAATGAAGTATACAATTATAGCCAATCATTTTCTAAGAACTTTAGTGTTTGCAATACTATTTATACTATGTGCAAATAGTTCAAAAGCTCAATTAAAAGATGTAAGCCAATGGAAGCAACTTTTTAATGGCAAAGATTTAACAGGCTGGAAGCATGTGGGAGGTGGTAGTAGATATGTGGAAGAAGGTTTATTAGCAAGCAAGGGTGGTATGGGTTTATTGTATTGGACTGGTGGAAAGTTGGGTAACTGTATAATAAGGGTAGTTTATAAAATGCAAAAATTCAATAGCAATGCAGGTGTATTTAT
>Ga0114959_10003075_pt1 | contig 13270 bp, 8 predicted proteins | sample C_130625_EF_Meta_FD_87317 | JGI IMG/M metagenome (GOLD analysis project Ga0114959, IMG submission 87317) | Freshwater microbial communities from Lake Croche, Canada to study carbon cycling - C_130625_EF_MetaG | ecosystem: Environmental > Aquatic > Freshwater > Lake | place: Lake Croche, Canada...
AGTAATAAGTCCTGAAGTTGCTAATTTTTGTAGACTAGAGTCACCAGTAACGGTCAACCCACTACTTGCAGTAATAAGTCCTGAAGTTGCCAATTTTTGTAGACTAGAGTCACCAGTAACTGCCAACCCACTACTTGCAGTAATAAGTCCTGAAGTTGCCAATTTTTGTAGACTAGAGTCACCAGTAACGGTCAACCCACTACTGGATATTAACGCAGTTCCCGACACCGTTATGCCTTTACTTGCAGTTATAAGTCCTGAAATTGCCAATTCTGAGCCACATGAAACTTTTCCTGTAATGTTTATTGTATCGATAGTTGCACCTCCTTTTACAGATACTCCATCAGTCGTGACATTTAACGTATGGGTTTGGGTTCCGGAACTATTACTGACGAAAAGCTGATCTGTGCTCAAGCCGTTACTTACGGATATACCCTTTAAACTTGTAAGTAGACCAGATGTTACAGTTATTGATTCGGATTCTAATCCTCCATATACTTTTAACCCTTTTGGTAGTTGTACATAAAGGTTGCTCTTACCTACTAAATAGTCAACATATAAAGTAGTTCCGATGGTTGTACTTTTAGAAACATTTAATGAATCTATAGTAGCTACACCGAATACATTTGTCCCACTCGAATCGATTGTCAAATACTTATTTCCCGACATGTTGCCCACAAACAATGTATCAACAATACACCCGCCTGTTATATTAGCACCGGTTGTTACTTTCAATCCATTATTTGCAGTAAGAAAATCTCCCGAGACAGTTATGCCTTTATTTGCAATAATAACCTCTGAAGTCGTCAACTTTGCCAGATTAGAGTCGCCTAATATCTTTAAATCATTATTGGCAGTTAGTAATCCAGATACTGTCAAACCCTGTTTTGCAGTAAGAGTTCCCGATGTTGTCAAACTTGTTAATTTCGAATCTCCGGTTACTGTAAGCGTACTATTACTTGACACAGTCAATCCATTTGAAAATGTTCCAGAGTTAAAAACTGTCAGACCACCATTCAAAGTAGCAGAATTCTGGACGATCAAAGTGTCTGCATTCAGGCCTCCCGTAATACTAGTTCCACTTGCTCCAGCTGACAAAATACTACTCCCTGTACCTATTTTCAAGGTATCTGTGATTATACCATTTTTGACATTCAAACCATTAGTGACAGTCGCCTGATTTGTCGTCAGCATTCCACTTGTGCTCATATTGTCAAAACTAGCTCCTCCGACGACACTAACACCCTCCGTAGTAACCTTTAAACTATGACCACCGGAACTATTGCTCACATAGAGCAAATCTGTACTCATTCCACCGTTCACGGACATTCCTCCTAGGTTGGTCACTATTCCAGAAATGGAAAGGGAATCTGTGCTTATACCACTCAAAACCTTCACTCCTTGTGGGAAGCTGACATATCGAGTCGAGTTGCCGATCGCTGTATCAACATTCAATGTTTTCGAAACGCTTAAAGTATCAACGGTCGCACCACCTACCACACTTGTCCCAGATGTACTCACATTCAATGTATGCCCTCCGGTACTTACATTAACTTGATCCAGCGTCATTCCACCTGACACCGTTGCACCACTACTCACCGTCAAAGAATCGATTGTTGCACCTTTGGTAACTTGCAAACCTTGAGGTAAATTCACATACCTATTCTTGATTCCTATGATGGCATCAACATTCAATCCGCTTGAAAGAGAAGCAGCACTCAATACGTTCAGTACATTTGCATTTAATGTACCAGAAACCGTAGCGGTATCCACAATCAAACCGTTTTTTAAGGAGGTTCCATTTGCAACAACCAGACCATTCTTTATCGTTTCTGATCCTGATACAACTATATTACCATTTACATTTATGTCCTTCGGGGCATTTATTGTCTGTATTGTCATTGCATCTGTAACGTACAAATCGTCTACGCTCAACCCACCATTAATATTGCCACCGGCCACGACTCCGATCGTCGTTCCCAAAATTCCGTCTGGAAATACCGCTTTATTCGTTACTGTCAAATTGTCCACGGATAGACCGTTTGTGAATTTTGCACCGTTTGTCACTACCAAAGAATCTATTTTCATTCCTCCCGTCACTTCTGCAGAATTCAGGCAATTCAAAGAATTCAACGTTGCAAGACCTGCAGTAGTGATCGTCGACAAAAATGTCGCGGGACCACTGTTTAGATTACTGATATTCGCCGTCTTACTGCAAGTTAACGTTCCGCTAAGAGTAGCATTTGTCATACCAGCTGTTCCTGTAACGGTCGGGCTCACCAATGTCTTGTTTAAAAGAGTATCGACCGTTTGACCTCCAATGAGTTTGTCATTCGTTCCCAAGCTGGGAACAGTCGCAAAGGAGGCGGTTCTAGTGCATGCCAAAGAAGAGGATATATTCAGATTCTGTGCATTGGCAATGCCTTCAAAAATAGGATTATTAAGCGTTTTGTTATACAAAGTATCATTTGTCTGTCCACCTATCAGTTTATCCGAAGTTCCAAGTGTCGGCTGCTTCGCAAAACCCAATAAATCGGAAAGTACCGCCAAAGTGCCAGCCTTTTCTGGTAGCATAACATTATATTGTGCGTTGCTAGCATCGGTCTTCACAAACCCGGATACATGAGGAAGTGTATCAAATGTTGCAGCTCCTGTACATTGGAAAGTAGAGGCTGTAACACTAGAGGCTGTCAAACTTTTTGTAACCGACAAGTTTGACAAATTACTTGAACCACTTGTAATCTGACCATCTTTTAATACAAGACTTCCTCCCTGTTTCATGTCGATAGTTGTTGTAGGTGTCATCACAATATCCGTATTGATAATCGTTCCTCCTGTCAATGATCCAATCAAGTTTAATTTTTGAATATCCATACTTGTGACATAAATCGGATCGATTGTACTCAGAGCATATTTTTCCGCCAACTGTCGCATCGTCGCGGGAGAAGTGACTCCATAAGTATCAAAAATAACTGGATAGGCGTTTTTGAAATACTTTTCTTTCTCATTAAATACGAACAACGTATTTTGTCCAGCTATCAGCAAGTTTTTAAGCTGAATACCCGTAAATAATGTCGTCGGAGCCGTCGCATTGGAATTATCAACGATTGAGAAAACTGTATTGTTTGTCAAGTAAATGGCATTTTGGACAAACAGTAGTTTGAACCTTCCAGATGTTGAAGTATTACTATAATTGATTTCCCATAGTTGAGAATCTCTTGACATGTTTTATTTTTATTTGAGGTCGCTTATTTAAAATATACGATTTAAAATTCTGTTTATATTTGGGACAAGGGTTCTAGAATAGAAGAAAGAATGACAAGAACGACACTAATAGCCAGCCACCATTTAAACTCTGTCGTTTCAAATACATTGTAGCGATGTAACAAAGCATTTCGTGGATCAACGGGATAATAGTAGACAGGAACGGTTAATGGTACTTCTACGCTCCCGTCGTCATATGTCACATTTCCGGAAATATAGTACGGTGGCGATTCTGTTCCTGCAAAGTACTTCACATTTAAATTGCATGTCTTACTTGTCGTCGGTTCGACCGTCGTTTTCTCTCCATCCAAGTACTTGACGGTATTTGTAGCAAATTGAACAGTGTAAGTGACAGGGTCCGTAATGGTAGAATAGGTGCAGCGACTGCTCTGTACTGTACCTGAGGTTTCGGTAGTATGAACCGTATCTTGATAGAGCCGATAAAAAAGTAAAGTGTTGAAAAGAAGCAAGGCGCATACCAATCCAGTGACAAGTCGTATCCAAAAAATGACATTGGAAGAAACTTTCAAGAAGTCAAACATAAAATGCGTCAACCTTTGAAAAAAATTAATATATGTAGGTACTATAAGTAGTAAACAAGACTTTTTTATCAAAACACAAATGATGTTCCTCGAAGCTCTTCTCGCAAATGACAAGGACGATGAAGTGAAAACAGAAGAAGATCTGGCATTTGAAGCCATTTTTATGTCCCCAAAACCTGTAAAACCGATTACGCATGCAGATCTTGTGAAACTCATGAAACAAATCCAGGTTTTTTATTTTTTAATTGCTTGTATCAATATATTTGGACCGATTGTCGAACGGCTACATTAATCATTTTCGTACTCCAATTTCCAAACACGTAACGCTCCCACTCGTCCGAATCGTTGACCTCGTCCGATAACTTGCTTTTCCATCTCTTTGTCCATTTTATGAAAAATAATGATGTCGGTCGTATTTTCCAGATTCAATCCATTTCCAAAGAATGTCGAGTTCAGTAACAACACGTCCAGTCCATCGTCTTTCTTTTTGTAATCGTTCATTATAGCTTGTATTTGCGCACCAGATCCCTTTAATAGACGAAACCGTTTTTCAAGTCGGGTCAATTCTGTCATCACAACATGAAACGAATTATCCCAAGCTGCGAAAATGAGAAATTTACCATTTCGATTACCTTCCAAGATTTTCGCAATCGTTTCTATTTTTGTCAAATGTCCTTCCTGTAACTCGACGATGTCGTTCGTCATTGGGACGACTGGACCATTTGCCAAAATCACAAGATCATGGACTCCACAAGTAGATGCACAATTGGGACAAGTCACATGGTCACTGAGCCAACTGGTGATGCATTCGAAACAATAAACCTTCTGACAACATCGAGCTATGGTTGGTCTTTCAATCTTGTCCGTGCAGCAGTAGAGACATTCATCCTGCATGGAAGATGCAACACGATCACGAATGGTATCAATCTTCTTTTGCATTTCATCGATACGTTTTTGAACTTTCTCTAACGTATGCTGTTTTTGTTTGGAGGAAACAAAATTCATTTTGCTTTTCATTTCAAATTCTATTTTCATATTCTCCATCTCTTGAGCATACTTACGTGTGAGTACATTCACCAAATTTAATTCGTCAGTTTTTTCACAATTGATTTTCGCAATAGCATCTTCCACATTTCCAGAACTGACGAGATTCATTATTTCATCTGGAACCAATCCGGTAATGATTGAAATAATTTGAGGAGATTTGCATTTCAAAGTAGTCATTTGCACATCCTCGAGACCAAATGACGCATCGACCACTGCATCGTCATTTTTCAACAAAATCAAATGTAAACGTTGGTCAGTCATCTGCAGATGATGAAATGTATTGTGCACAAAACCAGTATGTTTTATTCCACCTTCAATCGTTCGTCGCATGTACCCTGAACTTTGATCATACTTGGTAATTCCATTGGGATTCAATAGATTGTGTACAGAAGAAGTGACAAACCAGTAGAAAGCAGCATCTAATCGTCGTTGACCAGTGATTTGAATTGCGTCGGCCTCATCGATAATAAATCGGCTGACAAACAAAGGCAATGCGTCAGGATTCTGTCGTAAACGAAAGTCGCTGTACTTGTAAAATTGGTCGTGAAAATTCTTGAACATAGTGGCAGTAATGATCAAAATGTCATAACTTTTCAAAAACGATTCCATCTTATCCTCGGTAAGTTCTGACGCAATGTTTTCACGAAAAATACATTTGACACGTACTTTCTTCGAATCAATGTCTCTTTCGGCATATGTTTTCCACTGTTTTTGGATACCATGAGGAATGACGATGACATTGAGAGGGAGAATTTCACAAGCCGGTGGACCTTTCCAGATGATTTCTGTCAAAAGTTGAGTATCTTTCACGGTATGAAATCCCCTTTTCATTTTGAGTTGAAGTTGACTGACAATCAGGGAAAGTATGACCAAAGATTTTCCAGATCCTACTTTGTCACCTATAATACCAAATCTTGTTCTTATCTGATTTTCACCTTCCTCGAGAGCCACAAAATCATCCTCTTCCAATTCACGACATCTCTGCAGTGTCGCCAATTGATGAAGTTTCATACTTTGTGTTATCGACTCCGGTTGCTCAATATTAATTTTGCTGTAATCAGTGATTGTATTGACGCTTAGAACAGGTTGAATTCTCGACGACATTTTTTTGTATATTTTGACTCTGATATATCTTTAAATACCCTTTTTCCGTTTCTTCATAAAAAAATGAAACTATTTCATCATTTCTACGTATCTTCAAATTGCGTCATAATTACACACCTCTCCTTTTTTCTGTCGTCCGTCTGAAATGGCCGACACGATTCCGTTTTTGAAATCTTTATCCTTGTCTATTTTTCAATGCGAGGAAGAAAAGAGTTTTGCGATGCGGTTTCGAGACGAGTGTGATGGTTTTGTCATTTTTGAATACTTGGAAACGATACGCCGAATCGGTTCCGAGGATGAAGACGCACTGAAGTATGCGTTAAAACGTTATTTTCTACCAAGAGCACTGGCTCCTTCATCTTGCTCAAAACTTATTGCATCAGGAATATCGCCAGATATTCTTTCCAATACTCGCACCTTTTGGTACCTTCCCGGATTTGGAAGACATTCAACTGATGCATTTTTAACGGCTATCGTACCACGTGAAATTGTTGTCTGTTCCCCTCGATCTGTGGCAGATGTAGCAGCAACAACTCAAGAGCCTCCTAAGCGCAAGAGATCTGTTGCGGTTGTTTCTACGTCGGTTACACTTTCCAGTGACTTGAAAAAGATCGAGAAATATACAAAAATGATGTTGTCACTTGAAGAAATCTTCTCGAAAAAATCAAATGGTGCCCTTCGACGTTGTGGTGATATGTTAGTCGGGTTGCATCGTTTTCTTTCACCTCCATTTGACTATTACTTAAGCACTTTAAAAGTTGCATTGTACGTCGTTGAGGAAATGAATCAGATAAACCGTCTATGTCTTGTGCCTGCCCGTTTGAAAATCGACCGTTCCATTCTGCAAGGAATTTTCATCAACCAATCTGAGGAGGCTCCAAAGGTTACCTTGGTGACCATGGGAAACTATATCATCAAGCATTGTGGTATTGACAATGCATGTGATTTACTTCCTGTGAAGATTGAAACTTTACAAGAAAAGCTTTTAAAACTCGTGGAAATGATCCCAAAATTATCTGTAGATGCCGAAAGCAAGTTTCTGAGGACTGAGAGGGAAGAGTTGGCAGTAAAACATGCGAAAGAAAAGGCTGAGAAGGCGCAGAATTCTGCAAAACACGACGACGAGGATGGAAGAGAATTCGGAAGAATTCCATCATCCATCAAAACAAAATCACCCTTTTCATCTTTGTCTTTAAATTTAATGAACCATTTTCTAGTCTGCAGTGGTTGTGACATTATTGCTGAATGCAATAAGACGATTGGTGCAATGTTTCGAGTTTCTTTTTCTGGTTCAGTTGACTGTTCCTTTGTTCGAGACCTTGGGATCTGCTTCTGTGCCTCTTGCAAAGATCTAACTCCATACTTTGAAAAACACACCAAAGGATGTATCAACGAAGAATGTGATTTTCCAGGATGTAGTAAGCGAAAAATGCGCCATTTGCAAAAATGCAAATCGTCGTTTTGCAATTGGCTTCTTTGTGCCGAACTTGCCAAAAAACGGTTTTTTGCGTCTTTATAAAATAGGAATGCATAAACGAATGCATCTCAAGCATTTCCAAAAGGAAGGTTTTTTGATATCGCTTTCACTAGTATCTTCTTCTTCATCTTTTTTACCTTTATGTCTTCTTATGGGACGTCTTGAAAGTAATATAATAGATGATTTTAATACAGACATGAGCTTATTTCTCTTCTCCATAGACATGGATTTCGTAAACTCTTCAATAATTGCCCCACAAATGCACCATACCATTATTGAGTCTGGAGCCGTAATGGAACCAGTGTCACCGATGATTTCAATGTCAGAGACAAGAAGAACAATGTTTGGAATCTGCGATGTGCGAATCATGGAAGTTTCCTGTGACATTCGAGCTTTTCGAATATGAGAGTTGTGTTTAGCGTCTCGCGTTAAGGAAGAACAGTTCTCGAGATTTTCATTACCCATATTCAGCAAAATCGACGACGTTTCGCATTTTTTGATGTCTCTGACATCATCATTGTTATTTTCGTCATTTAAAGGTTTTCCAATCAGAAGTTGATCGATTTTTTCGGACAACTCTTCAAAAACCTCGGGTTTTTCTTCGATGGTCCTTAAAAGACGTATTCTTTGCTCTTTTGTGAAAGTAGGAACATGTGTTCTGCGCATGAGCACTTTAAGTAAAATGGTCTGAACATCTGCAAAATGTTCCCGACTACTCTTGGAAGTCGCTAATACATCGTCTTCTTCTTCATCTTCGTCACTGCTAATCTCGGTGAGTAAGTTTACATTGTCAATATTGTCGTCGTCACGGAAAAGTGTTTTCAACACTTCTTTTTCATTTTCCTCTTCCATAAATTTGAATGGTTTCTCTAAAAGATTGGGCCGTAGAAACAATTGAAAATCGAATATTACATAAATACGTTGGCTCATGTGGAGCACAGAATTGATCGTTTTATTGAATGCTTCACTCTCTCTGTCCCTGCTGGAGAGTCGCTTCTACGTTTCTTGTGCTAGTAGGAACAGAGAGAGTCAAACATTCAATAAAACAGTAGCGTTTGCACCCGATGGCAGTGTGGAGATAGATGATATCAATTTCGATAAGAAACTCTGGCTCAGTGACGATTAGGACGCCCCTCTCTGCATCTTTACAGCTTTTTGGCCTACATGATGCTTTACGAGCTTTGAAATTGTGACGACGGTTCTAATATGCACAGTACTTGTTTTGTATCAATTCTTTTTCCATAACAATCTTCCAACCATGATGCGTCTGAGCCTCCATGACAAGTTTCCATCCCAATTGAAGGTTCTTCTTATAATCGTGGCGGGAGGACCAAAGACGAGCTTTCGGAAATTCGTAGCGTTTGGCAAACTCAATAGCTTGGTCTTGCAACTCTTTAAAACTAGCTAAATCTGTTCCATCTGCCAAATACTGATGGCTGAAAAACGGAACGTAGTTGGACGTATCAACGCCAATACATCCCGCTACTCGGCCGTTCGAATTCAACTTGACAAAAAGTGTATTTCCCTGACTGAAACTTTCGATAAGGAAACTATTGAGTCCATTAAGGCTTGAAATTCCCATTGATGCATAATCGTCTTTATACGCTGCAAACAAACCGCGCACCAACTCTGTCTTCTTCGCGACATCTAGTTGCTGATAGGGAAGAATAGAGCCTGTTGCATGATAAGGTGTGCATACTAGAGAAGCATTTGCTCGCCACGAACAAAGATTTAATTTACTGGCTATTTCCTCATCATTCACCGTCCCTGAAGGAGGAAAAAGGACTGGCAGAATATTCGTTTCAGTATTCGACGGAAGAGAGGATGGAATACTCCGAAGACTATTATTATTGTCAATGGAATACTCCGTGTTGTCTGAAAATGGATATGTACTTGGCGCGCTTTTCTGAATCATTTGGTATTTTGACGAAAGATTGGAATCCTTTTCCTTGATGGTTAGAAATTATTTTGCCCTACATTTTTTGACCTACAAACCTACTTTTTCGTCCCATTACTGTTCTGCGGCGAGACATACTTTGTTTATTCTTTTTACCTCCTCCTCTTATAACACCTGCTCCTCTACCATTCTCTATTTGGGTATAGTCGACACATGGACGAAGATGAATTCCGTTGAACCAATCTGGTCGGATGGGGGGTGCCGCCATCGACAAGGAAGAAAACATAGTATTTCCGTATCCCAAATTAGTGAGTGTATGTCGCAAATGTAGCTGACTGGGTTCACTAAGAACAAAGTGACCACCTCCTTTTTGCCGCGCTTTAGTACTACTGGTGCGAGTGTTTCGTTTCATGATATGATGTTTATTATCTTTATGCTAACAATTTATTGACGTTACTAAATTCGTGAAATACTCCACTCGTTTCTTTGCATCCAAATCTAACAACTTTGTCACCATTGACGCTTGCTTCGGATACATTTGCATATACCTTTTAAAATTGTCGACCACATCGTTTTCTAAACGCATATTATTCAATGCTACGCAAAGGCATCGACTTCGAATAATCTGGTTGTACAATGCTGATATCAAATTGGTTTTCGATGTGTTTCTATCTGCTTCAGTCTCGTCCATGAAACGAATGTAGGTCTTGTCGTCAATTTCACTCATCTCCATTTCTTGAAGTTGAAAGTATAAATCGATCCAAGTCACTTTGCCTTTCTTTTTCCTGACTTCTTCGCACAGAAACAAAACCAATTGTTTGTTCAGTTTGTCTTCCTTGTCTTCGTCACTGAATTTCATATCCAAGGGATTCACTTCAACAGATCTCATGTGTCTCGAGGGATTCGGAATAAAACCATGTTTCAAATGAAGCAAAGCGTACTCGTCGACTTTCGAACTAAACGTACTTGAAAACAATGCCTTTTCCAATGAAAAAATTTTGCCGAGTACACCATAGTCGTAGTACTGAAAATCTTCAAAGGAAGGGTTTTGGGGCAAGTCATCCTTTTTGGACGGAGAAAAGAGACAGCCGAGTGGTTCCATGAAAATGTTGTAGATTATGACTCCCATGGACCAAAGATCAAGAGCTTCTAGCGTATGTGTATCTGCGACTTTGATAAAAGCTTCAGGTGCACGATACCAACTAGTTACCACGGGATATTCTAAAGGAAGTGGCGTGTCAAAGGTGCATGATAATCCAAAATCACAGATGGAAAGTTGGATAAAGGCTTGAGTCACAGGATGAAATTCAATCAGTAAATTCTCAGGTTTTAAGTCGCAATGGTACACACCATGAGATCGTAGAAAATGTACAGCAGCAAACAACTGGTTTGTCATTTCTTCTTTTTCAGCGACAGTCTTCGCTTTGTACGACCGTAAATTGCAGGAAAACGCTTTCATTTCATAGGCGATGGAACAGATGCCTTGATGTTTGCTACGAACAAATTTTAGGCAAAGAATGTCAATGACATGTTCGTTTTCTTTTGCCTTTGCAGCATCCTTGGCCATTCTCAAGTTGGTAAGGACGACGATTTCCTGCATGATTTGCACAGCTCCGTCACGTGAAGAAGTGTACTTGATTGCTTTGCCGTCGTCGACTTTGAGAACGCATCCAAATGAACCTTTTCCAAGCTCTAGAGATGAAGCTAGTTCTTGTTCTTGAATTTCGTGCTCTGAAAAATCAGAAAGTTTCATGGAATCCATGCAAACGTCGAAAAAAGATTTTGGAAATCGAGACAAGTGATCTTGAACATGTTTATGTGTCAAACGGTTCGTGGAAGTCGCCTGTTGCATAGTTGATGACGATAAAATATGTTTTACAGAAAATTTAATTGCAGGTGGTGTTTTCATCACACGTGTCTTTTTCCTAGCGGGTTCTTCGTCAGACCCTTTTGATTCCATATAATTGAATTATATTATTCAGACGGTATATGGTAGTCCTCGTAGTTATTTTTCTTTCATTTTTTCATTGTTAATACATGATGTCGTATCTTCTGAAGAATTTTAAAATATCGTAAAAATGGATAATTCAATGATGCATTGCCCGAAGCCAACCCTTTCAACAATTGCTTAAGGCCTTCCTCTGTAAGGGAATTTTGTTCCAAAAACTGACCTTTCGAATCAGCCAAAAAAATGCAGTCAAATACGCTCTGTACATCCTTCAAATCGTCGACTTGAACAAAAGTATTTTGCAGGACGCGCTTTTTCAGTTCAAGTGCAGAGAGTCGGTGACCAATCAGCACCTCAGCAATCATCGTCGTCTTTTTGAAATCAATGCAGTCAAAAATGGCAGGTAGTAAAAGCTTCCAGTTGTCACAGTTTGCATATACATTTGAGAACGTCAAACAAATTTTAAGAATTGCAGGTAAGGTCGAAAGTTGACAAAGATCGGCGAAATTCTTCAAAAGTGAATTCGCACTTGCTTCGTCGATCGAAGAAGTATCCACTTCAGCAGTTCCATTCAAAAGATCGTGTGCAAGTTTTTCCATGTTCTCTTCGTTTGGCACTGCATAAACTTTCAATCCTGGTATAATGGACTTACCTTGCTCAGAAAGGGATGTCGCAAGAAAATCGTCACCGCTGCTATCGAATACAGCATCGGTATCGGCACCGGCATCGACATCGGCATCAGCAGCACTATTTGTTTCCGACTCTTCATCTTCTTGTATTTCTGAGAAGCCTCTTTTCTCTCTGTATGCATCGGAAATATCAGATCGTTCAACTGTATGGTTGGCGACTCGATATATATCAGGACATGTCAAAACATCTTCTTTTGTTAGGCCACTGTGATTAGCCACAAAATGAAATCCGTAAAAGGTTGCAGACGCACTATTTGCCGAATTCATGGAATGCACTTGTGTAATTGTGACGAGGAGTGTGATGCAATGTCAAAACGATTAAAATGCATTACTTTTTTTCAGTTCACACATATAAAGAAATGTTAGAAGATAATCGTGCTTCGCTCGGACTTCGAATCCAGATTTGTTCTTCTAAAATCCAAAAAGCGACGACGATTATGGATCAGGAACCAGAAGAAGCGCTTCTCCTTCTGGAAAATGCACTCGACGATCTTACGGTCATGCGAAAAATCCCCATGGCAACAGACGCATGGTTTCTTGAAATCGATCGCATTTACCGCCTTTGTAGTGACAAAATCGCTTCCATTCGTTTAAATTTACGAATTCAGAAGCAGCGACTCTTTCCACAAGCAGATGATTTTATCTATGAATACGGGGAATGGAAAGATCCCATGATGCAACAACCCTTTCAAATTGAACTGGCAAAGGCGATACTACTTCCCATCTTGACACCGTCTTTGCATCCACTACTACATAAATTCCTAGTGATCAATGGTCCCAGCAAAAGTGGAAAAACCTTTACTGTCAAAGCCATACAAAGCCACATCATTCATGCATCGGATCATCTTGATCGACCAGTCGTTTGGAACTTCTTTAGTAGTTTTCAATTTGATCATGCAGTTCGAGAAGCCGTTCAAGGAAAGATTCTCTTCAAAGAATCCGTGTGGAACGTTGTCGTAGTGGACAATGTTGCCCTTTCCCAATGGAATGTATGGTCCGGAGAAGAATGGTTTCAAAGCTGGTTGCATTTAGTAAAACAATCAACGCGTCTTATTTTCATTCTCATCACTGAAACGAATTGTAATGTAGATGTAACGCTTCCTTTGCACCCAAAACAAATAGTGTTTGAGCTTCCAGATACAAAAACTGTGTATTACTACTTGCAGAAATCGATACGTGATATGTTTACTGAGGACAGTGGTGCTACTACCAACACGGCATTGCGTCTTCCTATTCTTATTGATACCGAAGGATTGGTAGCTACTGCAAAAGTCATGCATGACGATTTCGTGGTCGATTTCG
>Ga0114959_10003076_pt1 | contig 13267 bp, 11 predicted proteins | sample C_130625_EF_Meta_FD_87317 | JGI IMG/M metagenome (GOLD analysis project Ga0114959, IMG submission 87317) | Freshwater microbial communities from Lake Croche, Canada to study carbon cycling - C_130625_EF_MetaG | ecosystem: Environmental > Aquatic > Freshwater > Lake | place: Lake Croche, Canada...
ATTGTGTCAAGGCGTCGTTCCCATGGTCGAATATAAGACATATACATTCCAAATAATAGCTGGAACTCCTACCATAAGTGAATTACCCAAGGGGGTTTATATTTCACAAATAACCAAGACAACGATTCGTTTATTGGACGATTTCTTGGTAAAAATAAAAGAAATGCCTAAATTCGATACAATCTGTATTATAGATATTAATGTTTTATCGAATTTAATACAAAACTCGCAATTATATGTATATTGCCTAAAGTATGTTGAAAACCAAATATTGGGATACTATTTTTTTCGAAATGCAAATATTCAATATGAAGATATGGTAACCGGTGCCGAGGACTGCGATACACTACAATTTGTCGGGTCGTTTAATAATACGACAGATTGCGATGTATTTTATGGAGGGTTTCTACACATTTTCCAAGATATTATAAAAAAACATCGGCCATACAAAGTATTGCAGATGGATGGAATATCACATAATGCCAATATCTTGGAAAAATGGACCGAACATGTTTCCGTCGAACTGGAACATAAATGCGCGTATTATTTGTATAATTTTGTATGGTCGGTGACACCCATTAACCCCGAACGAGTATTTATATTATAGTTGGTAGTTTATACTTGGTCAAGGAGATTTCATCGCGTATATTTTCCTGTTCTAGAAAAGGAGTCAACGATAAAAATAATGAAAACGCCCAAGAATGTGTATAATATAAATTCTTCGGTGACATTGCTCGTTTTTTCGTCATGTTGTTGTTCCAATAGATGTATCATATAATTTATTTTTTCCATCATTTTGTTGTCATTTATTCCTCCGGCGCCTAGACCCATTTTAGAATAATAGGATTGAGTTAATTGGGGCGGGGTATCATAACTTGTTTTGTAATTACTCAATTTAGCAATATTGAGGTTATTGGCGGAATAGTCGGATTTTCCCATATTAGGCATCAATAAATTCGCCCACTGACTGCTATTTGCATTTTCACCGGTCTCCAGTCCATTACTCATTTTTGGTCCATCCAATGGGACAAAATTTTTTAGAGAATTTCCATCATTTTCCACATTTACACTTGTTATTTTATTTAGCATGTCATTGACCTTTTTGTTCCGATCCTCTTGTATTGTCTGCGTATCTTCGATATTATATACGGTTGTTTCTTTATAGTTAGCCTCTTCTGATACATAAGTGGCCGGTTCGGATAGATCGGGCATTTTTTTGGCCGTTTTACGGGCCATTGTTGGTAATCTTTTTCTCGTAGATGATGCATCATCATTATTCCATACAGATGCCGATGATAACAAAGACATATTAAATTACTTAAAAAATAGCCAGATATTTATTTTGAATAGTATTCGGTAAATGTGTCGCGGAAAAATGACCGTCGAGACAAATGAGAAAATATATATATATTATAGTTTATAATGAAATCGGCTCTTTTATCAGAATATATACCGATTGGGGGATTAATAGTAATCGTACTTTACCCTAAATATATATCGGATTTTTTGAACACCTATTTAGGAAAATTCTTTATTGCTATTATCGTTTCAATATATGCTAATTATGATGTATTATATGGGTTAATTATATGTTTATTGGCAATATCTTTTTATGAATTGGATTGGCGCGAGGGGTTTGATGCAATGACCGTTCCTTTGACCGTTCCTTTGCCCCCCACAAAAAACAATGAAGTTAACAACGAATACGTGGTTCAATTATTGAATAATACATTTGAACCGATGACTACGCATGATTCACTTACTGAATTTCGAGATACAAATTGTAAAGAAACTGAATTATATAGTCGCGGTATTCGAGTAAACCCTGAAATGGCGCAGCATATTTTTCCCCAAATAAAATATAAAAGCGGTATATGCAATGTATGTGACCCGAATTGCAATGTATCAGTTTCGATGAATAAGATTGCCGCGGAAGAAAGAGTGGCTAGATCAAGAGATTCAGATGAATGGATGTTTGTACCACATGAAGTGGAATCTAAAATTATTTCGTACGTAGACCCTAACGATGCCGAAACATATTTAGTATTATAATTTCTAGCATGATATTTTGATGCGAATTTCTTTGTCATAATAAGTATATATGGCTAAAGGAAGAAACAAACCAAAAAAAGGTCCAGAAACGGACCGATGGATAGATGCGTTCCAACATTTATTCGCGTATGCGAATCAATATGTAAAAAACATAAACGACAGTAAAATCTTTGCCGGTATTATGATTATTTTATTGAATATAGGGTCTAAATTCGTGACAATTAAATTGAGTCCATCTATGGAGTCGTATTTAAAATATACATTTAGTCGACAAATACTCGTATTCGCAATTGCCTGGATGGGAACACGCGACATCTATATTGCATTGACTATTACTATAATATTTGCTATATGTGTAGACTATCTATTTAATGAAAATAGCGCGCTATGTTGTTTACCTGAGGCATTTACACAATATCATATTGATCTATTGGAAGAAAATGGACCCAATAATTTGAAAAAAGACGACAAGGTTACTGAAGACGAAATACGCCGCGCCCAAGAGGTTTTAGAAAAAGCAAAACGACAAAATGTCGATTTGAATTATAAAAAATTGGCCAAATATAATTAAGATGTCAAATACCTATTTAGGTAGTGTTCGATAAAAATAAACGGCATGATATTTAAATATTTAGATATTGGTCATTGGAGATTAATCTCTCTATATATAAACGTATTGATAGATGAGTAATATTAGAATAGATCAAATAAAGATATTATTAAATTTAAGTGATCCTAGTATAAAGGAACCTGTCATATTGACTAAAAATGTTATTTATAATCCATTATTAAAATCATTAAATATGAGTGCATTATCCGAATATCCTTATTTTACAGGTGAAATTGAATATCAAGAAGACTATTTGAAAAAAATGACATATGATCGTATTGTAAAATTCTTTTTTAATAAAAAAACATTTCAAAATTACCTGTCTCGTAATGTGATACAAATGACACCAATGAAGGTAAAAGAAAAAAAACCCCAACTTTCTTTTTTGTTAAAAGAACTCAAAGAAAAACTCGAAATATTAGTAAATATAAATGAAGAGATAATAAACAAATATACAAATCTAATAAAAAATCAAAAAAGAAAAAAAGAACTGAACCAGTACAAAAAAACGGCACATGTTATGAATTGGGTCAATGAGTTTACAAAGTCACTTAGTCGCAAGAAAGCATTAAAAGTTTTAGGAGATATTAAAATAAAATTGGAGATGATTATAGACAGTTTACCTTCAGAATACAATCATAAAACTTTATATGATCTATTTAACATTTTTTGCAAAAAAAATAATGAACATGATGAAGATGATGAAGATGATGAAGATGGATATAAAGATTTTAATATTAATAAAAAATGTACAGATGATGATTATTTATCAAAATTTTATATTATAGAATCAGTTTTTAATAATAAATTATCATTAAGTTATACGACAATGTTTAATAGTTATATACAAAATGCAGAGAATACACTTAAATCATTCAAAACAACAAATGACAATATTAAAGATATTATTCAACATGTTGATGATATTATTGAAAAAAATAAACTGAATACTTCAATTGAAGTAATTGAAAAATATCAACAATATGCAAACAAAAATGTTAAAATTATGCTCAAACTACTTCTTCCCACTAAATTTCCAGTTATTGATAATTATTTTGATTCATATGAAAAATATATTAAAGGTTCCTACACTACCAGTTTTGATGATTTATTCACCATTATTCCAAAAAATTATTCTTATTTAAAAACTGGGGATAAGATTTATACCGTTACTCGAGTCGGGAGATTAAACGATGTTTTAAATAATCCTTTTTATAGAAATACATTTATAACTGGATTTAATCAATTTAATATATGGAGAAGTGAAAAAAAAAGACAAATCGATGAAAATATAAAAAATTATAAAGAAAAAATATTTAAAAAGATACGGCATATTAGGGATGATAATAATAAGATTGAAGATATAAAGAGATATTTAAGTCAATTTATGCAAACTATTTCTGGTATTCAGCATTTTTCGACGCCAATACATTCAGTTTCTCAATTAGTAAAAACAAATATCCAAAACATTTATGGGATTCAAGAAAATAATGATACATTATTAGAGATATCAATTGAAAATATTATAAATGATCTCGATTCAATAAACAAAAATCTTGTCGTGGATAAGCTAAATTTAAAAAGTTATATTCCAAATAAATTATTAAACGAAATAACTATTAATTTACAATTAGCAAGTCGAATTAGTATACTTGACTACATTAAAAATACATATTTAACCGAGGATCATCTAGGTGTTAATTACGATAAAGAAGAACGAGAAATAAAAGAAGAATTTACCAAGAATTTCAAACCCTATATAGAGTTTGTTAAAAAAATAAGTGATTTTGTTGAACCTAAAAAAGAATCGACTAATGAAGACCTGCAAATTATGATTAATGAGTTTTTACAAGAATCCAATTCTATATTGTATCATTTTATGGTATATCTATATAATGTCTATTATTTGGAAAATAAAATAGATGATACGACAGATGAAATTTTGAATAAATATATTCATGACAAACAAAAAGTTATAACAGATTATTTAGATATAGGCGTTAATTTTTATAAAGAAGTAAATGAAAAAATGCCAAAATATGAAATATATGTTATGTGTGATGTAGTTGGCGGTATGATGACCCAACAGAATGAATCTCAAATAAAGTGTTTGTATCGAGGTGAACATTTGGGAAATCAATTCGAGGAATTGATCGGTGAACGAGGAAGTCGAATAAAAAATAAATATTTGATTGACTTCGAAAATAGAATATATGTGAATATAAAGAATGCAATTGCCGCTCAGAAAACGGAGCAAATAAAACCCGAAAGGAAAGACGTCGAACGCAGAACGGAAAGAAGACGTCCGGAAATAACGGGTGGCCGTAAAACAAGAAGAAGACGTTATTATTAATTTCTATTTTTCATGAAATATATATGAAAAATAGTTGTTTTTTAGAGATTAGAACGAATGAATTGTATTATACATTCATTATTGCAACACCCTTGGTGAATTTTCCGACAGATTCACCGACATCACCTTCATCATCGACACCATATATGACGCCGTTATCGCGATTTGTTGTATAATATGTAATTCCGTTTACTTCAATCTCGAACACTTCTTCCTCCTCTTCCACTTCCACCTCTTCATCCTCCACTTCCACCTCTTCCACTTCCACCTCTTCCTCTTCCTCTTCCTCTTCCACCTCTTCATCCTCCACTTCCACCTCTTCATCCTCCACTTCCTCCTCTTCCTCTTCTTCATCCTCCTCTTCCTCTTCTTCATCCTCCTCTTCCTCTTCTTCATCCTCCTCTTCCTCTCCCTCTTCATCCTCTTCATCCTCCACTTCCACCTCTTCATCCTCTTCTTCCTCTTCTTCCTCTTCCTCTTCCTCTACCTCTTCATCCTCTTCATCCTCCACTTCCACCTCTTCATCCTCTTCATCCTCTTCTTCCTTTTCTTCCTCTTCTTCCTCTTCATCCTCTTGCCCCCCTTCATCTGATGCAGGTTCTTGTTCCTGGACAGGCGGTTCGTGTCCCACCTCCGATGATTCTTCTAATAAATATACGATATTAACATCATCCGAAATGGTTTCTAAACGAGTCGCTTCTCCGACATATTCAACGTCATTTTCTTCCTTTACTATGACAGATGATGATTTATATAATTTTTGACGTCTGGGTTTACTAATAGGAAAAGGAGCCGGAATAGGAACGGTACTGGAAATATCCGGTTCATCTGCATGTAACAATATGTCTAATAATTTATTATTGTCCTTTTTCAGTTGACGATTTTCAAGGATAAGATCTCGAAAAAGTGGCAACTGAATCAAATACTCATAGTTTTCCCGGTATTTAGTATACTCCATAAAATCACCTTCAATCAAATTCATTGATTTGTATACCGCGCGTTTAATATCATTCTTTGCGCTTCTAATAGTAGATTTAGACATGTTTAATATAATAAATGACCAGTTTATTGTATTATAGGATGAAATCTTTATATTTATATTTTTTATAATTTAGGACATTGCGTAAAGATAAATGTGTGGTATCGTTTTATATCTTTATATTATATAATAATGGTTTGGCCTTTTACAAAATCTGTTACAGAATCTAAACCGAGTGAAAACCAAAAAGAATTGCCAACTAATGTGCCAATTGCGTCAAATAACGGAGGCAGTGACAAAGAACAATTAGAAAAAGTCAAAAAATTGGTCGAACATATAAAAAATATGAATATTGCAGGTACATATAATAAGTTAATAAAACTTGTATTAGAATGGAAAAAGGTATCGCATAAAGATGAAGGTGATGATAAGGCGACCGCAAAGGATGCTCAACACGATATGTTGTTAAGTGAGATTGGTTCTATGATTGAAGAAATTGCGTCATTATTATTGAATTCGGCACTAGAAGAACCTGTAAATATGAAAAAATTGCAAGAGAAAATAAACCAAATGAAATCAAAAATAGATATGTTTTTTAGTAATGAAGATATGAGCGATGACGATAATCGAAGAATAAAAGAAATATTGAACGATATAATGAAAACAATAACAATGGTTAATACCCAGACTGGAGGTAAAACGCGGCGCAATCTAAGAAAAAGAAATAACAAACGCAAATCACGCCGCGCTCATTAACTTTCAATCTCTAAACTATATCTATTTAGACATAGTTTTACCGAAACATGTAAATTTTTATATTTTTCTTATCATTCATGATAAGAAAAAGTCTTTTTCATATACATTTATAGGAACACATATTAGGTAGACCGGTAAAAACTAATTACGTAATTGTAAAAACCGTGATAATACAGATTTGTTCTTTTCTTGGTATTTCAAAGATTCTAATTTAGCCATGTATTCCTTCTTCATGATTGCCTCTCGTTTTGCCTGTTCGGTTGCCTCCAACTGTTTTTGTGAGTTGATTTCATCTAATGGATCAATTAAATGGCCACGCACGCGATTCAAATGTTCAACCGATCGATAGGTTTGTATAGTATCTAAATCCGATTCGGATACGGCGAAAACTGTCTGGTCTTTATGTACTTTTCGCAAATCGTCGTATTTGAGTATGCTAAACGGATTGCATGTGACATAGTCGGCATTTTCATAATCATCATCATCTCTATACAATGGTTCTCCACTGCCGGATGGCAGTTCACAGACCCCACGATAAACCACTAAACCATTCGTTTTGGCCTCATTTTTAATACGATTGATAGAGTGATCCATATTTTTCCCCGCGGCTGGATCAATTTGATATAATGGATCATTCTTAGAAAACCATTCATTATTATTCTTAGTCTCTTTACGCATGTTTTCGTCGAAAAGACGATTGAATTTTTCTTGGAATTTCTCCACAGGCATTTTCGAAATGGTATTAGAAATCGCCGACGTTGTTTTTTTATTCCAATCATCCGTGTTTAGGGGTTCGTATTTGGTTGTATCTTCTGTAATGACCTGACCCTGTTTTATTTGATCATTATAGAATTGAACAACTATTTCAAACGCCTTTTTATAAAAGAGGAAATATTCAGGCGATAAATGAGATTTATCGGGATGAGTCATAAGAACTTGTCTTTTTGCCCTTTTTAATTCATCTAAATCATATTTAGGTGTTAATTGAAAGAGTTTGAGAATATCTTCGAATGAATACATGTGAATATCGAGATTATGTGCATCCATTATATAACTAAGGACAAAAAGGAAGGCATCAAATTACGAAATTATCGTCGTATCTTTCGCGTTTTATAAATCGTTTTTAAACCAACTCAAACTTGAATATTTTCTTAATTTATTTTCACTTTTAATATCATTTATGTAACCGAATTCACATATTTTTGATTTTATATAATCGTTATTAATGATGTGGGTGATCTAGTAATCATTGTTCAAGGACAACGACCTCCAATCGATTACACCGACCAGAAAGAAAAATGAGACAAAACGCAGTTATGACTTGTATATTTTATAACTATGTTTCAAGTAATTTGTTAAATGTTCCTTTGTTATTTTCTTCTCTAAAATATTATAAATTACACTATAAATATCTTCATAAGTATTTGGACTCTCTTTTTTTATATAATGTTTCAATTGACTAAAAAATTCCTCAATGGAATTGGTTTCAGGATGATAAGGAACGGAATATAATAAATGGTTATTATCATTCTCTATTGTTTCTCTTATTATTTTTGATTTATGAATAACAGCATTATCCATAATAACCAAATAATTTTTATATTTGTAATGTATGAATTCATCATAAAATTCTAATATATCTGCTGTTTTCACACCACCTTTTCTTTCTGGATATAATTTCCAACCTATTACTTTATCAGCACTTATAGCACATAACAAATTATATCTTTTGTAAGGATATTTATTTGTCTTTTTGATTACTCTTGTTCCACTTTTACTTCTTCCATAAGTTAAAGACATATTCAATGGTATAGAAGTTTCATCCAAACAAATTGTTGTTTTGTAATCAAATTCTTTTAACTTTTTATAGAATATTTCCAAGTCTTCTTTTTCTTGTCCTTCTTTTTTTTCAGGATAATATTTACTCCGTAATCTTTTTCTGGTAAGTTTATTTTTATGTAAAATATTGTAAATACTTTTATCATTTAACAAAACTCCAAACTTTTCGTTCACTAATTTAGACAATTCCCATAAAGTAGTTGTATTATATTTTTTAACATATTCTTTTACAAATTTCTCAATTTCATGCGTTATTTTTAGATTGTGATTTTTGCGTGTTTTTCTATGTATATTTCCTTGATATTTATAACGGTCTATCCATCTTGCTAATGATTGAAATTTACAATTGAATATTTTGCATGTATCACGCATATCCTCATTATGTTCTAAATAATATTTTACTGCAGTTTCTTTGTAATCTTCAGTATGATGTGGTTTCATATTAAATATGTATAAAAATATTTAAAAATTATATAGCAGATAATATAAATATGGAAGAACTTAAAAAAGAAAACGATGAATTAAAGCAAAAAATAACTGAATTGGAAGAAAGATTAAAGAAATATACAAATGGAGATAACCATAAACGATATTACGAAAAAAACAAGGAAAGAGTAATGGAAATTGGTGCAAATTATTTACAAAAACTAAAGGAGGAAAATCCAGAAAAATTAAAGGAATATAGACGCACCTATTATTTGAAAAGAAAGGAAAAACTGAAACAACAAACAACGGAATCTTAATGTATTGAATATAAAATTGATTTAAAGGTATTTGTTGAATAAAATATATAAGACTATATAATGAGTAAATATACAAAGAATATTTTGGATAAATATTGTAATGATAATAATATTGAATTATTAAAAGATTATTCAAATGAAAAAATATGCTGTGATATTAGTTTAGAAGGTAAATGTTCCAGTTCAGAATGCGCAAAAACGTTTAAAAAATCGTTTAAATTTTTGTTAAAAAATGGTGCTTTATGTAGTCAATGTTGTAGAGGTAAAAATACGAATGTTATTTTATATAACTGGAAATTGTTAAAAAATTATTGTGATGAAAAAAAAATTATTTTGGATAGAGATTATTCTAAAGAAGTACTTAATAGTAAAAAAAGAATATGCGGAAAATGTGAAAAGACTGATTGTAATAATAATTTTAATTGTGTATTCAGAAACATTATTTGTTTTGGTGCGTACTGTAAAAATTGTTTTTATGAAAAAAGAACTTGTATTACAAAAGAAACAAATAGAGAAAAATATGGGGTTGAATATGTATCACAAGTTCCAGAAATTAGACAAAAGGCTGCGGAAACGATGATTGAACGATACGGAGTGAAATATACTACTCAATCCACAGAATTAATGGAAAAGGTTAAACAAACAAATAAAGAGAAATATGGTGTTGAATATGTATCACAAGTTCCAGAAATTAAACAAAAAGTGAAGGAAACATGCTTGGAAAAATATGGTGTTGAACATTATATTCAATCCGATGATAGAAAAACAAAATCAGTTAGTACCTGTCTGGAAAAATATGGGGTTAAATATGCATCACAAGTTCCAGAAATCAGACAGAAAGCAAAAAATACCAATATGGAAAGATATGGTGTTGAATATGCAACACAATCAGGTGTAGTTCAAGAAAAGACTATTCAAACCAATTTGAAAAAATATGGTGTTAAACGACCATCACAATCAATAGAAATTCAAAATAAAACAAAGGAAACTTGCTTGGAAAAATATGGTGTTGAAAATTATTTTCAATCCGATGATAAAAAAACCAAATCAATAAATACCTGTTTAGAAAAATATGGTGTTGAAAACCCATCTCAAGATGAAAATATTAAAATAAAAAAAGAAGAAACATGTATGGCTAATAATGGGGTTAGACATTCATTTCAAATGGAATCGACTAAAGAGAAAAATCGTATTGTAATGCGTGAAAATCATGACGAAATATTAAATAAATCAAAACAAACCTGTTTATCTAAATATGGCGTAGAACATCCAGCACAAAATACAGAAATTATGGAAAAGTGTTCTAAAAATGCATATAAGCGAAAAGAATATAAATTTCCATCTGGTAAAATTGTAATGATACAAGGTGCAGAACATTATGCGTTAGATGAAATTTTGCAAAATAAAGAGTTAGATGAAAGAGATATTATTGTAGGGACGTCCAATGTGCCTAAAATTTGGTATGAAGGTATAGATGGAAAACGACATAGACATTTTGTAGATATATTTATTCCACGACAAAACAAGATGATAGAGGTAAAATCTACTTGGACAGCAGAAAAAAAGAAAGATAATATTTTCTTAAAGCAAATAGCAGGCAAAGAATTAGGATATGAATATGAAATATGGGTATATGATAAAAAGGGTATTAAGGTAGAATGTTATAAATAATTAGGGAAAAAGAATATATGCGTATATTTACTTAAAGGAAATATCTTTAGTAAATATATAGGAATGAATAAAAAAGAAGAACCACCAGATAAATATCAGTGTATAAAACTTCCTATTCAAAAAATAATAAGGCCAGACACAATTACTTTAGAAAGAATTAACGATGCTGTTTCAAGAACAAATTATATTACAACAAAATCTTATCTTTTATTACGATTATGGGTTTTACAAAAGTATCATACCAACCAAGAAATACCAATTATAACAGAAGACACCATTAAAATGTCTATGAAATCTTTAGTAAAAGCATCTGCAGGACCAAAACCCAAAGGAAATAATTTATTGTTATTACATGAATTTCAAAATATAGGTAATTCCATATTTACTTTGGAAGATGGAAGAAATTTATCTGCAACATTAGATTATTATGCGACTACTATGATTACTGCAATAGAAAACAATATCAAAATGCATTTTATAGATTATGTGAAACGATTTATCAATTCGTATTTCAAAAGTATTCATAAAGAAGAACTTCAAAATAAATATTTCAAGAAGCAACTTTACAAAGAATTACAATTGGTTAAAAATGATGTAATAAACGAAACGTTTACAAGCGACCCAAAATATAGTACATGGTTAAATGAAAACAGATACAAAATAGTTCCAAAGGAGTATGATACAAGTTATTTTTATGATATAAAGGTCAACCCACAAAGATATTTGAAACATATGATTTTTATGAATTTACAATTAGAAGAAAAAGAAGCAAAAATGTTCCAGTTTTTTCCATTACAAACGCAAATCATTCCAAGACATATTCAGTTAGATACAAAATCTATTATAGAATTATTGATAGATACTGACAAAAAACAATATTTTGATAATGTTGAATTGAATAAAGAGTTTTTATGGGATAGATTTTTTACCATTAAACAATATTTACGAAAATATGTATTTGATTACACCATTATTACTGATGGATATTCTGTATCATTACGATTTTTACATAAGAGTTTTATAAATGAAGAAAGAATAAAAAAAGATAAAATCAAAAATGGTAAGAAGACATTAAAAGGTTTAACTGATGAAGAAAAAGAAATCAAAAAACAAGAAAAACGAATTCAACAAAATAAAATTAAAGAAGAAAAAAAACAAAAAAGAGCATTAGACCCAAAACAAAAGAAAGAAACGAAAAAGGAAACATTACAAGAGTTTCCATATATAGATGAAGTATCAAAAGAACTTTTAGATGGAAAGCATGTTTTTATTGACCCTGGAAAGAGAAGTTTATTGACGATGATGAATGATGATGGTAATTATTTTTCATATACAAATAAACAACGAATTAACGAAACCAAACGAATAAAATATCAATCATTATTGAAAAATTACAAGGATAAAGTAAATATTACTGAAATAGAAAATAGATTATCATCGTTTAATTCTAAAACATGTAATTTAGAAAAATTCAAAGAATATATAAGTGAAAAAATAAAAATAAATGAAGAATTATATCCATTATATCAAGAAGAAAAATTTAGAAAATACAAGTGGTATTCTTATATCAATAAGAAAAGAACTGAAGATAATATGTTGAATAAAATAGAAAAGAACTATGGTAAAGATATAAAAATTATTATAGGTGATTGGAGTATTGGAAAACAAATGAGAAATTTTATTTCCACACCAAATTTAGCAATAAAACGAAAATTAAAGACACGATTTCAAGTATACAATATAGACGAATTTAGAACATCGTGTTTGAATTATATAACCGAAGAACCATGCAAAAATTTATATTTACCCGATAAGAAAAATGTAGAACGAAAGATGCACTCAATCCTAACATATCAAATGGAAAACAATAGGAAAGGGTGTATCAATCGTGATAAAAACGGATGCAAAAATATCCAAAAGATATTCAACTCTTATATGGAAACAGGAGAAAAACCTGAAAAGTTCAAAAGAGAATATAAATTCTAATAAAATATACTAACCATTACAACCATAAAAAGTTGTAATCGTCAAATAGTATAATGCCTGAAAAGGTGCATTTATATCATTGGAAAGAAATGATTGATTAATTTTTATTTTTTAGTAAAAGTTTGTCTCATTTTTCTTTCTGGTCGGTGTAATTAATTTACAAAAGGAGGATAATTTATATAAATTTCATCATTTTCTGTATTTTTCATATCTAAATTACTTGGTATTAATTCTTTATTTAATTCAGGAGGGTTTGTAAAATATTTTTTATGTAAGTA
>Ga0114959_10003079_pt1 | contig 13253 bp, 16 predicted proteins | sample C_130625_EF_Meta_FD_87317 | JGI IMG/M metagenome (GOLD analysis project Ga0114959, IMG submission 87317) | Freshwater microbial communities from Lake Croche, Canada to study carbon cycling - C_130625_EF_MetaG | ecosystem: Environmental > Aquatic > Freshwater > Lake | place: Lake Croche, Canada...
AATAAAATTAAATAATGATTTATGTGATAATGAGAATGAAATAGAAAATACAAAAATAAAATTATTAAAAATTATAGAATGTAAAGAATGGGAAAACATAATGTTTAAAATAAAAGAAAAAGATAATATTTATGACATTAAGCAGTATATATCTTTTATAAGCAAAAATTACAATATTGATAAAAAAAATATAATTAAAAATTTTATAAATTATATTATTCGTAACAAAAAAATAAAAATAGCTTCCAAATTTTTAAATTTTGTAGAAAACTTGATACATTCACAAAACACAAATAAAGTTGATATACTAATAAGTTATTTATTATCGAAAATTTCAATATTTTTAACAGATGAATTATAATGCGATAACCTTAAATATATTTTTTTCATAAAATGGTTAGGTGGAGAACTCTTTGCTGGATCGAAAAAATTTTCTTTTAAACTATATTGATAATTTTCTCTAATAATATTTGGTATCAATATTATGTTACTCTTTTTACTAGTGTTTTGCAAGTTTTGGCATATCATTTTCTTTATATTATATATTAAAGAAAATAATTGAAATTAAAATAATATAAAGAACTTAAAGAATAAATGAACTACTATAACAATGAATATTTTAACTAATAGTATTGATGAAGAATGGGACAAATTTATTACAAATAAATTTCATTATGATAGCGATAGTTGCGATGAATATGAAAATATTAAAAATGTGGATATTGAAAGTCAAAATTTTGTTTCAACAAATTTACATCAAAATTTAGACTTACAAAATCCATGTAGTAACAATGCTCCTAAATCAACAAATATATATATTTCAACTAAAACAAAAATAGCATTTTTAAATCAACATATTAATCTAAAAAATATGTTTTGGTTAATTCCTGTTATACAATATATGGAACCCAGAAATGGTGTTATAAAAAAACAAATTAAATTCAATTCTACTACAGAAGAAGAGTTATTGGATATTAAAAATAGATTACAATATGAAAAACATTATGATGAACAAATTATTAGTAGCATTAATAATCCAAATGGAAGAATTAAATTTAAAGACATTAGGAAACTAACAATTGGAATATCAAAAAAAGATATTATGAGTTACAGATCGAAAAAAAAAAGTGCATTTTATAATTGTTTTGTTTTGATATTACGCATAAAAATAGAAACTATTTTCAAAGAAATTCATGTAAAAGTCTTTAATACAGGTAAGCTTGAAATACCAGGAATACAAAGTGATGATGTTTTTCAAAAAGTATTGGATTTAGTAATAGAAACGTTACAACCAAATATGACCGAAAAATTATGTTATAAAGAAAACAGTTGCGAAACTGTTTTAATTAACTCAAATTTTAATTGTGGTTTTTACATAAATAGAGAAATATTTTACGATATGTTACGATATAAATATAACATACAGGCAATTTATGATCCTTGTTCTTACCCTGGAATTCAATGTAAGTTTTATTTTAATCCAGATGTGGATTTACAAAACGGATGTCAAATATCTCAAGAAAATAAAGATTTTTATAAAAATGTAAAGCAGGTTTCATTTATGATTTTCAGAACAGGAAGTGTTTTAATTGTTGGAAAATGTGATGAAAATATTTTGATGTTAATTTACGAATTTTTAAAAAATATATTTAATACAGAGTATCTAAAGATATGTCAAAAAAATACAAACTCTGAGTTAAATGACAACGTATCTAATTTCAAAGTAGACAAAGAGAAAAAGAAAAAAATAAGAAAAAAAAATATTTTAGTTACTTTTTCAGAATAAGTAAAGGGGTATTATTATTATATTTAGAATAACTTGTAGTTATATCTTTGAGTGATACAAAATAATCATTTAAAATATTATTGTATGACATTTCATCATAATCATTATATGATTTATTAATTTTTTCAACTAAGTTATATATATTTTCAAAGTGTTCTATATCTATCTTTAAATTGGCTAATTTTTTACAAATTGTGTTAAAATAGTTATTTTTAATAATATTTAAATTTTTTTCGTTAATATTTATTTTTTCAATAATAAAAACAAAAATGTTACTAAACAGTTTTATGTATTTTTCTATAAAAAGTAACTTTTGTTTTAATTCTTTTGAAGATGAATGTAAATTTATTTTATCTGTTAATAGTTCTGAAAAAATTTGTTTATAAACATATGTGGTAGCATCTCTTGATGTAAGTTGTAAAAATATGTGTTGTTCGTCTGTTATTTGTTCCATAAATTCTGTATAATAATAATATGCTTTTTGACAATGATAAAACGTTAAATCCAAATTTTTTGTATAATATAAAATTATGTTAAAAATGTTACTTATAGTGTCGTAACCTCTAATAATAATAAATTTAAAATAATTATTATTTTTAATTTTAGTTGTTTCTAAAATAAATTTTAGATACTCATCGGTTACTAATATATATTTTTCTATAACTTCACTTTCATCGTAATCAAATGTTTCATTATAGTTTAAATTTTCAAGTAAAGAATAATCATTTTCTTTAATTGTATTTTTTTTCATTTTAATTTATTTTATATATTTAAATTATTTTTTTTATAAGTATTTAAAGATTTATAATTTTAAATTATATAAATGTCAGAATTAAAAACTACTACTAAGACTAGTGAATCTAACTATAGATTACCTTCGGATGTTACTTTGAAACATGCTTGTAAATTATCCATTGTTGAAGATAAACCAGTAATGATGGATTATTGGACTGCTTCTTTAGATAAAAAAGCTTTGGTTGGTGCAAAAACAACTGGTGAAAAATTATTAGTAAAGTCAGAAGATGAATATACTTCAGGTATTTCTAAATTTTATAAAAGTGCAGAGGAATATATTATTATTACTGAAAATTCTATATATATAGTTTCTTCTGATATCCCTACACGTAAAATATCGTAAACATTAAGATTTTAATAATAAAATTATTATATTTTATTATTATATATGTCATATTTTAAAGGTTTTGGTAATGGAAGTAATTCAAATGGTCAATTTTGGTACGGACGACCACAAAATTTTCCTGGATTTTTATATAAAAAAAACACTGGTGTAGGTGGTAGAAAAAATCCATTGTATGGTTTAATTTGTAATAAACCTACTTATATTTATAATAAATTTAAACCTGGTACTGGTGGTGTTGGAGCGCAAAATAGAGCTAACAGAAGAGCTAAAAATATGCGAGCTACGGTGTGTGTTGATCATAATTGTGAAAGATTTTATAACTATTTAGGTTTATTTCCCAGATTTTCATATAAATCCATTGATGGATATTTCCCATATCCATTGCCACTTACTTATTACAACGCAAGTGGTGACTACAGATCGCTTTATAGTTCAAAAACCAAAAACTTGTTACTTTTTACTGGTAATGGAAACTTTACTGTTTTTGGATACAAGCCAATTACGTTGAATTATATTTTTGTAGGTGGCGGTGGCGGTGGTGGTGCTGGGGGTAGTGATGGTGGTGCAGGTGGCGGTGGTGGCGGTGGTGGTCAAGTAGTTTATGGAAAATACGATATTTATCCTGGTTATCATAGTGTTGTTGTTGGTGATGGTGGTAAAGGAGGAAGTTCTTCCAATTTTAATTTATCAACAAATGGTACAAATGGAGAAAATACATATATCTATAACAATGACGGTGGGTATGTATTAATTAATGCAAATGGAGGTGAAGGTGGTAAGTATGGAGAAGGTAATGAAAAAACAAATGGAGGTGTAGGAGGGGCTAGTACGGGAACTTTCGGATCAAAAGGTGGAAAAAATCGTAATGAAATTGGTGAAAATGGTATTATAGGCGGTGGAGGCGGCGGTAGTAATTATTATACAGTTATTAGCACTAAAGAAACAACCAGATCAGAAACAATACCAGGACCAGGACCAGGACCAGGACCAGGACCAAGATCAGCACCAGCAACTAATGACAGACAAACAGAAACACAACAACCGTCTGGAAATTTACCAGGATTACAAAATGAAACAGATCCAACGCGAAACACACAAGAAACTATATCAATAACAACAACAACAACAGTAATAACAACAGTGTCAGTAAAGGGTGGAGATGGTGAAAAAAATATTTCAATAAATAATATTGATTTTGTAAGTATTATACAAAATATTTTTTCATCCACTGACAAACAAATTTATATTCCAGTTGATATACCAAGTGACTTTAAAATAAATAATTTTACTCAAATTTTTGGCACTGGAGGTGGTGCTGGTAATGCAGCTACAGATAGAGTAATAGAAGTTACGGAGACAACAGAACGCACAGGTAGAAACACAGATAGAAATACAACAGTAAGTCAAGAACATTATGGTGGTAAAGGTGGTAAAGGTGGTGGTATTATAATTGGTGAAGGTGGAATTGGTAATAATAATGATTCATCGCGAGGTATTAAAGGTACAGCATCAGGTAACAATGGTGAAAGTGCAGTTTCATTTTTAGGAGGAGGTGCAGGTGGTGGTGGTGGTGGTGCACAAAATGGAAATGGTGGAAATGGTGGAAATGGTGGTCAAGGACTAATTATTTTATTTTTTAATATTTATTAAAAATAATTTAAATATTATCTTTATATACTGTATATTAATACAAAATGGAAGAATATATAAAATCATATGAATACGAAGGAAATGTAAATCCTAAAATGGAAAATATACCTATAGTATCCAAAAATATTAATAATTGTGACTATGGAGTAACATTTATTGATTTTGGTGATATTTATAATGTTACATACAAAGCCACTTCACCTAACTTATTAGCAAGTTTTATTAAAATTGAAAAAAGAAATTCTTATGATAAAACATTAGATTTTACAGATGGTTCTATAAATGCGTCATCACACTTGTTTTATATAATTAAAGGAAATTGTGAATTTTGTTTAAATACAAATGAAGTTTTTGAAGTAAGTTGTGGAAGTATATTTATAGCTCCATGTTTTAATTCTATAAGAATTGTCAATACAACTGACGAAGATTTACTCATTTATTACATAAATGATAGTCCACTGTTAAACTATTTGGGAAGTAAAGCTAGTAATAGAATTTTTCTTCCAGCAGTTTATTCAAAAGATTATTTATTGACAAATTTAAATAATTTATCCAATCCAAATAATAATAGGAAGGGAATTTTATTAAGTAATACTGATACTGAAAAAATAGGAACAAATACTATAACGCCAATACTATGGGCATTGTATAATGAACTACCTCCACATAAAAAACAAAGGCCTCACAAACACAATTCTGTTGCACTAGACTTATGTATTTCATCAAAAGATCCAGAAAATATATATACGTTATTAGGAGATCAAATAGATGAAGACGGAAATATTATTAATCCCACAAAAATATATTGGAGAGAAGCAGAAATGTTTATAACTCCACCTGGGTTGTGGCATTCACATCATAATGATGGTGACACATATGCTTATATATTACCAATCCAAGATGCAGGTATTTTATTGTATCAACGAATTTTAGGTATTATTCTTAAATAAAAGTCGATAATTTTATGGAGTACATAACACATTATATTATTATATAATATCATGTATTAACGGTTCATGTGTAAGTATTTTTTATTCAAATAGTTGTTGTATGCATCAGTATATTTTTGTTTTACTTCTAATAAACTATTATCTTCAGCATTAGGTAAATAAGGTCTATAAAAATGATTATGATATTTTGTATTGTAGTCAGCAAAAAAATTAGGTAATGCACGATTAGGTACATATGAATAATTATAGTTACATGACTGTGTAAAGCCTTCTCGAACAGGTGTTTGCGCAGGATTTATTCCTAAAAATACCATATTTTTGTAACTTTTTTTTGGTTTTCCTGCCGTTTGATTTGCATAACATTGTAAGTTATGCCAATAGTAACGTGTAATACCTACGCTAGGCGCTGTACCCATTTTCATCGGACCTGATGCAGTACGATTATCAACATAGTTAATGTATGATTTAATTCCTCTTACAATTCTAGGTCTTCCTGCCATTTATATATATATAATTTATATAATTATATAAATTATATATTATTATCTTTATTTTATAAAACTTCATTTAATTTCTTAATTTGTTCAATTGTTAATTTTTCAGGAAATTCAATATGAAAAATAATTATTAAGTTTCCTGTGTAACTTTCTCTCGTAAGTCCCATATTAGGTATTATCTTTTTATATTCAGGACTTATAATATTACCACTTGCATTGTTTAATGTATATACTTTGCCGTTGATAAATTTTATTTCAAAAGTAAAACCACATAATGCGTCTTTGAGAGATATATTTTTTTCATAAATTAAATCTAGTCCATGACGTTTAATATCGGTATTGTTAATAATTTTAATAAAAATTTTAACATCACCTTTACAATTTTCGTTAACAATATTTCCTTTGTCCTTAAGAACAATAATTTCATTATCATCAATCCCTTTTGGTATTGTAACATACAAAGTTTCTGATTCAGAAATTTTCAAATTATTTTCATAAATCCATCTTTCTATATCTAGAGGAATTGTAACACCATTAAATACTTGTTCTATATCAATTGTTACAGTTTTATTAATTGGCGAAGGTTTTTGAAAAGTTTTACCTATATTTACAGGTCTTCCATTATGAAACACATGAAACTGAGCGCCACCTGGAAAACCATGCATGTTATGCATATTAGATATGTTACTCATATCATCCGTATCGTCCATATTCATAGTAAAACCACCCATGCCAAACGGCATTCCGCCAAAAAATGTTTTAAATATTTCATCGACTTCATTTATATTTATACCGCCATGACCTCCCATACCAGCCATTCTCATAAATGGATTTTTTCGTTCCATTTCATATTGCTTTCTTTTTTGTTCATCTCCTAAAGTACCATATGCTTCGTTAATTGTTTTATATTTTTCAGTTGCTTCAGGAGAAGGATTTTTATCAGGATGATATTGCAATGATAGTTTTCTATAAGCCTTTTTAATTTCATCTGCGCTTGCATTTTCACTAACCCCTAATATTTTATACAAATTTTCAGAATTTTCAGGCATTTTACTATAAATAATATTATTATGTAATAAGATATACTTAAATATAAAATAACTAATAATATTATTTTATGAAATCAGAAGAAAAATTATTTATATATAAATTCCAGTCTGTGTATTTTAATGATTTTGGGAAAAATAATGAAGTTATAGATATATTAAAGACATTGGTTTTAATGGATAACTTAAATATTTTATTAATTGGTAATTTTGCTTCTGGAAAAACATCTATGCTAAATGCTATTATTCGTGAATATTATAAAGATTACGATTCTAAAGAATATGAAGAAAATGTACTTTATATTAATAGTTTAAAAGAACAAGGTATTAACTATTATAGAACTGATGTTAAAACATTTTGCCAAACTTGCTCAACAATAAAAAATAAAAAAAAAATTATTGTATTAGATGATATTGACTATATAAATGAACAAAGTCAGCAAGTTTTTCGTAATTGCATAGATAAATTTATTCACAATGTCCACTTTATTTCATCATGCAGCAATGTACAAAAAGTAATTGAAAGTTTGCAGTCAAGGTTGCATATAATTAAGATAAAACCATTACAAAATGAAGATTTAAGAGAAATTATTACTAATATTAAAAATAAAGAAAACATTGAAATAACAAATGAAGCAGAAGAGTTTATAATTAATGTATCTAATAATACTGTAAAAATTTTAATAAACTATATGGAAAAATTCAAGTTACTAGGTGAAAAAATCACACTTGAAATAGCTGTTAAATTATGTTCAAATATAAGTTTTTATATTTATGAAGAGTATACTAACTTAGTGAAGAAAAAAAAACTAGAGGAAGCAATTTTTTTGATGTATGAACTATATGATAAAGGATATTCGGTAATGGATATTTTAGATAATTATTTTATTTTTATAAAACACACAAATATATTGAGTGAAGATGAAAAATATGAAATAATTCCTTATATTTGTAAATATATTACTTATTTCCATGATATTCATGAAGATGAAATTGAGTTAACATTATTTACAAATAACTTAATTTCTATTATAAAATAACGCACTGCGTTAAAATAATATAATATATTATATATATAATGTCCACACAAATATTTAAAAGTGAAATTCCAAGTAATTTATTATTCAGTTTATTAGATAAGATTTGTATGAAAAATGAAAAACATTACTTATTAACTAGTGAAAGTTTTAAAAAAGGTATATTTGATAATAGTATACAAGATTTTGTAGAAAAATGCAAAAATTACTACCATAAGTCTAAACTACACTATTTAGAAAGAAAACTTTCTTATAATACGTTTATCACTATAATACGTCAAATATGTAACTTTAATAAGTTAATATATACTTCACAAATTAGATATAGTAATTCTAAATATGATATTGTTTATATAATATATTATAAAAATTAAGTTATGAAAAAATATTTATAATATATCTTAATAGTATTTTTTTCTAGTATTAGAAAATTTACTTTTGATGTTACGTGTTTTATTACTTTGTTGTTTTTTATTATTTTTAATAGGTTCTTTGTATAGGTCACTATTATTATCACTGTCACTATCACTCTCACTGTCACTGTCACTATAGTCATTTTCATTTTCTATTTTTTTTTTTGAATTTAGTCGTTTATTTTTACCACCTTTATTATCATTGTCATTTGATTTTGAACTAAAAAAATATACACCAAATCCTGCTAAAGCTAAACAAGTCGTTGCTATTAATAAAGACGCTATTTCTTTCATAGTTATAATTATTCATTTTATTTATTTAATAATAATTAAACACATATTTTAAAAATTTTAGTATACTCAGTATTTGTTTTTTATTGTATTTTTGATTATCATAACCAGCTATTTCATATAATTTATTATCATCTAAATTTTTTAAATAATGATAGTCAATCTTCTCATAATCCAATGGTAAATCATGATAGTTAAATAGTGTATAACTAAGTTTACTTTTTGGACAAACTATAAAACTGATAAAATCGCTTAACTCTTTTGAATAGTAACAGTTAAATGAATAACTTATTGCTTCATTTTCATTTATGTCACTTCTTTTTCCTCTTATTAAATATGTTTCTTCATTTTTATCATACAATACAAATAAAGTTGTATCTAGAGTATTATCGACATATTCTTCGATCTTAAGAATTAAACAGTCTGTGGTTGATGTTAAAGATGTCATTTTATGATTATTTATTATTATATTTGTTTATATCATTTTAAATCAATTTTTTTTAATTTATATTTTATCAAAAATATCATCTTCCTGTATATCTTACCATACTTAAATTATCACCAAGAAAATTTGGTTTTTGACCGTATAATCCAGGATATAAAGGAGTTTTCCAAAATCCAACCCAACCTTGAGGTTTTATTTTAAGTGGTTCTAAAACTTTACCGCCGCCTTGAGCAATTGTAATTAATATATAGTTGCCTATTATAGTATTTGATTCCATAACCTGTCTTTCTGACATTCTACAAAACCAGTTGTAATGATGTCTTTGTAGCAATTCATATGCAGGAATATAAATACCATATGTTTGTGTATAAATATTTAGATAGTTATTTGACAAGAGATCATCTACCAGTATTCTACTATCATCCATTGTTTTTGTACCAATTTCACGACCATCAATTAAATTAATCTCGCCTTTTCTTACACGAGCTTCACACCATCTATTAAAGTCTCCCAAAAATTCTATTTCAGCAGTATAATCTCTTGATATAGTACGTTGCATAAAATCTATTAAATTACCTACTGTTTGACATTCTTTATTTGCCCCTGAAAATATTAAATTTGGGTAAAAATTATAAGTTGTTGATGTAATATTACGATCAACTGTTTCACATATAAACATTCTATCATTTGAAATACCTTTTTCATACAAAGGTAATAAATTTTTAATACATAAAAATGAAATAGGACATAATATTCCGCCATATTTATATAATAATTTCATTAAACATAACATTCTTATATTATCTGTAAGTGGATTTGGTATCTTATTCAAGTTAATATTCCATCCTGGTAATAGTTTATGAAAAGAATTATCATCTATAATGCAAATAGTAAATGAGTTATCACATTGCTGAATTATAGAGCGAATTGTTAAATATAAATAAGGTTGATTTAAATCAAATGAACTTCGTGACCCAAAACTTAACCAATTCCTTGAGTTATATTCATAAGGTACATGTATCCATAAAATTGGTTTTTTACTCTTAGCTAAAGTAACATCATTCAGTAAAAACTTGCGTATTGTTTCTATATTTTCTTCATTTTCTTCTCTTGACATCTTATCTTCATATCTTCTATAAAATATACCGAGAACGATTAAGATTATTAAAAGAATAATGTAATTTGTAAATGATTTCATAGTAATATATTATATTAATATATTACTATAATATATTTTATTTCATTTTGCAATTTGCGATTTTGGATGGTTCCATCTGACTTCTTGTAAATATTTCCCACATTTTTTAAAAAAAACATCTAAAGCTGAAGGATCTGCACCTGTTACTAAATCGTCTGGTATAAAAGTAACATTTCCTTTTTTGTAACAAAGTAAAACTGGAATACCGTTGACCATTTTTTTGCTTTTTAGCATTGAATAAAAGTCAAAACTTTGGTCTACATCAATGTCACCGCAAACTACATCTGCCGGTGAAGTCGCAAAAAAAGCATGCACAATATGTTTAATTTGTTTACAAGGACCACACCACTCTGCCCCTAGTTTTAAAATAATCAATCCTGGATTATTTTTTAACAAATGAAAAAATGCGTCTCTTGAAGCGATTTCACTAATTACTTGTTTAGTAGTCATATTATATTTCTTTATTAAATTTATTAAATTATTACTAATATTTTAATTATTTTTTATCAATGGTTACTTCTTTTGCAATTTTTTTTATTATTTTTGTCTCTTTTTCATAATCATCATCACCTTTTCCGCCCATTGCTTCAATAACAATTTTGTTATATTGACTGCTTTTCTTGGAATCGTATTCTTGACAGTCTGGATATTTTTTCCGAAATTCTTTTAACATACATATATTTTTATGGGCAATTTCTCTTATGGCTTTTCTAATACGTTTATTGGTTTCATCTTCTTTTTCCCAAATATTTTGGTCTTTGACATACATAACTTCTCTTTTTTGATCGGCACAGTGAACAGGTCTTTTTTTCACATCTAGCGCCTGTAGATTTTTTATTATTATATTGGAAATTCCTTCAATGTAACCAACTTTACCCACATTTTCAAGGTCAGATACCTCAAGTTTAACAGACTCCACAAAATCACTAATATTCATAGCATCTTTACAAGTTTCATTCAAAAAAACCTGCAAATTAAACGTTTTATTATTACTGTTATTGAATGTTGTGTTATTTACAATCGATGTTTGTTTAGTTATATCTATTAGTGATTTTTGTAAATCGTTATTTTGTTTTATTAACATAATAATCAAATCATTTGTAGGAATTTCATTTTCTAAAGGTGTATTTTTTGATATATTACATTTTTTTTTATGATTAAATAAACTTTGTCGATGTTTATATAAGTTACCACACTCACAATTGTATAGTTTATTCAATATAATATTTTTATTTTCTGATTTATGGTTTGGCGATAAAAAGTCGCAATCCGTAAGTATTTTGTCAGTATCTGTAAGTATTTGGTGTTTTTTGGTAAGGTTATGTTTATCAAAATCACTTTTTTTAAAGCATTTATAGTCACAATAACAACATGAAAATTTTGGCGACTTTTCGCGACAAAAAGCGTCAGTCATTTGTAAGTATATTATACTTACAAAAAAATCGCCTAAATTGTTCATAAAAATTTAATTGAAAAATTATCGTAACAAATTGAAAATTATTTTTTCTGTCATCACACGCGAAAATGACATTTCAGTCACAAATGTTGCATTTTTGGGAAAGTCAATCGACCCTTTTCATTTTTGGACATTTTTTTTGTCCATTTTTGAAAAGCCAAAATACTTTTGGGTCCTCTTTTTCGTTAATAATATAATAAATTGGCAAAACAATTTAAAGAGTTTATTATATTTTTTGCGTTAATATAATAAATTATTAAAGATCGTCATTTTGTGTAAATTTTATATCGACTGTTCTTACGTAAGTACCGTCTGTCTTTAAAATAGCCTTTCCTGTTTTAAAAGCATATTTACCACTACATCCATATCCAAACTGTGTTTTAAATGTTGTGTTAGATGGAAATACTGATGGTTCTGGTTTATTTGAATTGTACTCATAAGTTGCAACTATTGTTCCATCTTCTAAAACATAGTCGTGTGTTGTTTTATATAAGTAATTTGTTTTTTTATCAATAGATATGAATAAAGTACCACTAATAACAACATGACCTATTGGTTTTGTTTCATCCGTTTCAAAAAGCGAACAAATTTGGTTATATTCAGTTATCGTATACTTTTGGTTGTTGTTACGCGGAAGAGTTGTAGAGTATGTCCAGTTCGGATTAAAACGATATTTTAAATGTAGATTTTTCATTTATAAGTTATATTAATATTTTATAAATGGCAAATAAATTAAATCTAAATATTATATTTTATATTTTATTTACTTCCTTAATAAACCTTTCTAATTCATCAATATCAATATGTGGTAACATTACATGTGATTCCCAAAAATATTTACAGAACGCCCATATAAATTCACAATCATTATTGTACCAATGACTGTACTTTGAATTTAACTTGTTTACTATTTTTTCTGGAAGAAGCATTAGACTTTCTTTTGGTAACACATAACATAACTGTACCAATTCAGAAACAGGTTGAGGCTGTTTATTTACGATAAATTCTGTTTCAAAATAAGGTACATAATGAATTAAATCGCATAAAAGAGGAGGATAGTTGTAGTTATAACTCCACCTCCAGTCTGGACATCCTGAAGTATAATATTTCATATTCCATTCTAAACCTTCTAAATAGTTAATACAAATTTGTTTAATTCGTTGTTCATCAAAGTCAATTTGAAATAATGCAGTATAGTATCTTTCACGCCAGTTGCTATTGAACGGATTTATGTATTTTTCAACTGTTCTTTCGTAAGAAGGAATATTATCGAAATTTTTGTATTTATCTTCTGGTGTGACATCAGGTATTTTGTGTTTTTCTTTTTTGTCGCGTAGTTTAAT
>Ga0114959_10003081_pt1 | contig 13245 bp, 9 predicted proteins | sample C_130625_EF_Meta_FD_87317 | JGI IMG/M metagenome (GOLD analysis project Ga0114959, IMG submission 87317) | Freshwater microbial communities from Lake Croche, Canada to study carbon cycling - C_130625_EF_MetaG | ecosystem: Environmental > Aquatic > Freshwater > Lake | place: Lake Croche, Canada...
AACACCTACGAGATCGATTTGGTCCTTAATGTCCGTCATGCCGACAAAACCGGTGAACGAGGCGGACGCATCCAGTTTCAGTGTCGTCGCGTGCGTCGGGTTGTGGCCAACGGCAGGGTCATCAAGCAACGCATGCAGAGCGGCCGCCCCGGTGACCTCCAGCGTCGCGCCGTTGGTGATATAGGCATAGGTCTCACCGGCGATGCCGCTGGTCGCATGCCCCTTGAGCGTGCCGTTCAGCAGGATCGTGGTGCCTTCGCCGTTGGGCCCGATCGTGTCGGCCGTGACGTCTCCGGTGATCGTTTCAGACACGGCGGTGCCGATCGCGTCGACATCAATGGTCTGGGCGGTAATCGATCCGCCGCCGAGGCTGAGCCCCAGCGTGGCACCGGTGATGGACTGGGCGGTGACGACGCATTGTCCGAGATAAAGCTGCGCACCGCTGCCGGTAATGGTCTGCGCCGAGAGCGAACCGGAATTGTAAAGGTCCGCGTGGCCTCCACCAGCGTTGGAGCCGGTGAGCGACAACGCGCCCGCTACGGTGAGGTTGTTGAAATAAGCCGAGATATAGTAGCCACCGGTTCCGGCATCGATGGTGAGCGATGCCACGCTGACCGGGGCGTTGGCATAGGAGGTGACGTTGTTCATCACATCGTTATTGATCACCACGTCGCTGGTCGATATCGGCGCGAGACCGCCGATCCAGTTGCTGGCGTCGGACCAGTTGCCGGATGTGCCGGATTTCCAAAAGATTTTTGACATAACGCAACTCCATAAATTGGTCTGATCGCAGCCATAACAAGTCAGCTTTATACGTAACGATCACACAAAAATTAATGATTGGCAACACATATTCACGATCCCTGCGCGTTGGCACGAGCCGCCCTTGAGGTGCCGCTCCTCCCGCGCCAAGCTGCGCGCACCGCCAGGCACCGAGGCCCGGCCCATCAGGACAGCGACGCCTTGAACATTCTCTCCATCCAGTCCTGGGTCTGCACCGGCCATGTCGGCAATGCGAGCGCCGTGTTCCCGCTCCAGCGGCTCGGCGCCGAGGTCTGGGCGGTCAACACCGTGCAGTTCTCCAACCATCCAGGGCATGGCGCTTTCACCGGGCACGTCCATACCGGCCCGCAGATCGCGACCCTCATTGACGGTATCGCCGCCCGCGGGCTGCTGCCATCCTGCGATGCCGTGCTGTCTGGCTACATGGGTGACCCGTCGATCGGCGCCGCCATCGTCCGTGCCGCCTCGCGCGTCAAATCCGCCAACCCCACGGCACTCTATTGCTGCGACCCGGTGATCGGCGATGACGGGCCGGGGGTCTATGTCCGTCCCGGGATCGCCGAGTTCATCCGCGACACGGCACTGCCCCTGGCAGATATCGCCACGCCCAACCGGTTCGAGTTGGAACACCTCACCGGCATGCCCACCGCCACGCTCGAACAGACCAAGCAGGCCATCGTCCGCCTGCAGCAGATCGGCCCGCGCGTTGTGCTCGTCACCAGCCTGCGCACCGACGCCACACCGGACGACGCGGTGGACATGATCGCCGCCGAGGAGGGCCGGTTTCATCTCCTGCGCACCCCGCGCATCGACCGGCATTTCAACGGCGCGGGGGACGCGATGGCCGCCCTCTTCCTGTTCCATCGCCTCGCCACCGGCAGCGCGGCGCAGGCCTTGGCGCACGCAGGCTCGTCCATCCACGGTCTGCTGCGTGCCACCGAACAGGCGGGGGCCACCGAACTGCTCACGGTTGCCGCCCAGGCGGAATTCATCCACCCGAGCCGGACCTTCGACACAATCCCCTGCTAGAATGGTGCCTCAACGCCGCGAGGGGCCATGAAACATCTCGCCATCTATCGCCGCGTCTTGCTGCTGCTGGGGCCTGATCTGCGGCTGGCAGCGCTGCTGGGCTGCGCCAATCTGGTGGTCGCAGGCTTGCAGTTCCTCGACCCGCTGCTGTTTGGCCGCATGATCGCGCTGCTCTCCCATGCCGACAGCCTGGAACCGGGCGAGCTATGGCGCCAGGCGCGCGATGTTCTGGGCCTGTGGGGGGGCATCGGCGTGGTGGCCATCGGCGCCAACATCCTCGTGGCGTTGTTCGCCGAACGCCTCGCCCATCGCAACCGGCTGATGGCGATGAGCCGCTTCTTCGGCCACGTGCTTGGCCTGCCGCCGTCCTTCCATGGCGAGGCCCAGTCTGGCCGGTTGATGAAGGTGATGCTCACCGGGGCGGACACGATGTTCGGCGTCTGGCTGAACTTCTTCCGCGAGCAGGCCACCACAACCATCGCCACCCTCGTGCTGCTGCCGCTTACCTTGTTCCTCAACTGGCGCCTCGGCATCGTCCTGGTGGTGCTGGTGGTGATGTTCTGCGTGCTGACCCTGCTGGTCATTCGCCGCACCGAGGATGGTCAGGCCCGCGCCCAGACCTTCCAGGGGCGGCTGGCCGGCACCGCGCAGGACGCGTTGTCCAACGTCATCGTCGTGCAAAGCTTCTCCCGGCTCCAGGCGGAATTGCGGCTGTTCGGCGACATCGTGCAGCAGGTGATCGCCCATCAGTTCCCGGTGCTGAACTGGTGGGCGGTGATCTATGTGCTGACGCGCGCGGCCAGCACCGTCGCCGTCATCACCATCGCCGCCATCGGCACCTGGCTGCACGCCCAGGGCCGCGCCGAGGTGGCGGAGATCGTCAGCTTCATGGGGCTCGCGACGTTGCTGATCGGCAAGCTCGATGGCGGCATGGCGTTCGCGGCACGGCTGTTCTTCGATGCGCCCGGCATTGCCGAATATTTCCGCGTGCTCGACACCGTCTCCACCGTGCCCGAGCGCGGCGACGCCCTCAAACTGCCCCGTGGTCCGGGTGAGGTGGTGTTTGACGATGTGCATTTCGGCTATCCGCGCGCGCCCGTGGTGCTCAACGGGGTGAGCTTCACCGCAAGGCCCGGCACCGTTACCGCCTTGGTCGGGCAGACCGGGGCGGGCAAATCCACCGTCATGGCGCTGCTGCAACGGCTATGGGACCCCGATTCCGGGCATATCCGCATCGATGGCCATGACCTGCGCGACCTCACCATCGCCAGCCTGCGCGAGGCGATCGGCGTGGTGTTCCAGGACAGCATGCTGCTCAACCGCTCGATCCGCGAGAACCTGCTGGTCGGCCGCCCCCAGGCGACAGACGCCGAACTGGAACACGCGTGCCAGCTCGCCGAGGCGCATGACTTCATCCTCCGCCAGCCCCAAGGCTACAACACCATGGTGGGTGAACGCGGCGTCACCCTCTCCGGCGGTCAGCGCCAACGCCTCGCCATCGCCCGCGCATTGCTGAAGGACCCGCCGATCCTGATCCTGGATGAGGCCACCAGCGCGCTGGACACGGCGACCGAAGCCCGCGTCAGCCGCGCCCTGAAGGCGCTGATGGCAGGACGCACCACCTTCATCATCGCCCATCGCCTCTCCACCATCCGCGACGCCGACGAAATCCTGCTCTTCGCTGACGGCCGCATCACGGAACGCGGCACATTCGACTCCCTGGTGGCCAAAGGCGGCGCCTTCGCCGAGTTGATGGCTTTGGTGTGAGGGGGAAGGACGCAAGGTCAGGCAGCGCCCGACCTTGCGTCCTTCCCCTCACGACAACCCCGCCATGCCGCGATCGATGTGTCAGGCTGCGACCTCGGAGCGATCCACTGCGCTGAACAGGGCGCCGTTGAGCGGGGCCATCACGGCACCAGCGCCCGGCTCCTCCTGGATTCATCGCCGGCAGGGCGGAGGCGTCCAAAACCGCGGGCTACGCGGTCCAGAGCGCGTTCGCCGCTGACAGGCGTGGCAGCCCCGCTCTAGCCCTTTGTTTGATCGCGTGATTCACGCCTCCGGCTGATTCAACCTGCTGCGATCACGCTTTAGAACAACGACATCTGGCTCTCCGCGAAACCGGGTGTGGTCTCGGGGGCCCGGAACTGGGCGCAGTCGAGGTCCTGCCGTTCTTCGAGGTGGAGCGCCCTTGCGGCGCGGGAGAAGCGACGGGCCAGCAGATCGGCATAGACGCCGGTGCCGGTGAAGCGCTTGCCGAAGCGGGCATCGTTGAGGCCGCCAGCCCGGGTTTCGCGGATCAGTTCGAGTACGTGGCGGGCACGGTCGGGGTAATGGGTGTGCAGCCAATCCTCGAAGATCTGTTTCAGCTCATGCGGCAGGCGCAGCAGGATATAGCCGGCCTGGCGGGCGCCGGCCTTGGCGGAGGCGTCGAGGATGCGTTCCAGTTCGGCATCGTTCAACCCCGGAATCATCGGGGCGGCCAGCACGCCGGTGGGAATGCCTGCGTCGGACAGCTCCTTGATCGCCTGGAGGCGGCGCAGCGGTGTTGCGGCGCGGGGTTCGAGCTTGCGGGCGAGCGGTGCGTCCAGCGTCGTCACCGACAGATAGACCCGCACCAGGTTGCGCGATGCAAGTTCCTGGAGAATGTCCAGATCGCGCAGCACGCCAGCAGATTTGGTGACGATCGTCACCGGATGGTTGAAGCGGTCCATCACCTCCAGCACCTCACGGGTGAGCTTGAGGGTGCGCTCGATGGGCTGATACGGATCAGTGTTCGAGCCAAGCGCCAGCGGCTTTGCGATATAGCCAGGTTTGCGCAACTCCTTCTCCAGAAGTTGCGCCACATCCGGCTTGTAGAGCAGCTTCGTTTCGAAATCGAGCCCGGGCGAATAGCCCAGATAAGCGTGGCTTGGTCTGGCATAGCAATAGACGCAGCCATGCTCGCAGCCGCGATACGGATTGACCGCCCGATCAAACCCCAGATCGGGGCTCTGATTCCAACTGATCACGCTGCGGCTGGCATCGCGCGTCAGGCTGGTGCGCAGCGGCGGCAGCTCGCTGAACTCGCCGTTGAGGGTTTCCCACCCGTCATCGAACGGATTGGCCGTCTCACGGTCAAAACGCGAGGGCGGGTTCATCGTCGCGCCGCGGCCTTTGCGGGCCGGGGCGCGCATCATTGTGTCAGGCATTGGTGGGATATCGAGATCATCGAGGCTGCGCGTCGGCATCTCTGCCCGGTCCAGCGCCGCCATCTCCTCCATATCGATCTCGCGCGACAGATGCGCCGCCTTCGAGCGGATGCGAGATGGACTGCGGTGCTCCTGTGTGCGCATGGTGATGACCCCTGTTTGTTCTCCCCCGCAGAATGGCGAAGACGGATCAGGGCGTCAAGAACGTTATGAGAACACAGGCCAGGTCATCTGGCGGGTTTCAGATGTTCCTGCAACCGCGGCATCAGCTCCACCAGGTTGCAGGGCCGGTGCCGATTGTCGAGCTGCCACACCAGAATGTCGTCCCAGCCATCCTTCACCGCCCCGGTGCTGCCGGGCAGGGCGAAGAGATAGGTGCCGCCGGCGACACCGCCAATGGCGCGGGACTGGATCGTTGACGTGCCGATCTTCTGGTAGCTTAACATCCGGAACAGCTCGCCGAAGCCCTCAATGCGCTTCTCCAGGACGCGATCAAACGCTTCGGGCGTCACGTCCCGCCCGGTGATGCCGGTGCCGCCGGTGGTGATCACCACATCGATGGCAGGATTTTCGATCCATTCCCGCAACACGGCCGCGATCAGGTTGGAATCGTCGCGCAGGATGCGGCGGTCAGCGACGATATGCCCGGCCGCTACGATCCGCCCCTGCAACGTATCGCCCGATATGTCGTTCTCAAAGCTGCGCGTGTCCGATACCGTCAGCACGGCAATGCGGCAGGCGATGAACGGACGGCTCTCATCCAGACGCGACATGACGGACTCCGCAACAGGTCAATGCAGCGCCGCGAACGGGGTCGGCACCGCCAGCGGATGGTAGCGCGGCCATAGCCCGGCGGCGAGTTCATCCAAGCTTGGTGAGGGGAGATTCATGCGCGCTGCATAGATCCAGGTGTTGGTTAGAACACGGGTAATGAAGAAACGCGTCTCGTTGATCGGCACCGCCTCGACGAACAGCAGCGGGTCGGTGGCGTGACGGATATTGCTGCCCCAGCGGGCGAAGTTACCGGGACCTGCATTGTAGCTCGCCAGCAGCCGCAAAAGATCACCATGCACCATCTCATGCTGCGACAGGTAGGCGATGTAGCGCTGGCCGAGTGCCAGATTGATACCCGGATCGCGCAGACTGCCGCGCAGGCTGCCATTGGCCGCCTGGCCGGTCAGGTAGCTCGCCGTGTCGGGCATGATCTGCATCAGCCCAGTTGCTCCCCTATTGGAGACCAGAGCGGTGTTGAAGTTCGATTCGGTCCGCGTGATGCCGTAGACCATCGCCGGGTCCACCATGAAACCGCCTTCGGGCTGCAGGCGCGGGATCGGGAAGCGCGTTGCCTCGCGCGGCCGGCCATCGGTCACTTGCACCAATTCGGCGAGCTGGCCGGCGAGCTGCGCCAGACCGGCCTTCTCCGCCACCAGCATAATGGCACGGCCCAGGATGGGATGGCTGGTGGCGACCGGCCAGAGCCGTCGCAACTCCGCCTCGGCGCGCACGCTCTGACCGACTTGCAACAGCGCGAAGGCCCGCATGCCCTCCGGCGTTGCCGCCACCGCCTCGATATCCGCTTCAGACAGGGTCTCGCGCATGTCACGCGCCGCGGCCGAGAAGCCGAAACCCAGGCCCAAGGTACGCCGCGCGATCATCCCGTGGAATGTGTTGGCCTCGGCGGCGGCGCGGGTCAGCCAGGGGCGGTAGGCCCGGGGATGGCCGGTGCGCAACTGGGCGCGCCCCGCCCAGAGCGCTGTGGCGGCGCGCAGCGAGGCGGTGGTCAGCTCAGCACGCCACGCCGCCTCGAACAGCGGCAGGGCGATGGTGGGACGTTCGAGCCGCCAGGCGGCCAGACCAGCCATATAGCCGGACAGCGCAGCAGCCGGGCAGTTGGCGCGGGCGCAGTCTCGCATGCCGGCCGCACCCACCGTCAGCGCCTCGGCGTCGCGGTTCATGGCAAACAGAATCTGTGCCGCCTCGCCGCGCAACTGGCTGGCGTAGCTCGGCGTCAGCCCCTGGGTGCGACCCAGCAGACGCTCGACCACACCGGCATTTCCACTGCGTGCCGCGTCATGCACGGCGCGATCCAACGCCGGGTTGCGGGCGGCGGTAAAGGCCTCCGGCTCAGTGTCTTCCGGCACCGGGGCCAGCGGCGTCGTTGTGTCACTGCCACGCATCAGGCCCGGCACCACCGGCGGCGGCGGCACCACCATACCGCGCGGCAGGCGGGTGAGCAGCAGGGTGTGGATGGCGGTCGCGTCCGGCAGCAGCGGCCATTGCTTCAGCCATGCTTGCAGATCATCGGCCGAAGGGCGCGTGGATGCGGCGAGATAGCGCTGCGCCAGCAGATGACCGAGCATGTCGCGCACTGGCTGGCCGGTGAAATCGACGTCGCGCAGCACTGCGCTCGCCGGTTCCCAGTCGCCGCGTGCCTGCAGCTCAAATATTCGCCGGATGCGCATCGCATCGCTCGGCGGCAAGGGGTGGGGCAATCCGAGGCCTGAGGCGCCGCGGGGGTCGATCCGGGGCACGGCGAACGCCGTGTCGTCGGAGGGTTGCGCTGCCGCCGTTCCGCATGTGCTGGTTGCCAGCAAGGCTGCCCCGGCCAGGAAGGCCGTAGCTGCGGGAAGGCGGGTGAGCGTTCTGCTGATCCCGTTCATCAGCAATGCGGTACACGCTGGAACAGGCCAGCGCAACTTAAAGTGGTGGGATTTGTCTCATGAAAAAGATTTTAGGGAATTTCGGTTTAATTTGAGAGCGATAGCAGACATCACATTTTTTTCATTTGATTCCCTCATCGATTGCTTGGCGCAGCGCGATCAGGTCCCGCCACATCTCCCGCTTTGCCGATCCGTTACGCAGTAAATACGCTGGATGCAGCATCGGCAAAGTGTTGATCGGCGTCTCAAGGCCCGGAATGCTTGCCTTTGTCCAGCGCCCGCGCAGCCTTGTGATGCCGGTCCGGCCACCGAGAATCGACTGCGCAGCGATTGCGCCGAGCAGCACCAAATGCTGCGGACGCAGCAACGCGATGTGACGCAACAGGAACGGCAGACACACCGCCACCTCCTGATCGGTCGGGTTGCGGTTGCCCGGTGGCCGCCAGGGAATGACGTTGGTGATAAGATATTTCGTCCGGTCCAGCCCGATGCTGGCCAGCATCCGGTCCAGCAACTGACCCGATGCGCCGACAAAGGGCGTGCCGCTGAGATCCTCCTCCGCCCCCGGCCCCTCGCCCACCAGAATCAGCCCGGCGTCAGGATTGCCGTCGGCAAAGACCAGGTTGGTCGCGGTTGTGGACAGTGCGCAGCCGTCAAACGCAGCCAGCGCGGCGCGGAGTTCTGCCACGCTTTGGCAGGCAGCGGCGATCTCCTGGGCGCGCTGGGCGGGGCCGGCCTGGGGCGCTGCTGCGGGCACCGGCGGCTGCACCGAAATGCGCGGCGGTGCCGCCGGGCGTGGCGCTGCCGGTGGCCGGGCAAACCGGTCCTGCGGTGTGTCCAGCAGCGCCTCATCGGCCCCATACGCGATCTGCAGGCGCAGAAACGCGATCGCAAGCGATGTGGTATCCAGCGCGTGGGAGGCGGTGATGCGGTCCATGATGATATGTCAGCCCATGACAGGTTTTGCGCAACCGGCAGAACCTCCCTAACCTGTATGAAAGCCCCATGTCGGCGGGGTGAGCGGGGATGACCCCAAGGGGAATGCGATGTCGGGTGCGGTTGAGCGGGAGCAGATGGAGTTTGATGTGGTCGTGGTCGGCGGCGGACCTTCGGGTCTGTCCGCCGCGATCAGGCTCAAACAGCTTCACCCGGATTGCAGCGTCTGCCTCGTGGAAAAAGGTTCGGAGATCGGCGCGCATATCCTCTCCGGCGCCGTCATCGAGCCGCGCGCGCTGGATGAGTTGCTGCCCGACTGGCGAGACGCGCCGGACCGGCCGTTGAACACGCCTGCGGCCGAGGATGCGTTCCTCTATCTCACCAAGACCCGCGCCTTCCGCCTGCCCACCCCGCCGCAGATGCATAATCACGGCAATTTCGTGGGCTCGCTTGGCAATCTCTGCCGCTGGCTCGGCGCCCAGGCCGAGGCGCTGGGGGTGGAGATCTATCCGGGCTTCGCCGCTGCCGCAGCCCTGATCGAGGACGGCCGCGTTGTGGGCGTGCTGACCGGCGATATGGGCATCGGCCGCGACGGCGAGCCCAATGACCAATATCAGCCCGGCATGGAGCTGCGCGCGCGCTTCACCATCCTCGCCGAGGGCTGCCGCGGGAGCATCACCAAGACGCTGTTCGAGCGTTTCGGCCTGCGCCAGCTCTGCGACGCGCAGTCCTTCGGTCTTGGCATCAAGGAACTCTGGGAAATCCCCAAGGAACGCCACCGCCCGGGCCTCGTTGAGCACAGCATCGGCTGGCCGATGGACAGCGCCACCTATGGCGGCTCCTGGCTGTATCACTGGGGCGACAACCTCGTCTCCTACGGCTTCGTCATCGGGCTTGATTACAAGAACCCCTGGCTGTCGCCGTTCGAGGAGATGCAGCGCTACAAGACCCATCCGCGCATCCGCGGACATTTCGAGGGCGGCCGGCGCATCGCCTACGGCGCGCGGGCGCTGAGCGAAGGCGGGCTGCAATCCTTGCCCAAGCTCACCTTCCCGGGCGGCTGTCTGGTGGGTGACACCGCGGGCTTCCTCAACGTGCCCAAGATCAAGGGCACCCACACCGCGATGAAATCCGGCATGCTCGCAGCAGAAGCGGTGGCCGAGGCGATAGCGACCGAGGCTGTGGAGCCGGTTGGCTACACCGAGCGCTTCAGGTCGAGCTGGTTGCATGAGGAACTCAGCCAGGTGCGTAACATCCGCCCGGGCTTTGCCAAATTCGGCCTGTGGGGCGGGTTGGTGAACGCCGCCGTTGACACCTATCTCTTCAAGGGCCGCGCCCCCTGGACGCTGCGCCTGCCCCATGCCGATCATGACAGTCTGGTGCCGGCCTCCTCCGCGCCGAAGATCGACTACCCCAAGCCTGACGGCGTGCTGACATTTGATCGTCTGTCATCGGTGTTCATCAGCAACACCAACCACGCCGAGGACCAGCCGGCGCATTTGAAACTGCGCAAGCCCGAGACGGCGATTGCGGTGAACTGGGCGAAGTATCGCAGTCCCGAGACGCGCTATTGTCCGGCCGGCGTCTATGAGATTGTGGGGGCCGAGACCGGCGCGCCGCAGTTGCAGATCAATGCGCAGAACTGCGTGCATTGCAAAACCTGCGACATCAAGGACCCGACCCAGAATATCGACTGGGTGACACCTGAAGGCGGCGGCGGGCCGGTCTACCCAGGCGGCATGTGAATGACCATGTGGATGACTGCACGCTGTTCCGTTGTTGGAGACCTTTGACCATGGCCCTGCGCCACAAGCTTCGCCATACGCTGCTGCTGGCTCTGTCGCTGCTCTCAGCCTGCGGGGCGGCGGAGATGCAGCCTTACGTGGCGAGCGCTGCTGAGCCGTCGCGTGTGGCGATCACCGGGGTGCCCGGCGATTATCTGGCCGGTCGCTTCGCTGCGGCGCATGGCGATGACGACTTCGCCGCTCAGCTCTTCAACCGCGCCCTGCGCCGCGATCCCGGCAACCCGGACATTCTCCAGCGCGGCTTTCTGGCCAATCTGATGTCCGGCCGGCCGGAGGCGGTGCTGCTCGCCAAACGCCTGCCGGAGAACCTGGCGGCCGATCTGCTGCTGGGCAATGCCGAGGTGAAGGATGGCCGCTGGACCGCCGCCGAGCAGCGCTATGCGGGCATGGTGCGCCAGGGCGTGCCGCAGCTCCTGCAGCCGCTGCTGCTGGCCTGGGCGCAGCATGGCGGCTGGAACAACGCAACAGCGCTCGCCACGCTGCGGCCGCTGGTGGAGGGCCAGCGCTTCCGCGCAGCCTATGCCCTGCACGCCGCCCTCATCGCCGACCTCGCCGGCGCCGGCTTCGAGGCTGAGGCGGCACGGCTCTACCATCTAGCCCAGGCCGATCGTGCCGGCGGGCTGCAACTGGCCCGCGCGATTGCGAGCTGGGAGACCCGTCAGGGGCACACGGTCGAGGCACAGGCCGTGCTGAACACCCTGGTGGAGCAAAGTCCGGAAATGGCGCTGGTGCTGCCACGCCTTTATGCCGGTATTGCCGAGCGCCCGGTTCGTTCGGCCAAGGACGGCATCGCCGAGGCCTATCTGGCGCTGGCCGCGGCTTTGCGCGGGTCGCAGGCTGATGATTTCTCCATGGTGTTGGTGCGGCTCGCGCTGGATCTGCGCCCCGACTGGTCCCAGGCACGGCTGCTCGCCGCCGAGATCCTGGACGCCGGCAAGAAGCCCGAGGCCGCTCTCGCCATGCTGAAGCCGGTGAGCGATGACGATCCGCTCGGTGCCCTGGTCCGTATGCGCCAGGCCACGCTGATGGAGCGCACAGGCGATGTGCCGGGCGCGCTGGCCGTGACCGCCGCTCTGGCTGCCCGCTACCCCGGACGCCCCGAACCTCTCACTCTGCGTGGCGATATCCTGCGTGGTCAGAAGCGCTTCGCCGAGGCGGTGGTGGCTTACGACCAGGCCGTGGCGCTGTTGAAGCCGGTGCGTCGCAGCGACTGGGTGCTGTTCTATGAGCGCGGCATCGCCCAGGACCGCTCGCAGAACTGGGGGCCGGCGGAGGCTGATTTCCAGAAGGCGCTGGAACTTTCGCCCGACGAGCCCTTCGTCCTCAACTACCTCGCCTATTCCTGGGCCGAGCAGGGTCGCAACCTGCCTCGCGCGCGGGCGATGATCGAGGCGGCGCTGAAGAAGCGGCCCAATGACGGCGCCATTGTCGACAGTCTGGGCTGGGTGGCGCTGCGCCAGGGCCATACGGCGGAGGCGGTGTCATTGCTTGAGCGCGCCACCGAGCTGGAACCGTCTGACGCGACCATCAACGCCCATCTCGGCGATGCCTACTGGGCGGCCAAATCCCAATTGCTGGCGCAGTTCCAGTGGCGCCGCGCGCTGAGTTTCACGCCGGATGCCGATGAGATCCCCAAGATCCAGGCCAAGCTGCGCGAGAGCGAGCGGGCTTTGGGCAATCTTCCGGTTGCCGCGAACCCCTAAGCCATGGCGATCACAGAGCCCGCCTGCGCCAAGGTCAATCTCTGGCTCCATGTCGTGGGGCGACGGGCAGACGGCTATCATCTGCTCGACAGCCTCGCGGTGTTCCCCGCTGTCTGCGACTGGCTGCGCATCGCTCCGGATGACGGGCTGAGCCTGACCCTGGCCGGCCGATTCGGGCCCAGGCTGGTCGCGGAGCCGGATAATCTGGTGATCCGCGCCGCCATCGCCCTGGCGGAGGCGGCCGGCGTGGCACCCCGGGCGCGGATCACACTGGAGAAGAACCTGCCCATCGCCTCCGGCATCGGCGGCGGCTCGGCCGACGCCGCCGCCGCGTTGCGCGCGCTGTCGCGCATGTGGCGAATCGACCTGACGCGCGCCGAGATGCTGCACATCGCAACCGGGCTCGGCGCTGACGTTCCGGTGTGCCTGGATCAAAGCCCGGCGCTGATGTCGGGCGTGGGCGAAATACTGACCCAGGCACCTGATGTGCCGCAGGGCGGCATGGTGCTGGTCAATCCCGGCGTCGCCGTGCCCACGCCCGCCGTGTTCAAGGCCCGCCTCGGCGGCTTTTCGCAGCCCGCCACTCTGCCGGCCGACCTGCCGAACATGGCCATTCTCGCCAGATTTCTGGAAACCACCCGCAACGACCTCGAGCCGCCCGCCATGTCGCTGGCCCCGGTGATCCGCAAGGTGCTGGAGGCGATCGCATCCCAGCCCGGCTGCCTGCTGGCGCGCATGAGCGGCTCGGGTGCCACCTGCTTTGGGCTGTTCACGACCGATGCCGCCGCCCGCGAAGCGGCCGCTGATCTCGCCACGCCAGGATGGTGGGTCTGGGGTGGGGCTCTTGCGGGGTTGCCAGAACGGGGGACAAGCCCCTAATTGAGATGCACGGGACGCTTGGGGCGTCGCCAAGCGGTAAGGCAGCGGATTTTGATTCCGCCATGCGGAGGTTCGAATCCTCCCGCCCCAGCCAGACTGAAGGAAAGCCGAGGGGCGCTGCGCCTGGGCTTACTTCCGTAAAATGCCCTTGTTTATCAGACCAAGTATCTGCCCCTCCGTCAGCCCCAGCTCCCTGGCGATCTCCACACTATGTTCGCCGACAGACGGCAGATCCCGCCGCAACGCCGGCCGCTCGCCATCT
>Ga0114959_10003082_pt1 | contig 13237 bp, 14 predicted proteins | sample C_130625_EF_Meta_FD_87317 | JGI IMG/M metagenome (GOLD analysis project Ga0114959, IMG submission 87317) | Freshwater microbial communities from Lake Croche, Canada to study carbon cycling - C_130625_EF_MetaG | ecosystem: Environmental > Aquatic > Freshwater > Lake | place: Lake Croche, Canada...
GCACACCCGTACATGTGAATATCTTCAGGCGCTACTTCCATCAAACAAAGTACGCTTCCGCCGAACTCTTCTAGAACATCTAGCATCTTTGGCAATACTGGGTTGCTGGCATCAATCAAATCGTCGCCAAGCATTACCGCAAATGGTTCGTTACCAACATGCCCCTTAGCCACATGAACCGCGTGACCCAAACCTAAAGGTTCGCCTTGGCGGACATAATGGATTGAGGCGAGCTCGGCTAACTCTGTGAGAATTCGGCTCAAATCATTAGTTCCGCGCTCTGCAAGTTTTTGTTCCAAAAGTGGCGCACGGTCAAAATGATCTTCCAATGAAGTTTTGTTGCGACCAGTGATGAAAAGTACGTCATCAAGACCTGCAGCAACGGCTTCTTCAACTACGTACTGGATAGCCGGTTTGTCGACCACAGGAAGCATCTCTTTTGGTGTGGCCTTGGTGGCAGGCAGGAATCGAGTGCCTAAGCCCGCAACTGGCATTACCGCTTTTGTAACTAATGTGCGCTTTGTCATACCTTGACTTTATTACATTAGATGGAGATGTTGAGTCACGCACCCTTTTTGGCAGACAGATTCTAGAGTGGAAGGGTGAGCGCACAGACAAAGCAAAACTTAAGGCAGCAAATCCAAGCAGAACGGGCCAAGAAGACACCTACCGAGCTCGAATCTGCTGGCAAAAACATTGCCAACCAAGACTGGGCGCAGTTAATTATTGGAGATAACATCGCCTGCTATGCGTCTTGGAGTAACGAGCCGGGTACCACTGCGCTACGACAGATCCTGATTGCAGGTGGGAAACAAGTTTTTCTTCCAATCATCAAGCCCGATTCTCAGATGAGATGGGGCGCAGATCAGCCCCCGTATTCCCTCAATAAATTCGGAATCACTGAGCCTGAAATTTCGGACTTCAACTTAGAGTCGGCCGCCGCCGTTATTCTTCCGGCTCTTTGCGCCGACAAATCTGGCAACAGACTTGGCCGAGGAGCCGGATATTTTGACCGGGAGTTAGCGAACATTCCATCGTTTCAACAGGGTGGACCTATGAGAATTGCCTTGCTTTTTGATGACGAAGTCTTGCCCAATGTTCCAACCGAAGAACATGATGCGGCAATTAACTTGATTGTTACTCCAGCTCGAGTAATTCGTTGTGAAACTGGTTCTCTTTAAGGGTTTGTAGGTGTTGTAGGAGTTGAAGGGCCGGGCGGTGTCGACTTCTCGGCACTTGGAGCAGCTGGGGGCGTACTCGCTGCCGCGGGAGCAGCAGATGTTTTGGCGTTACGCGAATCTGTCCGATAGAAGCCGGAACCTTTAAAAACTACGCCGACTGAACCATAAACTTTTCGTAATTCTGGAGCGCCACATTCCGGACATTCAACAAGTGCATCGTCTGAAAATGACTGAACGATTTCTAGAGGTGCCTCACAGGCCCCGCAGACGTACTGATAAGTCGGCATAACTTCCTCTCAACCCTTTATATGTTACCTGTGGATAGCAAAACCCTGCCAAACAGAAATTTTCTTATCGTAAGCCCATGAATATGAGTAAATTTCACCCACTTTTAATTGCTTACCGAAAGTGGATCGCCGCGGGTTTAGTTGCGCTCTCAATTTCGCTAATGATAAGTGCCGGGCGGCACTCACCTAAGTTTCAAGTTGTTACAACTACACACGCTCTCAAAGCCGGTTCGGCCATCAAAGCTAGCGATGTTCAATTATCGAGCCTAGATTTCATCTGGTCGCTCGCAATTAGTGATGCCCGTTCAATAGTCGGCATTCGGACAACTCACGATCTTGAAATGAATGAACCCTTAAGTAAATTTGATTTAGGAACTAAGAAAATTTTTGACCCGCTAAACCCGGGAGCAGTAAGTATCACCTTGCCCGCAAATACCAGTACCACAGACCTAAATATGGGAGACAGAGTCGACATTTATGCCTCTACCCAAAGTGGTCAGGTGCAAAAGGTGGCCGGACATGCTCTAGTTTTAGGAAAGCCAAAATCTAACTCCGCAACGGATTTCAATGGGACAGTTTCACTAGCAATCAGTAGTGAGCAAATCGTAAAAATTTCAGGATACGACTCAGGTGTCCGGTTCACTTTTATAACACTGCCCAGATAATGCATCGCAATTGTTGTTAGCCATGGTGCGGCGGCACATCGTCCAAGAATTCCTGATCTCGCGAAATCCGCACAACCATGTCATCCCGAGTTTGCTCTGGAGTTAAATCTAAATCGGCTAAAAGTTTTCGTAACCGTTCCTGTGATTCCTGCGTCGAATCAATTTCGACTTCAGCCCCTTGAGACTCAGGGTCTTGTTTGGGCCGTTGGCTGTTGTCACTCACATTCATATGGTGTAACACTTAATCTAATTAATCCAACTGGGAGTCACTGTGCATTACCTTACGCACGATAAATGGCAGCTTGCCCAGGCTCAGCACTACTCAGTGGTGGCCAACTGGGTTAATCCCCGATTAAACCGCAGGTCACTCGGTATGAAACATCCAGTCGATGATTTCATGTTTGAGTACTACCCAATCAGCGCAAAGAAACTTCAAACTTGGCATCCCGGATTTCAATATCGCCTTGAAGCGAGCGCGGACGCAGCAGGTGATTTCGCTGACAACATCTATTCCGTGTCCAGTGAAATTTCTATCCAACGTGATTGGCTCGAGCGCCAACAAAATGCCATTTCTGAACAGTTAGATTTTCTGATAGCCACTGCCGGTCGACCAGCTCGAACAGGATGTTTTGGTTTGCACGAATGGGCGATGGTGTTGGGCCAACAAGAACTACGACACAACGACTGGCCACTTCGAGTTGAACAGCAAGAAATTGCCAAGACAATCGAAGAAGTAGGGCTGCGCTGCACACACTTTGATGCTTTTCGTTTTTTCACCGAGCAGGCTCGACCATTGAATCCCCTTCAATTAGCCCGAACAGACCAATTCGAAGTTGAGCAACCTGGGTGCTTGCACGCAAACATGGACTTGTACAAAATCGCTATGCGTTGGGTTCCCATTCTTGGTTCCCTGTTTGCGAGGCAATGTTTCCGACTCGCTCGCGACATTCGCACTGTTGACATGCAAAGTGCGCCTTACGATTTGGGCGACCTGGGGGTCCAGCCAATCAAGATTGAAACACCGCAAGGACGGCAAATATTTGCCCAGAAACAGAAAATCTTTAGTGAGCGGGCGCAGGTTTTGCGAGCCAGGATGATCAGCCAATTAGAAAGTTCAGTTGCGGTCAGCAAATAGGCAGACCACGCGATGTTTTCTCGGAATTCGCTAGACTTCACAACATGAGTGAGCAACCAAATCCAACCGAAACTCGGCGCGGACGCCGTTCAGCCAGCGTAGTCGTGGCACCAACTGCAGTTAGTCCCGCGAAAGCTGAAGTGCTATCTCGCGGAGATCGTCGCCTAATTGTTTTCACCTTGGGTTCAACTATCGCTGCCGGAATTTTCCATAGTTCGGGTGGCAATCAAATTCTTTCGTTTGTTGTTACCGCTATCGCACTAGCAGTTATGGCTAGTCTGGTTGGCCGCAGTGTCGAGGCTCTGGGCGATCGTCTCGGTCCAGGACCAACTGGTCTCTTGCAATCATTTTTAGGCAATGTTCCTGAACTTTTCGTAGTGCTGTTCAGTTTGAAAGCCGGCCTTTACACAGTTGCCCAAGCGACAATTGTAGGTTCCATCTTGGCCAACGTTCTATTGATTCTGGGCTCCGCCTTCATAGTTGGCGGCCTTAAAAATGGTCGCCAATATTTCAACCAAATCGCGAGTCGACAACTAGCTGTCCTTCTAACTCTTAGTGTTTTCGCGCTTGCAATTCCCACGCTTACTTTCTCTCTTCATACTCCGGCCGCAACTCATGAGCGTGGCATCACTATCGGCGTCTCAATCCTGTTGTTACTTCTTTTTGCCAGTTCGTTGCCTGATACCTTGCGTAAAGATAACCCGGACAATGTTGTTTCTGGGTCAGATGCAGCGTTAGCTGCAAAAAGCGACGCACACGTTCACGGCGAATGGCCACTTGGTTTAGCTATTGGCATGTTGGCCCTAACTGGTGTCGGCGCGGCATTTGTTTCCGAATGGTTCGTGGCAGCACTTAGCCCAGCCATAACTGCATTACATATAAGCGAGGCCTTTGCCGGTCTGATTATTGTGGCTATTGCTGGAAACGCAGTTGAGAATGTAGTTGGAATCAAATTAGCCGCCCGCGGACAAGCCGACTATGCCCTGCAAATTATCCTGCAGTCACCGGTTCAGGTTGCCATGACTATCGCCCCAATTGTTGCTCTAGCTGCGCCTCTTGTTGGAGCAGGGACATTCACCCTGGTACTAAGTCCGTTACTGCTAGCTGTGTTATTCATGGCCACACTGACTACAACAATCATTGTCGTCGATGGCGATTACACATGGTTCGAAGGTGTTGCTCTAATCGCTTTGTATCTAGCAATCGCACTTGCGTTTTGGTGGGGCTAACCTGAGATGAGTGTTCTCATCACTGATGTTGAAGTTGCGGTAAGCGCGTTAACTGATGGACGTCTCTGCGCAATTCCAACGGAAACGGTCTATGGCCTTGGCGCTAATGCCAATGACGCGCAAGCAGTTTCTCGAATTTTTGAGGCAAAGAATCGTCCACAGGACCACCCGCTTATTGTTCATGTGAGTGATTTTGAATGTGCGCTTAACTGGTTCACTGACTTGCCAATCTGGGCACAAAAGTTGGCTCAGGCGTGCTGGCCAGGACCATTAACTTTGGTTGGCCCTAGATCATCGCTCGCATCTGACCAAATCACCGGCGGACAGAACACTGTTGCAGTGCGGGTACCAAATCATGTGAAAACTTTGCATCTACTTGAACTCTTAAAAGTTCGAGGAGTCTTGGGCTTGGTTGCACCAAGTGCAAATCGTTTCGGTCATGTATCTCCAACAACTGCCGAGCATGTCTTGGCAGATTTAGGTGATTACCTAAACGCCAATGGCGATTTAATACTTGACGGTGGGCCGTGCCAAATTGGAATTGAATCAACAATTGTCCTGGCCGAAAATGATCACCCTGTTATTTTGCGACCTGGCGCAATTTCATCAGATCTTATCGAGTCAATTACTGGGCTGACTCTAGAACAGAATCAGACTGGCGCAGTGAAAGTTTCTGGAGCACTTGCTTCACACTATGCACCTTCAGCAAACGTAATTGTCGTTTCAGACAAAGCGACGCAAAACTTTGAGCAAGGTTCAGGATATATTGCCTTGCAGGACCAACAAACACCCGGCGGGCTGATACGACTAGCTGAGCCTGCAACATCTGAGGCGTTTGCTGCTGACTTGTACCGAGCATTTCGTCTAGGCGATGAATTGCAACTTTCATCAATCTATGTTTTATTACCAGATGAATCTGGAATTGGCTTGGCTATCGCCGATCGAGTCAGTAAAGCTGCTCATCCGGATAAGGAGATCTAGCCGTGAGTCCGGTAGGAGAAGTTTTAATTGGGTTGACCATGGCCGTTGGAATAGTTGGCACATTGGTTCCAGTGCTGCCCGGGCTGCTGTTAGTTTGGTTAGCCGGACTCGCTTGGGCAATCCTCGACGGAGCCGACACAACTCACTGGATAATTTTTGCGATTATGACTTTGATTTTTTTAGTTGGATTCGGGCTTTCTTTTTATATTCCAGCCAAAAGCACCAAACGTGATTCGGCTCCAAAGTGGACTCTCTTGGTCGCCTCATTTTTTGCTCTGATTGGCTTCTTTGTCATCCCAATTGTTGGCCTAGCTATCGGCTTTATTTCGGGTGTATTTATTTGCCATTTAATAGCCGGCAGAGAGTTCCATCGGGCGTTGCGCAGCACAGGAACAACTTTAAAAGCGCTGGGTTTAGTGAGTTTGATTCATTGTTTATGCGGAATCGCGATAGCAACAGCTTGGGTGATTGGGCTTTTGATCGTTAAATAAGTAGGTCGGGCGAAGCCAAAAGTGACTCCCCCGACCTACTTGAAACTTCAACTTGCTAGCTAATTAAGCCTGTTTGATAGCTGAAACATCAAGCTGCAGTTTGATGTTGTCGCTCACTAGTAGGCCGCCAGTTTCTAGTGCCACGTTCCAAACTAGGCCGAAATCTTTGCGGCTAAGTTGGCCGGTGCCTTCAAATCCTGCTCGAACATTTCCGAATGGATCGGTTGCTGTGCCAGTCAGTTCAACATCAAGATCAATGTTCTTGGTGACACCATTGATTGAGAGATCGCCAGAAACAACGAATGTCTCGCCGGTGCTGCTGAACTTTGTTGCAGTGAAAGTTAATTCTGGATTTTTCTCAACATCAAAGAAGTCAGCGCTGCGAAGGTGGCCATCACGGTCTGCGTTTCCAGTGTCGATCGAGGTAATCTGCGCAACAACTGAGGCGGATGAGCCTGAAACATCTGCTGGGTCAACAACGATGGTGCCAGTGAAATCTGCGAAGTGTCCACGAACTTTGGTGATCACCGCGTGACGAGCTTCAAAGCCAAGACGGCTGTGTGTCGGGTCAATAACCCATGTGCCTGCATAACCTGTTAAGTCGGTCATATGTTTCTCCTAAATAGTTGAAAATTCAATTAACCGAAAGTTTAGGGGACGACACCAACAGTGTCAATTGTTTTCAACTCTCAAGTAGAAAATAACGGGAGTTGAATAACGATTTCTGGTACAACCGAGAAATAGAGGGGCTAGCGCTCAGAGTCAGCAACAGATTGAACAGCTGCCGCAACAGCTGGTGCCACCTGTGGGTCGAAAACACTGGGCACGATAAAACTGCTATTCAACTGTGTACTGGAAACGCACTCAGCAATTGCTTTAGCGGCCGCAACTAAAATACTTTCGGTAATTTTGGTAGCGCCGGCATCCAACAACCCTCGGAAAATGCCTGGGAAAGCCAGAACGTTGTTGATTTGGTTTGGATAATCGCTTCGACCAGTTGCCACGATTGCCGCGTGTTTGCTCGCCAAGACCGGATCAATTTCTGGATCAGGATTTGATAAGGCAAAAACAATTGCATCAGGTGCCATTGCTGCAACTTCTTTTTCTGTTATCAAATTGGGAGCACTCACTCCGATGAAGACATCTGCTCCAACGAATCCGTCAATTAGAGCTCCAGTTATTCTTCGCGGATTGGTATTTTCTAACATCCATTGACTGGTTCGTTCACTATCCGCTCTATCGGCATAGATTGCGCCTTGGCTATCGTAAGCAACTATGTCGGTTGCCCCACTGGCTTTTAGCAATTGGGCAATAGCGGTTCCAGCAGCGCCAGCTCCACTCATGATGATTCGCAGATCTTTCATCGATTTCTTTACTAGCTTTAACGAATTAGTTAGAGCAGCTAAGACCACGATTGCGGTTCCATGTTGATCGTCATGAAAAACAGGGATGTCTAGAAGTTCGCGGAGCCTGCGTTCAACCTCAAAACATCGTGGTGCTGAAATGTCCTCAAGATTAATTCCGCCATAAGCGGGCGCCAAAATCTGAACTGTGCGCACAATCTCATCTACATCTTGAGTGTCGAGACAAACTGGCCAAGCATCTATGTTTGCAAAACGCTTAAACAGTGCGGCTTTGCCTTCCATTACTGGCATTGCCGCAAGCGCGCCGATGTTTCCTAGCCCAAGTACCGCCGAGCCATCGCTAACTACCGCAACGGTATTTCGCTTTATTGTTAGGCGTCTGGCATCAGATGGATCTTCGGCAATAGCCAGGCAAATACGTGCTACACCTGGCGTGTAAGCACGAGACAAATCATCTCTGGTTTTCAACGGAACTTTTGGGTTTACTTCTAACTTTCCACCAAGGTGAAGTAAAAAAGTCCGGTCACTAACTTTGCGAACAGTCGCGTCTGGCAACTCTGCAATAGCAGCGCTTACCTGCGCAGCGTGTTCAGAGTCGCGAGTGTTGCAGGTGACATCAACGGTGAGAACTTCGTGATTGGATTCAACTACATCAAGAGCAGTTAGCGCTGCACCGGAATTGATAATGGCCTGGGTTAATCCTGCAGTTGCAGATGCCTCAGGCAACAAATCAACGCGAACTGTAATTGCATAGCCAGGGCTGGTGTTTACCACGAATCCTCCAAGCGAACCATGTGAAACTATCGCATGCGTTCTTCACTGTACTAGTTGCTTGGAAGAAACAATGGAAAATAAATTAGATTTAACTAGGTATTGCAACTTTGATGGAGCAATCTGGCTGGCATACTTCTGCTGCCAGTTTTACCTTGGATGTGCCTATCAATGCGATTAAGAAACAAAGTTGCATTACTAAAAATATGCGTTCAACTAGCCCCATTATCGGTGTTTCAATTAGCCAATTGACCCAAAAAAGAATCCCAACAACGACCATGACCGCAGTGCTTATTGCAGTTTGGCGCACAGATACTGCCCAATATTGTGAGCGAGTTCCGAAGTGAGCAGCGACTGGCCATAATGCCATCAGTACCAAAACTAGTGTTGCAGCTGCGGTGTGCCAATCTGAATCTTCAGTGACCGAAGGGACTGGGAAGGCTGCGACTCCAATCAAGCCGACGCCTGAAACTGCAATAAAAATTCGGCCAACTGATCCACAGTGGTCAAGCCTGGCTGCAATTGCGAGCAATAAAAAAGCGCCAACCAATGTAATTAAATTCATGGTCTGGCGGCTCGGAACACCGATGGCAGCCAACGAACTTACAGTCTGGCTGACTGGAGAATAACTATCCCATCGGGTTTGCTGAAAAATCGTCCCTAAAATCAAAATCGCTGCGGTAATCCTGCTCAGCCAGTGAGCATGAATATGGCAGTTGTTAGGGCTGACTTTCTTGATTACGAAACCTTTTCCATGAGATGGATACTGTGCTTTCAACCTTACCCGCACCAAGCGAGCTACTGCGCGACAAGCGCAGGAAGCACACAATCTGAGTAGGCCCCGACGGGCTCGAACCGTCGACCCACGGATTAAAAGTCCGTTGCTCTACCAACTGAGCTAGAGGCCCACTGCCATTGCTGGCATTCCCTTACTTTAGTGGATTGCTAGCCCTGTGGCGATTTTGCCTACTTAGTTTGGGAATGTGACTTCGGGGAATATCGTTGACAATAAAGTTAGCGAAGAAAATGAGAGGTAGATATGTACCCTGCTGGTGATTTATACACCCTAGTTGTGCCGCCTGCTCACGATTTTGAGTCAGGTGTAACTTCGGGGATTGTTCTTGTGCATGGACTTACGGGTTTCATGGACGCTGGTGCTAGTGGACGTCTGGCAATCAAACATATTTTGGAAACTCTGGAAAATCGACCCGTGGCATATTTTCACATTGATGGTCTCTACGACTACCGAGCTCGGAGACCAAAGACACTTTTCGATTCTGACCATTACGAATCAATGGACATGCCGCATCTAACTCTCAGCGAAGTTACTGACGCCGAAGGTCAAACATTTCTGCTCCTCCATGGAGTCGAACCAGATTTGGGTTGGCAAAGTGTGGTGCGCAGCATTATTGAGTTAATTCGAACCTATGGTGTGCGCATGACTGTCGGTATTCACGCAATCCCATGGCCAGCACCGCATACAAGACCAGTTGAGATCACAGCACACTCAAGTGACCCGGAACTTCTTGGGATTCATCAGCCATGGGTTGGTCAGGTAGAAATTCCTGGAAGTATGTCTGGTCTCATTGAATTGAATCTTGGTCAGCAGAAACTACCTGCGGTTGGCTACGCAGCTCATGTGCCGCATTACTTAGCCAACAGTGAATACCCGAAGGCTGCACTTGCATTGCTCGATCAGATTTCGCTCAACACTGGATTGATGATTCCGCGAGATGATTTGCGCAAAGCTGCTACCGAAATGGATTCCGAAATCAATCAGCAAATTGCTACCGTCGATGAAAATCGCGAAGTAGTTGAATCACTCGAACAACAACACGATGATGTCATGAAGAGTCGCAGGGAACTCACTGCAACACCTGAAGGCAACTTAGTGAGCGGAGATGAACTGGCCGCGGCTCTTGAGCAGTACCTTGCAGACTTAGATGAAAAAGGCCGAGAAAACTAATCTACCCAAGCGGTGATTACGCTGGAAGGCGCTACCGATTCGCCTGGAAAAACTCGAGCACCGGATTGCAGCACGCTGTTTTCACCCACGGTGGCTGTCTCTGCCACGACTGACTCGATGATTTGAGCATTAGCTCCGATAACAGCGCCGGCACTAACAATCGACTTCATGACATTTGCATTTGTGCCGATCACTACATCTGGGAAAATCACAGATGCATCAATAACCGCTCCATCGCCAATTTTTGCGCCCGGGCCAACGTATGTGCCATTGCGCAAAATTGCAGTTGGTGAAACCTCTGCCGATGCATCAACAAATGCATCACCGACATTCCCCACAACTAAAGGCGAGGGCGCATTGCCCAGAACCAAATCCGCAGATCCCTGCGCAAATGCAAGTGGGGTCCCCAAATCCAGCCAATATCCTTCATCCACCACGCCGATAACCGTGGCACCTGAATTTAGCAAGGCTGGGAAAGTCTCACGTTCAACCGAGACTGGAACACCGTCAGGGATTGAATCAATTACGCTGCGACGAAACACGTAACAACCTGCGTTGATTTGATCAGTAACAATTTCTTCTGGCCGTGTTGGTTTCTCAAGGAATTCAAGTACTCGACCAGCCTCATCTGTCGGTACTAATCCGTAGGCACGTGGATCTTCTACCCGAGTTAAATACAGCGCGACATCAGCTTCGGCCTCTCGCCACTTTTCAACTAGTCCAGCAATATCCAAACCCGTTAGTACGTCGCCATTAAAAATAACGACTGGATCATTCGGGCCACAAGTTAGATGATTAGCAGCATTACGAATTGCCCCACCCGTGCCAAGAGGTTGGTCTTCAACTGCATACACAAGTTCAACACCAGCACTTTGTCCGTGGTCAAAATAGTCTTCAAAAACTTCAGCACGGTAGCTAGTGCCTAAAACAACTCGACTGATTCCGGCCTCGCGGGCTCTAGCAATCTGATGTTCCGTACAAGGAAAACCGGCGACCGGCAACATTGGCTTAGGTGTCGAGATGGTGAGTGGACGCAGGCGTGTGCCCTGACCGCCAACTAACAGAATCGCTTCAATCATGTGTTTAGTCTGACACAATTCACTTTGGTTAGGTTAATCAAGGACTAGTGACAAAACTCTTTTGCACGGAAGTCGATTCACCCATTGAATTACTTTGTTTGATTTCGATTAATATTTTACGTTTCTTCAAATTTGAACCAATTGTTAGTTCAGTCGCTGTCGAAGGTAGTAATTTCCACATGGTCCAACTGGAACCTTTAGTGGTTGATGTGCGATAGGAAATGGTGTCGACGAGGGGCACAGATACTGACTGAACTGGCCAGGAAACTACCGCGACTTGAGCCGAGACTCGCTTGATTTTTACCCCAGACATTCGCGCCGGAATTTTGCCTAAAGTGACCATAGTGGTTTCCGTAGGCAACTGTTTGTCTGCCACAGTGGCGCTCAGTGAAACGGCATAATTGCCCGCTGGAACTAGATGCCCACTGGCATCGGTGTGATCCCATTCAAGCGAAAAATTCGGATTGCCTTGTTGAATTCCTGACTGTACGTAAACAACTGAACCAGACTGGGCATCTACAACTGCCATATTCCAAGAACTCGATATCGGAACTTCAGCAGTCATTGAAATTGGACTCGGATCTTGCGCAAGTTGTTGCAGTGGCAAGACAGAAACGTTCTGAAGACGAATTACTAGTAGGCCAGCAATTTGATCGCGGATTTTTGGAATAAAAGAGTACAAATATTTGCCAGGGCAAACCGTTCGACCAACATCACGATGACCGGAAATAACTGGCACAGTAGCCGTCGTGCCATTTCGATATTTCGATAATCCAGACGTGTCCGTGGATGGAATACTCGCCATAGCGGACGGGTCTAAGTTGTACGGAGCAATTTTCCAGGCCATAAGCCCTGAGATAGCTTTCATCATTAATTGTGCAGTGGCGTCGTTGATCGAGCCAATCTCAAAGTTTCCAATTGCTGAAATTGCGAAAGTATTGTCATTCATCCCAGCTGTATGCGCACCGATAACTGCCCTGGATGGGCCATCACACTCTGTAGCGGAAAGTGTGCACCCAGCCCGACCTTCGTACACAACTCCATACCGATCAACTAGAAAGTTGTAGCCCATGTCAGCATATTTCAAACTTTTGGTGAAGTATGCATAGAGACTGCGCATTTGTGCGGGACCGTCTTCAGGGTTGTAACTATTTGTTGTTGCTGTGTGGTGAATGAAGCCGGCGATAATTTTGCTCGAAATGCGTGGAGAAGGATCCCGCCAGCTTTCGTCAGCGCCCCATTCAGCGCGGGTAACAATATTTGGTCGACTTACCAATGCACCAGATTTTATGAGTGTTGAACCCACCCTTTGGCTAATCCCAACTGAACTCTTCGCACTCTGAAATGTTTGAGCATCCTGCGGTGTCTGAACCGAGTCGATTAATGACACTTCCAAATTCTTGGGAATAATTGCTGAGTTCCCAATTGCTCGGACTTCAATGCCATCACTCTCGGCTGTGATTAATGGATCGGTACCCCGGCGAGCAGACTTTGCTTCTACAGTTCTCGCGTCAGGACCGTGGTCTGGACTGTAGGAAAGTGATTGCCATTTTGACCAGCCCGATTTGTCATGAACCTTCGCCTGAATTTCTGTTCCTGACGATAAATCGCCTAGCCAGGTAACCCCGACTAATGAAAATTTACGGACCCCGACTTTGTGCAAGATTTGGAAACTGAATTTGGGTCCAATCTTGGTTGCCAATTTTGGCGTTGAAATAAATTTTTGAATCGTGACTTTTGGTGGAATCCGGACATAGCCTTGGACAGGTGGTTGTCCTATAAATGCACCCGCAAACATAACTGCAAACACAATTACGTATTTGCGCTGTGAAATTTTGCGGGGAAGCATGTTTTAAGTTTGCCTGATAAACCTGAAAACAGCATTTAATTAACGTTTTTCACTGTGTCGGCAGCCAAATAACTGGATTTTATTTTTTGGGAAAACCAATAATTCGCGTACCATCAATATTGAACAATCTTTCCAAACCACCCGGAGTTAAAGTTAATTAGGAGCGACGTAGTGTCAGGTCGAGGCAAACGCTCTGCTAGTAAAACTAACTCCCATAAGTGGCTCCATAGATTCACTGC
>Ga0114959_10003083_pt1 | contig 13235 bp, 10 predicted proteins | sample C_130625_EF_Meta_FD_87317 | JGI IMG/M metagenome (GOLD analysis project Ga0114959, IMG submission 87317) | Freshwater microbial communities from Lake Croche, Canada to study carbon cycling - C_130625_EF_MetaG | ecosystem: Environmental > Aquatic > Freshwater > Lake | place: Lake Croche, Canada...
CTCCCGCCCCCGTTTTCCCCCCCACAATGGCAAAATTATCCGAATAATTAATCGCATACCCCCCGTAATACCGGGTATCAACATTCGACAGGGTAATCCCGTTGGCGCTATTCACCCCAAATTGGTTGACAAAATCCGAGTTGGACATGTCCGTATAAAAATCGAAATTCGTAAACTGTTTGAGCAAATCCACCGTAAAATCAAAGGTGGGAAGCGAATTCACGGTGACCTCTTTCATGACCGTATTGTCGGGGTCGGGGCTGGTCGCGTCCAACACCCTAAACACCCCGTGTTTATTCGACGAATCCACGCTGCCCGCATTGGTAGTGGCGATGCCCGTATTGATATTATTAAAAAAGTCGGAAATATAGTAACCTTGGTTGGTGGGCGGGGGCGCAACCCCTACCACATAATTGTTGGCGTCAACGTCGTAATAAATATTGTCACTTTTACATTGAAAGGTAATGGTGGGCGTGGATTGAAACCCCAAAATGTTTTCTCGGGGAGAACCGCTATTCGCAAACACGTCGCTCAGTTCGTTGTATGCGTTGTCAAAGACGAACGTGGCGCTAGGTCCCAACCAGATGTCGTAATCGGTCGGAAATACCACCACGACCTTGCTGTCCGGGATGTTTGCGCAAGTGTAGCGGTTGAGGCGGATACGCAATTCGAAATGTGAGAACCCCGTGGCGTCCGTATTGACCCGCGTCAAAGAGCAAAAATTCGTATCCAACTCGGGGTGATTGGTGGCATTTTTCAGTTGACTCACCACCTCGTTGACGAGCTGGGATCGCGAATACACCCCCCCTACGGTGAGTCCGGACAACGTCACAACATATTGATTCACTACGGTGCTGGTGGCCGGATCATACACGTTCAAACCCTTGGTGTCCACATATTGAATGATGGTAAAATAATTGTTCTGTGTCGTTATTCTAGCTGCCGGAATGATGTCGTTTTGTGTGGCGGCGGCAGACCCCGTCATGGGCAGGCTAGATAAATTGGAATACACTACATTCGGGGTGTAAATGTTATTACTGAGGTCACTGAACCCCAAAAACGACTGAATCGAATTTGTAAACGAGGTGTTGGAATTGGGCGCGGGAAAATACAGCTGATAATAGCCCTCGTTATAAAGATTGGTAATGTCAAACTGAAACGTCGCTTTGGAACTATTCGCGTCGTACGTAATCTGGGTGTTGCCAAAACTAATGTCCGAGTATAGGGGATTGCTCGACAGTTTTCCGAGCGCCGTATTGACGGCCGTCACCAATCCCTGAGCCGTGTAATTCCCCACCGAAATTTCCACCTTGATATCGTGGTTACCGTTGCTGAGACCGTTGGAATAACCTTTTAAATAGAAAAAATTGCTCCCAAAATTGGAATTGATGGTGTACCAGGTGAACGGCAGTTGAAAGGAATAGAGTTTGAGTGAAACGACGTCGCGCAAGGGGCTCGACAAATTAAAGGTGAAATTGGTGGCCGTAGTGGACTTGTTCTCGCGATACTGGCTGTCAATACTGATAATGCGCTTGGTTGTTTGCTTCAAGAGAGGATTCAAATTGTCCTTGGAATAATCCAGGGCGAGATTGTAACCGAATTTGCGGTTGTCGGAATTCGTAGTCGTCGCCACAGCCATATTCGAACTCGGAGCAACACTCGAAGACGCCGCACTTTCCATGGTCGCCATACCCTCCAATTCACCCCCCTCACCATCTGCCCCCATCTTTGAGTAGTCCGAGCCCTCTTCGTCGTCACTATTTTCAAAGAATCGATCATGTATTTGCTGAAAAAAGCGCACTAAACGCTCCCCCGAATCATTATGAAAATTATTGTACTTCCAGATCATGTGGAGGATCTTGGCCTCCAGTTCGCGATCCGTGGGGTTCGACAAGTCTAACAATTTATATAATTCAGCATCCGAATAGGTACTGACATCATAAATGTCCCTAGACGGATGGTGTGGCTGGTTTGTCGACATACGAATTAATATATAATATACTGTATTATATCCTGTGCGAGTAGGATTTATATTTTTTTACACAAAACTAATTACCCCCACATGATCTCTGAAACGAATTGTCTAGTATCCTCCGGCTTACCAAACACGGTGGTTGACGTCATCGGCTACCACGGACCCCACATCCTCTTGATCATGACGGTTTCACAAATATGGAAACAAACCCCCTATTTATGGGCATTTTTAGGCGGATTTTTTGTGAACAAAACCGCGAACGAATGGCTAAAATATCGTATCAAACAACCGCGCCCCCATACGATCTCGTTGCCAGAGGCCCAAAACCGCGACCTTGTTTTTAGGTTACGTTGCTACCTGGGGCTCGCGGACCCTGACAAAATTTATGTGTCTCCGGCCCACGTGTACGGGATGCCGTCGGGACATGCGCAGGCCGCCGGATATGCCACCGGTTTTTTGTATTTAACCAAGTCCAAATTATTGTCCACTCTTCCGGCGACGTCCCCGTTGGTGGCGGTTTTCTTCGCAGAATTGTTTGTCTGTGCGGTGACCATGTACCAGCGCTGGGAATCCCGGGCCCATACGGTCGCTCAAATCACGATAGGGCTAGCGTTGGGCGGGGGCATCGCGTGGATAGTACACACAGTTACTCATCGTTGGTTGGAGGTGTTGCCGGGAAAAAATATCGCGTGATTGTATACGTATTACCACCGCGCATGTCACAAAGTGATTATATTCGGTACAAAAAAACGGGAGTTCAATTGAAGGATTTGGCTCGCCAAGGAGCTCAATTGAGCAACGAAAAGTATCGGGCGTTTGTTTCTTATACCATCGCAAACACGGTACCCAATACCAAAATAGTGTACAGACAACTGATTCCTCCGGGCCGCCAGCGTGTATATGGCGTCGACAAGGTTGTCACCAGTTGCCCGCAATTTATTTTATGTCGGGGCACACAGGCTCGGTCAAATCGTGTCCGTGTTATCAGTGGCCGTATTGCGCCTCGTCCTCGGCGTAAATACGTCAAAGACCCGATCAATTATAAATACCACTACAAACTGAAATGTAAATGTAAAGACATCAAATGTGTGTGCAAAGCCATCTGTAAGACGTGTTACACCAAACCGATTGTCGCACCCACCTGCAAATCATTTACCTTTTAATTCTTCCGAGGGGGAGAACACCCGAATCATTTGTTTGTATTAGCATCAGTGTTACTACAACCTTAAGAACACCTTAGGTGGGTAATTCCAAGGGCCTTCAACCCTTGACCCCCAAAGGGGGTCTGAGGAGGTTCGTACAATGAACTGTAGGTTCCTGTAAATATTATAATATCATAATCTATAGTTGTTTTACATTGTCATGCCCACGGACTATTTCGAAGACAAACATTTATTTATGGCGCCCAAAACTACGCAATATGGCAGCCACATGGTGATGACCGATGTCAGCAAGGAAAGCAAAACCAAATACATCAATATGGATACGCGATTTAGAGACGAATACAACTACTTGAACAGTTCCACCACGCCCATCAACATGAATTACACGAATGTGGCGAGTTACATGTTCACTCTTGCCGACAAGTATAACGATGTAAAATCCTTGTCGGTATCCAACATTGAAATACCGTTGGTTTATTACAACATTTCGGCCAATTTGGGTAACAATTGTTTACAGATCACCGGTACCACGAACCGTCTTGTCGTCATTCCCGACGGGCAATATACTGCCGCCACGTTGACTGCGAAATTTCTGAGTTTGATTACCACCGACATTAGCATCAATGTGACGCAAAATGGCGCTACCCAGATTGTCAACAAAATTGGTACGCCGGTCACTGTGAATTTTAATTATATTGCGGCGTCCAGCACGGATGCGGTGGGTTCTTACGATAAATTCAATACCAAATTCAAACTGGGGTGGTTGCTCGGGTTCCGCAACATAACGTACACGATTGCGGCGGGAGCGACCCTGACTTCCGAAGCCATCTTGGATTTGAACGGTCCCCGGTACCTGTATTTGGTCGTGGACGAGTTTAGTAACGGAAATCAGAATTCTTTTGTGTCGTGTTTGGCAACATCGATTGTTAAAAAAAATATTCTAGCTCGGATAGCGATAGACAACGTCGCGTATCCTTACGGCAGTGTGTTGACGGCCAACCCGGGCAATGGGTTGTTGACCACAGACCATCGTTCGTACACGGGAAAGATTGACATTCAGCGGATCAATGTCCAGTTGGTGAACGAGAACGGCGCGCCTGTGAATTTAAACGGCATGGATTTTTCATTTTGTTTGAAAGTGGTTTATGAATAAATGCGGTTTACGGGAACCTACGGTTCCCCGTACGCCCCTCCCTTGGAAATGCCCACCCAAAGGGTGGGCATAACGACACGTGATTTCCAGGTATTTGTTGCCTGGTTCTCCCCCATTTGAAACTGGAAAGGCGGCCAGGAACGCTTCCTCGTGGATTGTAATCAAGTAACAACACATCCTGACTACTTTTATTTTTAATTCGGGGAGAACCGACCAAAGTAACAAAAAACATGTAAATTTCATGTATTTTGTAGATGGGTTCTCCCCCATTTGAAACTGGAAAGGCGGCCAGGAACGCTTCCTCGTGGATTGTAATCAAGTAACAACAATCTCGGCGGACTTTTATTTTTGTTTCGGGTAGAACCAACCAAAGTAATAAAAAACATGTAATTTCCTGGGTTTTGTAACAAAATGTAATCTTTTGTTAATAATGTTAACAAATTATAAAATTCATAAAAATCCTTTTTTTCTATAAAAAGTATTTTGAAAAAATGAAAATTGGACATTTTAAAATGTCCATTTTTTAAAATCCTGGCGGACTTTTGTTTTTCCCCCTTTTTGTCCATTTTCACCAGTCTGGGGTTGCGACATTTTGTTACCATTATGCTCACAAAACCAGTTTTGTAAATTACAATTATGCTGTGAAGCATTTTTTTGACCAACAGTGCTTATTTTGACGAAAAAAAGACAAAACTCTACCAAAGTATATAAAAGTATATAAATATAGTATATATTTACAAAGCATGAATGACAAACCTCGGTATTTTTGTAATTGTTGTCAGCATTCGTGGAGCCGAAAATATGACATTGATCAACATTATAAAACGAAAAAACACGAAAAAAACGCAAACGCAAGTATAGAAAAACGAGAAATGGCTGCTAAAAGCGCGGATGATGTTACGGGAAAAAAAGTAGTAAACGATAACACGAGACAAAAAAAGATAGAAACCCAGTATTCATGTAAATACTGTCAATTCTCCACCACAGTAAAAAAAAATTCTGAAAAACATCGCAAATCCAAGCAACACATAAGAAATGAGATCAAAGAAGAGGATCATTTGGAAATTACTATCAAATATGCCTGTGTATCGTGTAAAAAAACTTATGACAAATATGTTTCGTGTTGGAAACATTCCAAGAATTGTCCGGGTCACAATGAAACCGCGGAAAACCCGGAAAACATTGTTCTCCAGATTTCGGAAATTGACCCGCCCGCACAGGAAACCACGAAAAAAGACGACATACACACCATCTTGGATAAAATAGTAGTCAGCAACAAGCAAATCATGGACAGCAATAAACAAATGATTGTTGATAATAACAAACAAATGATGGAACAAGTACTCAATATGGTGAAAACCATCCTAGAAGAAACGAAATCGCAACCCTCTGTCACTCATTATACAAATAACAATTCGAATAATAATAATCAACACTACACCATCAACATGTTTCTCAACGAGAAGTGCAAGGATGCCGTCAACATCACCGACTGGGCAAAACAACTGCGCGTGGATTACGACCATTTGTATTATACCGGCGAGAACGGCTTCCAACGGGGACTTACTAACCTCCTGGTGGACAACCTGAAATTGTGTGATGTTTACAACCGCCCCATCCATTTTACGGATGTCAAACGTGACAGTATGTATATTCGCGACGACAACGAATGGACCAAACACGAGAACAACGAGAAACTCGTGGAGGTTCTCGAAATCAGCGCACGCCAAGCCTGTATTCGGTTGACGGAATGGATGCGAGAACACGAAGATGTACCGGATTATCACAATTTGGACAGCGAACTGGGTAAACAGTACCTGGCTCTCATGATGAATGTCATCCGCCCAGAAGTCGACCGACACAAGGCTTACCCCAAGGTGATGAAAGAATTGTCCAAGACGGCCCAATTACGCAAGGGAGATCAAGTATAAGTGTGAAAACATACTAGCGGTGGTCCCTGTAAAATTGATTTATATATTTGTACCTATATTTGATTCAAATATACAGATGAAGTGGCGTTGGATAATTCATCTTTGGGGCGCATATTCCCAAACAAAGTCAGGAAATAGACCCATAAAAAAATACCAAATGAGCGAACAAACACAGAATTGGTTGTTGTTTACGATTGAATAGCAAATACGGGGAACCAAGGTTCCCCTCAGAACGACTTCGCCGTTCAAGGTTGAGCCCCGAAGGGCTCTGACCCGTACGCCCGCAAAATTGATTACAATTAATATTTTTTGTATTAATGGTACAAAATGATTGCCGATTCTGGAGTATTTTCCCGTAGCGACAAATCTATCAAAGTAGAAAGTCCGGACTTGGTCGTATCCACTACCAAGAAAATTCCGTTAGGCAACGTACCCCAAAAGTTCAAGGATTCGTTAAAGAAATTTGAATATGTGGAACCCGTGGCCCTTTTATTGGAAAAAGAGGCCGGTTCAGCCCAAAAAAAAGTAGCGCCATCACACGAACCAGCCATAACAGAAAAAAATACCCCAAAGAGGGAGGGACTGTCGCAGGAACAACAAGAAGCCTTCGACCGGTTCTCACTCGGCGAGAACCTGTTTGTGACGGGACCAGGGGGAACGGGAAAAACTCATCTCATCAAATTAATGGTACAACATGCCCATGCGGCGAATAAGCAAATCCAGGTGTGCGCGCTGACGGGTTGCGCCGCGGTTCTCCTCCAATCCAACGCCCGCACAATCCATTCGTGGAGTGGCATCAAACTGGCCAAAGGTCCCGCCCAAAAAATCATCGGCAATGTTCTCAAAAACCGTACGGCGACCAAGGCCTGGAGAACTGCCCAAATTCTCATTATCGACGAGATTTCGATGATGTCCCGCAAAATTTTCGACATTCTCAACAAAATCGGCCAGACGCTGCGTAACAATTCGCGTCCGTTTGGGGGCATACAGGTCATTTTCTGCGGCGATTTCTTCCAACTGGGCCCGATAGGCGAACCCGATGAACCGGAAACCAGCATGTTTTGTTTCGAATCGGACCAGTGGTTCTCCACATTCCCCCTAGAAAATCACATTGAATTGAAGACCATTTTCCGGCAACGCGACCCCGTTTACGTGAATCTCTTGTCGGAAGTACGTCGCGGAGAACTTTCCCCGGAAAACGTCGACCTCCTTCATACCTACGTGAAACGCGCCTACGACCCCGACCAAAACAATGGTTGTGTGCTGACCAAACTCTTTCCCGTGCGAAATCGCGCAGACTATATCAACAAATTGATGTTTGATAAGATTAGCGACCCCCCTCAGACCTTTGCGATCAACATCCAAACAAATTGCCGTACTTACCTGGAATCGGGCAAAGCCATCGAGAACATGGTTCTCGACAAATGCGACCGTTTAACGATGTTGGAACGGGAGCGCGAAATCGACCTGATGATGATGAGTAACAACATGCCCAAAACGCTGGATCTCAAAGTGGGCGCGGCGGTCATGTGTACGGCGAACCTGGACCTGGACCGAGGAATTTGTAACGGTTCTCAGGGGGTCGTCGTCGAAATGTTGGGGACCGGAACCCTTTGTCAACCCAAGGTCAAATTTACCAACGGTGTGATCTTCCTGATGCCGGTCCATTTCGTTCAATCCGACGAGTATCCCACGCTGGCCATTGGTCAAATCCCCCTCACTTTGGCGTGGGCGCTGACAATTCACAAGATTCAGGGGGCGACGTTGGCCATGGCGCAGATGGACATAGGACAAACCATTTTCGAATACGGACAAACGTATGTAGCCCTCTCGCGGATTCAGTCTTTGGATGGCCTGTATTTGTCGAGTTTCGAGCCCGGACGTATCCGTGCTAATCCCAAAGTCCAAGATTTTTATGGGAACCTATTACGGGAACCTACGGTTCCCCGTACGCCCCTCCCTAGGAAATGCCCACCCTTCGGGTGGGCATAACAACAAGTAGACTATGAATGTTTATATAGTAATACTATGATATACGTGTCAGATACCTACTATGATATACGTGTCAGATACCTACTATGCTTTGTAGAACTTACGGGAACCGAGAACCCCCATAAAAATATTCATGTAATATATAAAACCATAACATGGTCGGTTCTAGTATTTTGCCTGTAACGATTCATAAGAATAAACTGTATTTTTTATTCGGAAAAGAGACACCTCTGGAGACGTCGGCACCCGGATGGTCCGATTTCGGGGGAGGGGTGGAGACGGGCGAGAACATTCTGGAAACGGCTTTACGCGAAGGCGGGGAAGAATTGACCGGTTTTTTGGGCGACGCGCAACAATTAAAACAGCATATCCAAGCCCACGGGGGTATTTACCCCATCAATTACGAAGACAAATACCATGTCCACGTGATTTACGTCCCCTACGACGAGAACCTGCCCAAATATTACAATCAAAACCACCGATTTTTGTGGGACCGCATGGACCACAGATTACTCCAAAGTACGAAATTGTTTGAAAAAATAGAAATTGATTGGTTCTCCGCAACCCGGGCAAAAACCATGCGCGCCGAGTTTCGTCATTTTTACTGTGAGATCCTGGACCGAGTTTTGAAAGAAAAGACCAACATCCAACATTTTTTTTCTCCGAACCGGAGAACAACTCGCAAAAAGAAAAACAGTGGGAAACTATTAGGAAAATAAATATAATTGAATAATATACACAACATGTCCTGGAAAAAATATGGAGGACTAGGAAATTTGGAAAATATGAACAATATCGTGACACATTCGATTGTAGCCGACGATGTTATTGCGAACAATACGTTTACCACATATAATATCGGGTTCCAAAGCGCGGACATTTCGCAGAACCTAACTGTGGGAAACACCGTCCAAATTTATGGTGGGGCAAGTATAGGACAAGACGTGAATGTGGGGGGGACGGTGATTACTGCGAATCTGTCTGTGAGCGGATTAACGGATTTGGGAGGGGCGGTGAACCCGTTCACATTGGCCGATGGTTCGGTATTAACGACCACCAACCCGCCGTTGGACTTTTCCAATAATTTTGGCGCGGTATGGCAAGCTTTTCCGAACATCAATGTCGGGACGTGGCAAAGTGTGGCCATGTCGGCTTCCGGTCAGCACCAAAGTGCGGTGGTATTCGGAGGTACCATCTACATTTCCGGCAATTACGGTGTGACCTGGACGGCCATATCCACGCCGGAAGGACCGGCGACCGATTGGTATAGAATTGCCATGTCGGGCTCGGGAAAATATCAAACCGCAGTTATTAATCCCGGCTACATGTATGTTTCGTCAAATTACGGTGTAACCTGGACGCAGATCAGTATATCTGCTACCTGGGAAGGTGTTGCGGTATCGTCGAGCGGTCAATACCAGACCGCAATTGTGGTAGATGGGCCTATATATATTTCCGCGGATTATGGGTCGACCTGGATGTCATCGTCAGCCTCGCCGGCAAAATGGATAAGTATTGCCATGTCGGCTTCCGGCCAATACCAAAGCGCCGCGGTAAACAGTGGCGGACTCATTTACACGTCCAGTGATTACGGGGTAAATTGGACGGCGCAATCGAGCCCAATCGCGGACTGGCAAAGCATTGCGGTATCTTCTTCTGCTCAATATCAGTCGGCCGTGATCAATGGTGGGGGCATTTATACTTCCCAAAATTACGGAATGACTTGGACCGCATCCACCGCGATAAATAAGTCATGGTACAGCATCGCCATGTCTGCTTCGGGGAAATACCAAGCGGCAGTAGTGGAAAACGGCACCATTTATACGTCGACCAACCACGGATCGAGGTGGATCGCGCAAACCACCCCATTAGGATCCGCGGTAGCCGAATGGTCTAGTATTGCGATGTCGGCGTCGGGCCAATATTTGACGGCGGCTGTATATGGTGGTAGGATATATGGTTCTATAACACCATATTCCAGCATATCGGCGAGCAATAATGTGTCAGTGGGGGGCGATTTGAATATATCGGGAAAATTGGTACCGACCGGAGGCACATTGTCAGTTTCGGGGAACGCGAATGTGAGAGGAGGCGTTGGTATTCAAGGAGACACGCAGATAGGTGGTAACGGTTATGTCGGTGGTAATCTTTATGTTACGGGGGCGGTATATACCAATGGACAATTATTCGGTGCGACAGGAACCACGGGAACCACAGGACCCACGGGACCGCAAGGTATCCCCGGAACGGCGACAATGACGGGTGCTACAGGTCCCACGGGTTACACGGGTTACACGGGTTACACAGGTTACACAGGTTACACAGGTTACACGGGAAGAACTGGACCAACTGGACCAACTGGACCAACTGGACCAACGGGACCAACTGGACCAACGGGACCAACTGGCCCGCAAGGTATCCCGGGAACTGCCACGCTTACCGGTGCGACGGGTTTTACGGGTGCGACAGGTCCTACCGGTCCTCAAGGTATTCCTGGAACGGCTACACTGACGGGAGCGACTGGATCCACGGGCCCAACCGGTTACACGGGTTATACTGGCGCAACAGGATATACCGGTTACACGGGTTATACGGGTTACACAGGATATACGGGTTACACGGGTTATACGGGTTATACCGGTTACACGGGTTATACGGGTTATACCGGTTATACCGGTTACACAGGATATACGGGTTATACGGGTTATACGGGTTATACGGGTTACACGGGTTACACGGGCAGAACAGGACCAACCGGTTTTACGGGACCTACCGGACCGCAAGGTATCCCGGGAACAGCTACACTGACGGGAGCGACGGGTTTTACGGGCCCGACGGGTCCTACCGGCCCTCAAGGTATTCCGGGAACGGCTACACTGACGGGAGCGACGGGGTTTACGGGCGCGACAGGTCCTCAAGGTATTCCTGGAACGGCTACACTGACGGGAGCGACTGGATCCACGGGCCCAACTGGTTACACAGGATATACAGGTTACACGGGTTACACGGGTCCCCAAGGCCTCCAAGGTATTCCTGGAACGGCTACACTGACGGGTGCGACAGGTCCGACGGGTCCGATTGGTCCGACTGGTCAAGTATCCAACACATTCGCGGGCGACGTGAGTTTCAATGCGGGAAATGTGTATGTAAACAACACCGTCGCATCCACCTCGTCAACCACGGGTTCTCTGATAGTAAAGGGAGGGGTAGGAATTTCGGGTAACACCTACATCGGCGGGAATGGCTACGTCTTGGGTAACATGTATGTGACGGGGGGTATTTATATGATGGGTAATTTGGTGGGAACCGGTACAGGAATATATTCCAACACATTCACGGGGGACGTGAGTTTCAATGCGGGCAATGTGTATGTAAACAGCACCACCGCATCCACCTCGTCAGCCACAGGTTCTCTGATAGTAAAGGGTGGGGTGGGAATTTCGGGTAACGCTTATGTGGGGAGTAACATGGTGGTTTCGGGTACTAGTACGATGGGGGGAAGGGTGAATATTCAGGGTGAGACCTATTTGAATGGAAACGTGTATGTAGTGGGTAATGCGAATTTGTCGGGTATTGTCAACCCGTTCACCTTGATTGATGGTTCGGTTCTATTTACCAATGGACTGCCCCTGGATTTTTCCGCCAATTTTGGTAGTAATTGGATAACCTCGGTCGCCGCAAATTCCATGTGGTCCTGTATCGCCGCATCCGCAACGGGTCAATATCAAAGCGCTGTAGTAAACGGCGGACAAATTTACGTCTCGAGTAATTCGGGTGCCACGTGGTCGACGGTCCAAATCAATGTTTCGGGGTACAATTGGCGAAGCATCGCCATCTCCGCCACAGGCCAATACCAGACCGCAGTAGTGACAACTGGTACCATATATACATCCAACAACTACGGGCTTAGCTGGACTGCCCAAACGACACCGGCGGGTTCCGACGCAAACTGGTACAATATTGCGTTATCCGCCACGGGACAATACCAAAGTGCGGTATTACAAAATGGCACCATATACACTTCGGTCAATTACGGTGTCGTTTGGACTCCCGCGGGATCCGCCGCGAATTGGTACGACATTGTGATATCGGCCACAGGACAATATCAAAGTGCGGTAGTGTACGGTGGCACCATATACATTTCCCGCGATTACGGGGTTTCTTGGACTCCCGCGGGATCCGCCGCGAATTGGTACGCTATTGCGATGTCATGTACGGGTCAATATCAGACTGCGGTGATTTCGCAGGGCACCATATATACTTCCAGCAATTACGGCGTTTCATGGACTGCGCAAACAACCCCGGCGGGAACCGCGAATTGGTACGGGATCAGTATGTCGGCTTCGGGTCAATATCAGGTGGCCATTGTTAACGGTGGTACGATTTATACCTCGATAAATTATGGTACAACGTGGACGGCGCAGACGACGCCGGGAGGGCCAATCGTAGACTGGCAAAGCGTGGTGGTATCCTCTTCCGGGCAATATTTGAGTGCGGTCGTGAAACAGGGAAGTTTATACACGTCCATCACACCATACAGTACCTTGTCTGTGAGTAATTATTTGAATTTGACGGGCAGCCGCGATTCGACTTCTCCCGCCACCGGCTCTCTCGTAGTGGCGGGGGGTGTGGGTGTCGTCGGAAACACATATCTTGGCGGTAATTTGAATGTCAATAACAATGCGAACATTCGCAACAATGGGTACATTTCAGGAAGTTTGTTTGTGTCTGGTCCGGTTTATGCGGGAGGTGTTATGTTGGGAGGTTTTACGGGTCCTACTGGTAGTAGGGGTCTTACGGGCGCACAAGGTATTCCTGGAACGGCGGTTAATACGGGCGCTACGGGTTACACGGGTTACACGGGTTACACGGGTTATACTGGCGCAACAGGATATACAGGTTACACTGGTTACACGGGTTACACGGGGTATACTGGCGCAACAGGATATACGGGTTATACGGGTTATACGGGTTACACTGGTTACACGGGTTACACGGGGTATACTGGCGCAACAGGATAC
>Ga0114959_10003086_pt1 | contig 13220 bp, 13 predicted proteins | sample C_130625_EF_Meta_FD_87317 | JGI IMG/M metagenome (GOLD analysis project Ga0114959, IMG submission 87317) | Freshwater microbial communities from Lake Croche, Canada to study carbon cycling - C_130625_EF_MetaG | ecosystem: Environmental > Aquatic > Freshwater > Lake | place: Lake Croche, Canada...
ACCGACTCCATGAACCGGAAGTACACCGTGTTGTTCACATGGCCCATGATGTCCATGTCGCCCCAGCGAACCGGGATCAGCATCTGGTGGACCCATTTTTTGCGTTCGGGGATGTCGATTTTCATAGGGCCAGCTCAGTTGTAAAGTCTGTCGTCACAAGGGGTTTTAGGCCACTGTTGGCCCGGTGATTGCAGGGAGATCTGATTGTGCGGACTCACCGCATAAAATGAGTCACCAGCCCGACAGGTTTGATTTGTTCAGCCGCGGGGCTTTTCCCATACTGCAGACGAGTTCACATGACACCTTCAGAAATCTTGAGCACTTACGGCCCCCGCGAATCCATGGACTACGACGTGGTCGTGGTGGGCGGCGGCCCCGGGGGCTTGGCCACCGCGATTCGTTTGAAGCAATTGGCCGCTGAAAAAGGCCAGGACGTGTCGGTGGTGGTGCTGGAAAAAGGCGGCGAGCCCGGCGCGCACATTTTGTCGGGCGCCATCATGGACCCCAAGGCGCTGAGTGAATTGCTGCCCAACTGGAAAGAACTGGGCGCGCCGCTGAACCAGCCCGTCACCGACGACGCCTGGAGTTTTTTGAGCGAAACCTCTGCCGTGCGCACCCCCAATATGCTGCTGCCCGAATGCGCGCAGAACCACGGCAACTACATCATCAGCCTGTCCAACTTCACCCGCTGGCTGGCCCAGCAGGCTGAAAATCTGGGGGTGGAGATTTTCCCGGGCTTTACCGCAGCAGAGGTGCTCTATAACGAAGACGGTTCGGCGAACGGGGGTTTACCTTCGGTCAAGGGCGTGGCCACCGGCAACCTGGGCGTGGGCAAAGACGGCGAGCCGACCGAAAACTTCCAACTCGGCATGGCGCTGCACGCCAAATACACCGTGTTTGCTGAAGGCGCACGCGGTCACCTGGGCAAGCAGTTGATCGCCAAATACAAATTAGACGAAGGGCGCGATCCGCAAACCTATGGCATCGGCATCAAAGAAGTCTGGGAGATCGACCCCTCGCGCCACACCCCCGGCTTTGTCATGCACAGCGCAGGCTGGCCACTTGAAAACGACACCTACGGCGGCGCTTTCATGTACCACATGGAAGACAACAAAGTGGCCATCGGTTTTGTCGTCGGCCTGAACTACAGCAACCCCTGGCTCAGCCCGTTTGAAGAATTTCAGCGCTGGAAAACCCACCCCAACATCAGCTGGTATTTCAAGAACGACAAGGGCGAAGTCAACGCCAAGCGCTTGGGCTATGGCGCACGCGCCATCACCGCGGGCGGCTTGATGAGCTTGCCCAAAACCGTGTTCCCCGGCGGCGCGCTGGTGGGCTGCGATGCCGGTTACCTCAACACCAGCCGCATCAAAGGCAGCCATGCGGCCATCAAGACCGGCATGCTGGCCGCCGAGGCGGCTTACGACGCCATCGTGGCAGGACGCCAACATGACGAACTCAGCGCCTACCCGCAAGCTTTTGAAAACAGCTGGCTGCACACCGAGCTGAACAAATCACGCAACTTCAAGAGCTGGTTCAAAAAAGGCCTGGTGGTGGCCACTGTGATGAACGGCTTTGAGCAACTGGTGCTGCGCGGTCACATGCCGTGGACGCTGCGCCGCGACAAAGCCGACCACACCTACCTCCAACCCGCTGCCGATTGCCCGCAGATCGACTACCCCAAGCCCGATGGCAAGCTGACCTTTGACCGTCTCTCCAGCGTCTTCATCAGCAACACCAACCACGAAGAAAACCAGCCCGCGCATTTGACGCTCAAAGACGCCTCGGTGCCGGTGCAGATCAACCTCGCCCAATACGCAGGCCCTGAGAGCCGCTACTGCCCGGCAGGTGTCTACGAATATGTGAAAAACGAAGACAACTCCGACCGCTTGCAAATCAACGCGCAAAACTGCGTGCACTGCAAGACCTGCGATATCAAAGACCCGACGCAGAACATCGTCTGGATCACGCCTGAAGGCGGTGGCGGGCCCAATTACACTGGCATGTAAACGCCTCAGCGGAGCCCTCTGCTTACTGGTTTACCAGTACGATGAAGGGTATCAAAGCGTTTGATAATGCACTTTGGCATCAACCATTTGAATTTCTGAATGACTCTTTCTTTCACTGGGAAACACCGCATATGAAATTGAATCCTCTTTTGATCGGCTTGGGCTTGGCTGTCAGTTTGATCACCGGCGCTTCGGCGCAAACCGTGCTCAAAATTGGCTATGCAACCACACAGGCATCCCATTACGGTGTAGGCTCGACCGTGTTTTGCGACGACATCGAAAAAGGCACACAAGGCCGCTACAAGTGCCAGCAGTTCCCCAACAGCGCCTTGGGTGGCGAGCGCGAAATGATCGAAGCCGTGCAATTGGGTACGCTCGATATAGTCAACACCTCGACCGGTCCCGTCGGCAACTTCGTGCCTGAAGTCAAGATTGTGGACATTCCTTTTCTGTTTCGCGACTATGACCATGCCCGCAAAGTCATGGACGGCCCCATCGGCCAGGATATCCTGACCAAGTTTCCCTCGAAAGGCTTGGTGGCTTTGGCTTGGACCGAAAACGGTTTCCGCCACATGACCAACAGCAAGCAACCCATCGTCAAGCCCGCCGATGCGGCCGGCTTGAAAATGCGAACCATGGAAAACAAAGTGCATATGGATGGCTACCGCACTTTCGGTATTCAACCCACCCCCATGGCCTTTCCTGAGGTGTTTGGTGCTTTGCAACAAGGCACTGTGGACGGTCAAGAAAATCCGATTCCAGTGATTCTGGCCTCCAAGTTTTCGCAAGTGCAAAAGCACCTGTCGCTGACCGGTCACGTTTACTCGCCAGCGCTGTTGATCACATCCCCCCGTTTGATGAACAAGCTCAGCGATGCGGACAAAAAAGTCTTTATGGAAGCCGCGCAAAAAGCCAAAGTAGCCCAGCGCAAGAAAGTCAATGATGACGAGAACAATGGCATCGCCCAGCTCGAAAAAGAAGGCATGAATGTGGTTCGCAAAGTGGACGGCCAAGCCTTCCGTGATGCCCTGATTCCTGCCTATGCGGGCTACTCGAAAGAGTTTGGTGCCGACAATATCCGTAAAATCCAGGACGTGAAATAACTTCCCGTCCCTTCCAAATGGGCCTGTGCAGACTGTTTGGTGCACAGGCTTTTTTTATGCATGACTTGCTTTGAGATGCCCCATGTTTTTAGATAAGTTTGAAACTGGCTTTTTGAACTTCAACCGCTGGTTGTTGATCATCATGCTGGCTGTGATGTCGGTGATTATTTTTGCCAACGTCACACTGCGCTACACCACCAGCCAGTCGATTGAATGGGCCGAGGAGGTGGCTCGCCATTTGATGATTTGGCTGACCTTCATTGGCTGCGGGCCGGTGCTGCGCTATGGCGGTCACATTGCGATTGACAACCTGCAAGATGCCATGCCGGTCAAATGGGCCCAATTCTTACGCATCATCATTGCCATTTTGATCACTGTATTTTGTATTTTTTGCATCTGGACCGGACTGGACTACATGGACCGCACCCAATACCAAACCACGCCGTCCACCCAAATTTCGATGGCCTGGATTTACGCTGCCTTGCCGATCGGCATGGGCATGACGCTGATCCATTGGCTGTTGATTGTGCGCCACTACGTCCTGCGCCGTGAATTCGCCAGCGACGCCCACTTTGACGCCACCGCGAGTGCTTCCCTGTGAGCCCGAGTGTCATTTTATTGTTGTCGGTTTGCGTGTATTTGGCCATCGGGGTACCCGTGGCTTTTGCGCTGGGCTTGTCCACCGTGACCGCCTTGTTGGTGTCCGGCAGCTTCCCGATGTTGGTGTTGCTCAAAGAGACCTTCACTGGCGTAGACAGTTTTCCTTTGATGGCCGTGCCCTTCTTTATTTTGGCGGCCGAGTTGATGAGCGGCGGCTCGCTGACCGAGGTGTTGCTTAGATTTGCAGGTCAATTTGTGGGCCATAAACGCGGTGGCTTGGGTTACACCAACGTGGTGGCCTTGACTTTCTTTTCGGGCATTTCCGGCTCGGCTTTGGCCGATGCGGCAGGCCCCGGCTCGATGATGATCAAGATGATGGACAAGGCCGGGTATGACCGCTCTTATGCCGCGGCATTGACCGCCTCGACCGCCATCGTGGGGCCCATCATTCCGCCCTCGATCATCATGATCATTTATGCCCTGGCAGACGACAATGTGTCTGTTGGGGCTTTGTTTGTTGCGGGCTTGATTCCCGGACTTTTGATTGCTGTCGCCATGTGCGTGGTGAACTGGTACATCTCCAAAAAACGCAATTACAAAGGTGACGGCCAGATGCCGTCGGGTCCCGAAATTATCAAAACCACTTGGCAAGCACTGCCCGCCATTTTGCTGCCGGTGTTGATTTTGGGCGGCATGCGCGCGGGCTGGTTCACGCCGACCGAAGCCTCGGTGGTGGCGGTGTTTTACGCCCTGGTCTGCGGCAAGTACGTTTACCGCACGTTGGAATGGAAAGCCGTGCCCGACATCTTGTCGCGCTCGGCCCTGCTGACAGCCTCGGTGCTCTTGATCATCGGCATGTCGGCCTCGTTCGCCTGGATCTTGACGATCGAGGGCGTGCCGCAAACCATGGCCAATTGGATCAGCAGCATCCACCTGAACGCATGGACCTTTTTGATCGTCATCAACGTGTTCTTACTGCTGTTTGGCATCTTCATCGAGCCCTTGCCGGGGGTGATGGTCTTGGTGCCCATCCTGGCGCCCGTGGCCGCCAAAATTGGGGTGGACCCGATTCACTTTGCCATGGTGGTGATCTTCAACCTCACTTTAGGCATGATCACGCCGCCGGTGGGCGGCTTGCTGTTTGTGACCTCCAATGTGTCCAAAGTGCCACTGACGGAATTGACGCGCGAGCTCAAACCCTTCTTGATCGCGCATGGCGTTGTCCTGGTGGTTTTGACCTTTGTACCCGCTTTGTCCAATTGGCTGCCGCATGTGATGGGCTTCAAATAAGCCTGCCTATAATTCGAAGCACTTTCTTTAGGCGTTGAGGGATGCCTGACAACTTTCAATCTGATGTCCATGTTACTTTTTTCTGACGATCACACTTGGCTCCAACTTGGCGAGTCTGGTGACACCGCCACCATAGGCATCACAGCACACGCCCAAGATACGCTGGGCGACATTGTGTTTGTGGAACTGCCCGCCCTTGGCAAGGCCTTTGCTGCCAAAGCAGTGGCTGGCGTCGTAGAGTCTGTGAAAGCGGCCGCCGATGTCCATATGCCTGCGGGTGGTGAAATCACTGAAGTGAATGAGGCCTTGCGCGCTGACCCCTCTCTGGCCAATACGGACCCTTTGGGTCAAGGCTGGTTCTTCAAAGTCAAGCTGACGAACCGAAGCGACCTGGATGGCCTGATGGACGAAGCGGCCTACCAAAAAACACGCTGAACCAGCTGGGCTCCTGGGCTATTCCAATCCGGCGCTTGGTCGGTCTATAATTAATACGGTGGGTTTGGTTTTGCAACCGCCACCCCAGCCGAATGCCAATTCGGCGTTCATTGCGGGAGAGCTTGAAGGCCTATAGCCTTCAACGCCGAAGGAGCAACCACCCCGGAAACTCTCAGGCAAAAGGACCGTGGTGAACATTGCACTCTGAAGAGCGAGCGGGATTCGTCTTCCCGGTCCACCGCAGGAGCAAGCCGAGCTTTTTCAGGGCTGGGTGAATCTCTCAGGTTTCAAACAGAGGGGGTCGTTCTGTGCACATGCTGTGTACGGCGCGTCTACCCGTTTGAGACGCTTATGGAGAGATTTTCATGACACCCATGCTCAAAAAACACTTGGTCATTGTTGGCGGTGGCATCACCGGCGTCACCAGCGCTTACGCCCTGGCCCAACAAGGCATCCAGGTCACTCTGATCGAAAAAAACCGCTACCCCGGCATGGCAACCTCCTATGCCAACGGCGGGCAGTTATCAGCCTCCAACGCCGAAGTCTGGACCCATCCGTCCACCCTCATCAAGGGCATCAAATGGATGTTCAAAAGAGACGCTCCGTTGTTGATGAATCCGGCCCCTACTTGGCACAAACTCAGTTGGATGGCCGAGTTCGTGGCCGCCATTCCCAAGTACAAGGACAACACCGTCGCCACGGCGCAACTGGCCATCGCATCGCGCGAGCATCACTTTGCCTGGGCCAAGGCCGAGGGCATCGCGTTTGACCACAAGCGCGAAGGCATCCTGCATATTTACCGCGACAAAAAAGGCTTTGACCACGCCGGTGAAGTCTCCAAGCTCTTGGCACAAGGCGGCCTGCCGCGCCGCGCCGTAACGCCCAACGAAATGAAAGCCATCGAACCCACGCTACAAGGCCAGTACTACGGCGGCTACTTCACTGAAAGCGACTCCACCGGCGACATCCACAAGTTCACTTTTGGCCTGGCCCAAGCCTGCGAGCGCCTGGGCGTGAAGTTCCTCACAGAGCACGAAGTGCTCAACGTGCAATCTGATGGCCAGATCGCGAGCGTACAAGTCAAACACCAAGGCCAGGTCGACACGCTCACGTTTGACGGCATTGTGATCTGTGCAGGCGTGCATGGCCGCCGCTTGGCCGCGCAGTTGGGCGACCGCCTGAACATCTATCCGGTCAAAGGCTATTCAATCACCGTCAACATGCCCGAAGCCGCCAGCCAGGCCGCTGCGCCGCAAGTCAGCCTGCTCGACGACGAGACCAAACTGGTCACCAGTCGCCTGGGAGAGGACCGTTTCCGCGTGGCGGGCACAGCCGAGTTCAACGGCATCGACCTGGACATCCGCGCGGACCGCATCCAGCCCTTGGTCAACTGGGTCAACGAGTGCTTTCCTGGCATCGACACCCGCCGCGTGGTGCCTTGGGCCGGTCTGCGCCCCATGATGCCCAACATGCTGCCACGCGTAGGTGCAGGCAAGAAGGCCAATGTGTTTTACAACACCGGTCACGGCCACTTGGGCTGGACGCTCTCAGCCATCACGGCGCACCAACTGGCCGGCCATGTGCTGCAAGGCCTGGGGCACACTGCGCGCGCATACCTGACGCCCAACACCGCCCCAGCCTTGGCCTGAAGCATGTCCTTGCACGTCCTGCCCGTCGACTACAACCAGCCCGCCCACCGCGAGGCGCTGGTCATGCTGCTCGACGCCTACGCCCGCGACCCGATGGGCGGCGGCGAAGGGTTGTCGCAGGATGTCAAAGTCCGCTTGTGCGACGAGCTCGCCCGGCGGCCGCAGGCCTTCAGTTTCATCGCTTGGGAGGGGTCTGGTGCACCAACCCAAGCCGTGGGCTTGATCAATTGCCTGGAGGGCTACTCCACCTTCAAGGCCAAGCCCTTGATGAACATCCACGACGTTGCAGTGCTGCCATCGCATCGCGGCGCCGGTGTGGCTCAAGTTTTGCTGGCCGCCGCAGAACAACTGGCCAGGCAACGCGGTTGCTGCAAGCTCACGCTGGAGGTGTTGACCGGTAACCAACGCGCCCTGTCGAGCTATCTGCGGTTTGGCTTTGCCCCCTACGCACTGGACCCTGCGGCTGGGCAAGCGAGCTTCATGCAAAAGTGGCTTTGAAGCCTTGCAGGGATAATCCGACATATCTCCGATTTTGATCATCCCTTGACAGTGCCTCCCATCCAAGTCCTGAGCATCATCCCGCCGATGACGCAGCTCAACACACCCTACCCGTCCACGGCTTACCTGACGGGTTTTTTGCGCTCACGCGGCGTCGCTGCGGTGCAAGAAGATTTGGCGCTGGCCTTGGTCCTGGCATTGCTCAGCCGCGAGGGGTTGATCGCTTTGCGTGAATCGGTTTACGCCCTGTCGGAGGCCGATCGTTCGGGTCCGGTCAATTTTTTTCTCGACCACTTTGCGGTGTATGCGCAGACCATCGATCCGGTCATTGCCTTTCTGCAAGGACGCGACAGCACACTCAGCCACCGCATCGCGGGCCGTGGATTTTTGCCTGAAGGACCGCGCTTTGCAGCGCTCGACGCCTATGAAGATGACGGCACCGGCGACCCTTTAGGCTGGGCTTTTGGTGCCCTCGGCCAACAGGATCGCGCGCGGCATCTGGCCACTTTGTATTTGAACGATCTGGCCGATGTGCTGCGCGATGGCGTGGACGAAGGCTTTGAGTTCGTGCGTTATGCCGAACGCCTGGCCGCCAGTCAGCCCGGCTTTGATGCGCTGGCCAAGGCCCTGGCACAACCATCTCATCTGATCGATGCCGTTCTGGAGCGCTTGGCATTGGAAGCGATTGACAGGCACCAGCCCACTTTGGTCTTGCTGTCGGTGCCCTTTCCAGGCTCGGTGTATTCGGCCTTTCGCATTGCGCAGTGCATCAAGCGGGCGCACCCCCAAATCCGCATTGCTTTGGGCGGCGGCTTTGTCAACACCGAGCTGCGTGAATTGTCGGATGCCCGTGTGTTCGACCATGTGGACTTCATCACGCTCGACGGTGGCGAGCGGCCCCTGTTGAATTTAATTGAACATCTGCAAGGCCAACGCAGCGCCCAAAGGTTGGTGCGCACCTTCATCAAGAGCCCCTCAGGTCAAGTGCAGTACATCAACCTGCAAGAGCCTGAGATTGCCTTTGAAGACGTGGGCACCCCCACTTGGGAGGGCTTGCCCTTAGACCGGTATTTGTCGCTGCTGGACATGCTCAACCCGATGAACCGTTTGTGGAGTGACGGGCGCTGGAACAAGCTCACCGTGGCACACGGCTGTTACTGGAAAAAATGCAGCTTTTGCGACGTCAGCCTGGACTACATCAGCCGCTACGAAACGGCCAGCGCCAGCACCTTGGTCGACCGCATTGAGCAGATCGTGGCCGAGACCGGCCAAACCGGCTTTCACTTTGTCGACGAAGCGGCGCCCCCCAAAGCGCTCAAGGCTTTGGCTGAAGAATTACTGCGCCGAGGGGTGCAAATTTCCTGGTGGGGCAATATCCGGTTTGAAAAAACATTCACACCCGAATTATGCGAACTGCTGGCGCAAAGCGGTTGCATTGCCATGTCGGGTGGGCTCGAAGTCGCTTCAGACCGCTTGCTCAAGTTGATGCAAAAAGGCGTCTCGGTCGAACAAGTGGCGCAAGTGACCAAAGGCTTTGCCGACGCGGGGGTGATGGTGCACGCCTACCTGATGTACGGCTTTCCCACGCAAACACTGCAAGACACGGTGGATGCACTTGAATACGTGCGCCAATTGTTTGAAAACGGCTGCATTCACAGCGGTTTCTTTCACCGCTTTGTCTGCACAGTGCATTCACCCGTGGGCCAAGACCCTGCAGCTTATGGCGTGACGCTCTTGCCGCTGCCTGAAGGTACGTTTGCCAAAAACGATGTGGGCTTTGTGGACCCCACAGCCATGCCGCCAGGAGTCGACCACGACCTCTTGGGCGAGGGCTTGAAAAAAGCCATTTACAACTACATGCATGGCATCGGAGTCGATGCCGATGTGCGCCAGTGGTTTGATCTGCCCAAGGGCAAATGCCCCAAGACGACCGTGTCACGGCAAAAAATTGCGGCTGTCTTGTCTTGACTCACCAAGGAATGTGCTGGCCCAGGTGATCTACAAACTGCGCCCGCCCGTTGGCGGGCAGCGTGTCCAACACCCCCAGTAAACGGTGTGCAGCGTCTTTCGGGTCGAGGGCGTCGTCACCCACAAAAGGCTGGCTCAGCGCCGACTGCACCGTACCCGGTTGCAATGCCGCCACCATCGCCAAGGGCCTGCGCCGGGCGATTTCGATGGCCGCAGTTTGAAGCATCATGTTGAGTGCAGCTTTGGCTGCGCGGTAGCCGTACCAGCCGCCTTTGCGGTTGTCTTGGATGCTGCCCACCCGCGCCGACAGCTTGCCCCAAATGACCCGTTCGCCCGAAGCCAAGAGGGGCACAAAATGCTTAAGCAACAAGCTCGGACCTACAGCGTTCAGGTGAAAGGCATTCAGCAAATGTTCAGCATCCAGCTCGTTGAGTCGTTTTTCAGGGCCACGCCCGTTCAGGGTCAAAGCGCCTGTAGCGTCCACAATCAAATGGAAGGGACCTGACGCGGCTGCGGCTTGCGCGCAAGCGGCAATGCTCGATTCATTGAACAAATCAAAGCTCGGCAGGCTTTGCCTTGACAGCCCCAAAACACAGGCACAGCGCGGGTCGTTTTGCAGCTGTTGCAAAAAGGCCTTTCCGATGGCGCCGCTGGCACCGAACACCAAGGCCCGGTAACCCTGAGGCAAGGAAGTCATCATGGCTTGTGACTTTCTTTGTCCCATCGCCTCAGGGTACGCTGCAAAAGGGGACGCACAGGCAAAAACAAGCGGTAGGCGACTTCAAACAATCCTGCTAACAGAGGCCATGCAGAAACCACGCCCAACCAACGCCACCCTGAAAAGCAGCGCCAAAGATCTGAAAATGCAGCCGCGCCGCTGACCAGCCGGCCATCGTTGTGCCGCACATGGAAACGGGCCATGGCGGCTTGGCACGTCAGCGCAGGGCCCAGTTCCTGACCAAGACTGACATCCACCCACGACAAATTGAGGGCTTCCGGCAAGCGACGGTACAGGGCAATTTCGCGCCTGCACAAAGGACAGGATCCATCGAAATACACGGTCAAAACGGGGTTGAACGTCATTCCAATAAGCTGCTCTGAAGAAGGATTCACAAACTGAAGGCGTCCATGGACAAGGTGCCCAGCATCACTTCACGCGTGATGTAGTGGACGGGCACTGGGGGATGTTGACCCCAACGGGCTGCGCCGAGGGCAAAGTAAATCGTCACAAAATGCTCGTCTGTGGGGTGAACCCGCGCCGACTCGGGTGCACGGGCGCGGTAGTCCAACAAGGTTTGCAGATCACCCGCCTTCAGTTGCGCTTCGATCCATGCGCTGAAGGCCAACACATGCGGTGCAGCAGGGCCGCCTTCACGGCGTATGTCGGAGAGGTTGTGCGTCATGCTGCCGGAACCCACCAACAACACCCCCTGCTCACGCAAGGGGGACAGCGCCTCGCCCACCGCATACAACTGCGCAGGTGTGGCATGGGCCGGCAAGGAAATTTGCACCACCGGCACATTGGCCTGCGGGTACAAATGCATCATCGGCACCCAAGCACCATGGTCAAAGGGGCGCTGTGCATCCGGTTGCGCGGGCAATCCTGCCATTGACAACAAATCCAATATGTCTTGCGCCAAGGCGGGGCTGCCGGGGGCTGGGTATTGCAAGGCATACAAAGCGGGGGGAAACCCGCCAAAGTCGTGCCATGTGGGCGGTGCAGGCTGGGTCATGACGGCAATGCCCGTAGACATCCAATGCGGCGACATGACCACAACGCCCTTCAAGCTGTGCGCGGGCGCATGCGCTGTCGCCCAGGCGGTCAAAGCAGGCCCGCTGCTGCCCGAATCGACAGCGAAAGTTGGGGAACCGTGCGAAACAAAAAGAACGGGCGTGGTCATGGTTTCAAACTTCGCCTGCAGCGATGCGGCGCAGTGCTTGCTCAAACACTTCTGTGGGTTGACCCCCCGAGATCAAATGCCGGTCATTGATGATGACCGCCGGGACCGCATGAATACCGGCCTGCAAATAAAACTGCTCGCGCTCGCGCACCTCTGCGGCAAAGGTATCGCTTTGCAAAATCTGCTGAGCGGTGGCCAGGTCCATGCCCACTTCTCGGATACAAGCCAACAGCACATCGTGCGATTCAATGCACTCCGCACGGCCTTGGTAGGAGGCGAGCAGGGCCTTTTTCAGGGCGTATTGTTGACCCGGCGTGCCCGCTTCATGCGCCCAATGCAGCAAACGATGCGCGTCAAAGGTGTTGTACACACGGCCACGGCCGCCGGGTGCAAATTCAAAGCCGACTTGTGCACCGCGGGCGCTGATGTTCTGGCGCATCTGCACTTGCTGTTCAGGCGTGGAGCCGTATTTTTGGGTGATGTGTTCAACCAAGTCCTGACCACCGGCGGGCATGTTGGGGTTCAGCTCAAAAGGCTGAAAGTGCAGATCGGCCTGTACTTTGCCTTGCAAACGGTCCAAAGCACCCTCCAAAGCCCCCAAACCCACCGCACACCAAGGGCAGGCAATGTCAGAGACGAAATCAATTTTGAGATGCGTGGTCATGAGCGGTTCCAAAAAAGCTTATCTTGCACGAATTCAATTTGAGCGAGCATCACACAGGACTTTCAACAGCAAGTCGTTGAAGGCTGGGGCCGCTTCATACTGCACCCAATGCCCCGAACCCGGCACCGTATGCCAACCGGCCCAGTGGGGCGTGCGTTGCGCCATCAGCGCCTTGACTTCAGGCAGGCGGTAGGCATAAAGCGCATCGTGTTCGCCATAAATGGCGCTGACCGGAATGTTCAAATGCGGCAAAGCCTCCGCCACGATGGGGGTGCCCGACAGACGCCTGCGGGTCATGCGGTCACGCTGTACATTGGCACGGTGCAGGTTCATGGCCAAGTCGTCCAGGGATTCTGGGTGTTGCAGCATCAAGGCCATCAGGTTGTGGCGATGAATGGCGTCGCGCTGCGCTTCGGTCTCGAGGTGACGCCACCCCTTCAAAGGCACCCGCTCAGGCACCTTGATGCCCATGCCAGGCGCACCGACCAGGATCAGTTGTTGTGCATCTTCGGGGTAGGCTTTGAGCCACAACGCCGAAGTCATGCCGCCAAAAGAAAAACCCACCACCCGCACTTCAGCAGGGGGCGCCAATTGCTGCAAGCCTTGGTGCAAATAAGGAGGGATCTGATCGGTATCGAGGCAGTCCTCTGGCCAATAGGAGTCACCGAAACCCGGCAGGTCGGGCACCAGCACCCGCCAACCGGCATCGCGCAGGGGGGCAATGTTGCGCAACCAATGCGTCCAACTGCCACTGCCGCCATGCACCAAAACCACTACGGGGGCGTCAGGCATGCCCCATTCGTGCCAGACCATTTGCCCCGCCCCGCAAGGGGTTAAGCAACGTCGACCATCGGCCAAATGAACGGCCAATTCGGGCGGTAAAAAATCAGGACAAATGATCGGGCTGGACATCGTGGCTAAGGCTTTTTTTCAAGTGACAGGCAAACCGTCAGGCGCCGAGGGTTGGTGGTGACGCCACACTTTGTAAGCAGCGAAAGTAGCCAGTGCGCTGGTCACCATAGAGGCCCAGTAAACACTTTGCAAACCGTAACGATCGCTCAGCATGCCACCCCAAAGACCACCGATCACCCCCGGGAATCCGT
>Ga0114959_10003087_pt1 | contig 13219 bp, 10 predicted proteins | sample C_130625_EF_Meta_FD_87317 | JGI IMG/M metagenome (GOLD analysis project Ga0114959, IMG submission 87317) | Freshwater microbial communities from Lake Croche, Canada to study carbon cycling - C_130625_EF_MetaG | ecosystem: Environmental > Aquatic > Freshwater > Lake | place: Lake Croche, Canada...
AACCCCTTTTTGGGAAGATAGACTTGATATTATTAATTTCTCTTGTTAAAACTTGTCTTGATTAATTCTTTGGATATTGGGAAGCTAAATAAGTAAAATCATTTGTTTTTTAGATTTTAACAGAATAATATTTTGATAAAATTGTATTTTCCAAATATTGTAGATTTTTACGCTACTTTCTATGTTGCAAATATACAAACCTTACAGTTCTATTTTATCAAGAACGTTAATTAATGTTAATTGCTGGACTTATATAAACATACGTTGAAGTTTGTCGTTTGAAAGAAAAGCTCAAACGATAAAAGCTATGAAACTAAAACTTTTCCTATTTCTTTTTTTGTTAAATTCTACGAGTCTATTGGCTCAAATTCATCCCAAAAATGAATCTTTCGTCCGTTGTCTTTCACTCCAAATGACGGGCAAAAAAAGGAATGTTTATTTCTTCGAAGGTGATGATATCGTTATCAAAAGCATTTTAAATCGTAAAAAACAGCAATTTCAAATCCTCAGAATGACCGATAGTTCATTTTTCTATTCCCCATATAACGAAACTAACACAATTTTTGATTTGCATGAATTGAAGTTCAAAGACATTAAAAAAGTGTATTTGCCGAGTAATGAAAACTCGTTCTTTTTCAAGGGAGCCAGCGTATTGAAACCTGCGGGCCTCATGTTGTTAACGTTTGATGTATTGAATCAGCTAAAAAATACTCCTGTAAAAATTAACCCAACCATCGCTGGGGTGAGTGCTGGGTTAATTGGGGTAAGTTATTTGATAAAAGTCTTGACGAATCGGAATTATAAGATAAATAAACGGCATTTTTTCCATTTGTACCACCTTCCTTATTCAAGTCCACTATTGCGAGCAAATTAATACCGAACGCCCCAAAATGGATATTCCTCTGCTTTTTTCATGGCTGCCATGTGCTTTCTTATCACCTCTTGATAGGCCGCTTCGTTTACCTTTTTACCTTTCATTTTTTTTGGTAAATCTAATTCTTGAACAAGTTTTTTATTTTCAATTTTGGTTGCTTCGATGATTACCGCTCCGTTGTTGATGTCTAATTCTAAAATTAAGCCAGGTAAGCCATAAAACCGTTCTGGACCCGCATTTACTGGAATATCTTGGGCGAACCATGCCACAATTTTCTGTTTTTTAATGGTATCCTCGACCATTGCTTTCATGCAAATATGCCCAGCAACGTCCTTTATATCGTTAAGAATTTTCCAATTCGGTGTAATTAAAGAATCCTCAACGATATAGGTTTTGCCCAACATTTCAATGATATCTGTCGTAATATTTTTCTCCAAATTGCGTTTGATAATATATTCTTCCTTACGCCCAGAAAATCCTTCCGACTCTTCCGATTTTTGCTCCGAGTCGATGTATTTTGATTCTTTTTCGTTGAAGTAAAGAATGTTGTAACTTTTCCAATCGTCCTTGTTGCCAAACATATAAGCCATTTTTTCTCGCTCTTGTTTGCTCATATAGTCGATGGTTTCAATCATTTTTGTCCAGCGACTGGTACGGGTATAATACACAATTCCTTCATTTTGCTGTGCAAAATTCACAAATGAAGTAGAAAGTAATAGAAATGTCAATGCTATTGTATTTTTCATCATGTTCGAGTTTTATTGAAAAGGATTTATTTTATTTTACCAACCTTCATTTTTCTTTAATTTACTTTCATGCCCCTTCAAATTATAGGTAACACTCAACATGAAATAACGTGCCAGCGTCAAGGCTCTTTGCGAAGAAACCGTATTCTGAAAGCCTGATTGAACAATGCTCTGGCGTTTATTGAAAATATCAAAAGCCGCCAAACGTAATTCCAATTTATTTTCTTTCAGGAACAATCGTCTAACGGAGCAATTGAAAATGGGGATGTCTGTTTCAAATCCGAACCGTTCGTTGCGGAAATATTTATAATCCAAATTTGTTTCTAGAAACATCTTTTTGATAAAATTCCATTTCACCGAAGCATCAAAACTGTTGTTTCTGATGTTTTGATTTTGGGCTTCACTCAACGAGAATTTGATGTTATTGATTCCTAAACCTCCATTCATACCAATAATTAATTTATCACTCGGCGTAAAACTCAACCCAAAATTCAAATCGTAGTTTTTGTTATTACTTTCATTCAAAACGCCATTGATAAAGGTTGGATTGTTAGAGATTCTAAGGTTAGGATTCAAGTTTAAAGTCAATTTGGTTTTCACAACCGGGAAAGAAAAATAAGATCCTATTGATAAATTCTGTCCTCCCGAAAGATTCTCAGGGCGAGTTTTGACGACGAAAGTATTGGGGTCAATGGTTTGATTATAAACCACTTGACTTAAATAGTAGCTGTAATTTCCCCAGATATTAATGTTCAAAAACGTGGTAGGGTCAAATTTATACATGGATAAATTCATACTTTGGCTTTTCTCGGGACTCAAATTTGGATTACCCGTTGAGATAAAGAACGGATTATTGTTGTTGATCACGGGTTGCAAATCAGCAATTTGCGGAGCCGTTACTTCCATGCTATATCCCATGTTGAAATACAGGTTATTTCTTAGTTCAATACTAGCATCAACGTTCGGGATGAAAGCGGGATAATTTTTGGAGATATTACTAAAAATCTGCCCCCCTTTTTGCGGAAATTGTTTGCCTTCAAGTCCGTATTGCAAACCTGCCATTCCGACAGAAATATTTACACCAGCATGTGAATAACGGAAACCCGTGCCGACTCGATTATAGGAAATGCTATTTTCAAAATACGTACTCAAACTGTCAAAACGACGATTTTCCTGTAAACCATTGAGTGCCTCACGATCAACCGAGCGGTTGTCGGAGGAGAAATTATAGAATGTTTCCCAGTAAAATTTCTTCGATAATGGCTCCAAAAACATGGCACCACCTTTCAGTAAATTTTGATGATTTACATCATTATTGATTTGACGGATGGATTTAATTTGTTCGTTAAAAGTGCTGGCGGTCAAAAACCGACTCACCGAATTAAGGTTTTCCGTACCGTTAGAATTATTGATGTTATACCCCAAACTTACCGCAAAACTTCGACCTTTCTTTTTGAATTTGTGTCTAAATATAGCATTTGTATTTAAATTAAAATTATCGAAATCATTGCGATTATTGAGGTCAGACCGAGTTCTCAAAACACTCTCTTCGGTTAAATTTCTCTGAAACATCGTATTGGCATCGGTTTTCATCCCTGCCTTCAAATTTGCCTTCACAATGAGCGTATTGCTCGAATCAATCATTCTTTCAAAACGAGTTCCAATACTATGATTGCCACGAAAATTATTTTGGCTACTGGTATCGGTAGTTAGGAAAGCCGAATTTTGCAAAAAGGTTTTCTTACTTAAATATTGGTCTAAAAATAAGCGAGTTTGATTATAAAAGTAGCTCGAATTGAACTTCGTTTTTTTGTTATCAAAATTGTAGTTCAGCCCTCCCCCAGCATTATTGGTAAAGCCTCTCCCGTCGAAATTATTGGTAATATCATCACCGGTTGAGTAAAAATATCTACCACTCCCGCCAAAGCCAAAATCGCCATTATCGTTATTATTAAAAGCATTGTTGCCCTTAAATTCACCGTAATCACTCCAATTTACGCCCGTTTCGTTGATATTATTTCCGTAACCTAAAATAGAAAATTGGCTTGTTTTATTGAAACGGTTATAATTTCCTCGGGCGGCCATCCTCGAATCCGTACCCACTGCACCCGTGATTTTACCGAATGCTCCTTTTTTATATTCCTCTTTCAGTGCTAAATTGATGGCTTTTTCTTTCTTGCCATCGTCTACCCCGGTCAGTTTAGCTTGTTCAGATTTATCATTAAAAACTTGCACTTTCGAGATGGTTTCTGCGCCTAAGTTCTTGGTTGCGGCTTTGGGGTCGTCGCCAAAAAAGGTTTTTCCATCCACCAACACTTTTTTTACGTCTTTTCCTTGGGCTTTGATATTGCCCGCCGCATCAATTTCCATACCCGGCAAACGCCTCAGTAAATCTTCTACCGAAGAACCTTGCGGAACTTTAAATGAGCGTGCATCATACTCGATGGTATCGCCTTTGATGGTCAATGGCGCTCTGGCAGTTTTCACCACGACTTCCAATAATTCTTTGGAAATGGGTTTAATGCCAACGACGCCCAAATCAGTCATTTCGCTAGTAGACGGAGCCACAACTTGCTGATAAGGCAAGAATCCAACGTACGAAACCTTCAAAATATACGGGGCATTTTTGACGTTTTTAAATTCAAAAACGCCTTTGTCGTTTGCCCTCGAAAAATTAACAAGAGCGGAGTCTTTGGGAGTCAAAAGCATGACCGTTGCACCGCCCATAACATTGGATGATGTATTTTGGATAATGCCTTTAATCGTAACTCTCACAGGGTTTTGTGCCAAAGCAACGACACAAAAACAAAGGAAAAATAGTGAAATGGAGACTTTACGCATGGTGATAGCGTTTGGTGAACATGAGATAAATAAATAAGTAATACATAGAAAAACTCCTGATAGAAAATTATTAATAGTGCGGTTGATTTGGGAAAATGGTCGTAAAAAAATGTATTTCGTAGAAATTCAGTTTTTTACCTTTTTAATAACAAAACAAAGCTAACTATTATCTTAGTTATTAGGCATATCCTTAACAAAATTTAACAATACGTGAATAGCTAAAAAAATATCAAACCTGAAATGGAAAGTATGAATAGACTTTCTGACCGCTCAAAACAAGGATTAACTTTTATGGAAATACCAAAAAAAAATTGGAAAGCGTTATAAATTTGCCCCAAATATATCACTTTTGGATATTGGTTGAATTGTTAAATATTCGCCAAAACTTGAGCAATTCTACCGAATTCATTTCTTTAAATCCAGCAAATGCTCAGGTTAATTTAAGTCTAAAAAGTGAAGTACGTTTAGGAAAAGTGTATGGATTTATCAAGAAAAAATGTTCACAAGAAATTGAATATCTATTTCTTGTGAACATTTCCAAGTTAACCATTCCAGCATTTTGAAATTATTTCTATTAACATATCAATCAAATTTTTGTTAATCTTACGAATGAATATCGTTTGAATAATTCCTGCAAAATGCTTTTGCAATAATAAAAATTGTAGCCATTTGCCATCCTTGCGGATTTGATTATGTTTCTTATTTTGGTAGCGTTTTTAAACAATTCTAAGGAATAAGCAATGCTCAATTTAGAGAAATTTTGATCAACCATAACAGTACGGTATGAAAGAGTGAGTGATTCTATGTTATTTTTGGGATATAAATTTAATAAAATTCATGAAAGTTGCCCTTTTTATTCCTTGTTATATTGACCAATTTTATCCAAATGTTGCCGTCGCTACCTTGGAATTATTGGAAAAATTAGGCTGTGAAATTGTCTATCCACTCAATCAAACTTGTTGTGGTCAACCCATGGCAAATGCCGGTTTCGAGCACTTGAGCAAGGATTGTGACAATAATTTTGTGGAGAATTTTAGCGGTTTCGACTATATCGTTTCACCTTCTGGCAGTTGTACACTTCATCTTAAAGAGCATTTGCATGGCACTGATATTCAAGCCTCTACGCACATACGCCAGCATATTTATGAACTTTCGGAATTTATGACTGATGTGTTGAAAGTGGAAAAATTGGAGGCAAAATTCCCTTACAAAGTTGGACTTCATCAAAGTTGTCACGGTCAGCGGGGTTTAAAATTAACCCAAATGTCGGAGCTAGTGGCAGAACCTTTTTCTAAAACAGAAAGATTATTGAACATGGTCGAAGGGATTTCGATCGTTGCCTTAGACCGAAAAGATGAATGTTGTGGTTTTGGTGGAACATTTTGCGTAAGCGAAGAAGCGGTTTCGGTAAAAATGGGAAAAGATAGAGTTACGGATCATACCAAACACGAAGCTGAATTTATTGTCGGTTCGGATGTATCGTGTTTGATGCATTTGGAAGGAATTATGAAACGGCAAGGTTCGAAGATGAAGGTAAAACATATAGCAGAAATATTGAATTCAGCGGTGAGTTAGTGAGTTGTTTTTTGTTATCAAAAAATCACTAACTCACAATTCATTCACTCACAACTCTAAGATGAATCACATAAAAATAGACCACGCCACGGCATCTTTAGCCTTTAATAAAGACGAAGAACATGTAAATTGGCACGATGAAACGCTTTGGTTTGTGCGTTCTAAACGTGACAAAGCTGTTTTTCAGATTCCAGAATGGGAAAAATTGCGAGAAGCAGGTTCGCAAATAAAGAATCATGTGCTTTCTAACTTGCATGATTTATTAACCCAATTCGAGACTAATGCAACTGAAAATGGCATTACCGTTCATTGGGCGGCCGATGCCCAAGAACACAACGAAATCATTTATGCTATTCTTGAAAAAGAAGGTGTAAATCGGATGGTGAAGTCAAAATCAATGCTGACGGAAGAATGCCATTTGAACGAATTCTTGAAAACAAAAGGCATCGAAGTCATTGATTCTGACCTCGGTGAAAGGATTGTTCAGATGCGAAATGAACCGCCTTCGCACATTGTTTTACCGGCCATTCACCTCAAAAAATCGGAGGTTGGCGAGACTTTCCATAAACATTTAGGCACTGAAAAAGGAGCAACCGACCCGCAATATTTAACGGAGGCGGCTCGCTTACATCTTCGAGATACATTTTTAACCCGTAAAGTAGCCTTGACGGGCGTGAATTTTGCCATTGCCGAAACGGGAGGATTTGTAGTTTGTACCAACGAAGGGAACGCTGACATGGGCGTACATCTGGCGGATGTACACATCGCTACCATGGGTTTTGAAAAGATAATTCCACGGGCAGAACACTTAGGTGTTTTCTTGAGATTATTAGCCAGAAGTGCCACTGGACAGCCCATTACCACTTTTTCAAGTCATTTTCATAAACCAAGAACGGGGCAACAAATGCACCTTGTAATTGTGGATAATGGCAGAAGTAAACAATTAGGCCGTCCAGATTTTCGAAATTCTTTGAAGTGTATTCGTTGTGCGGCATGTTTTAATACTTGTCCAGTGTATCGGCGTTCGGGTGGACACAGCTATCATACAGCCATTGCTGGACCGATTGGTTCAATTCTCGCTCCGAATTTGGATATGGCTCAAAATGCAGATTTGCCTTTTGCTTCTACACTTTGTGGCTCGTGTTCAAATGTTTGCCCCGTGAAAATTGATATTCACGAACAACTTTATAAATGGCGACAAGTTTTGGTAAAAGAAGGACACGTTTCGAGTGTTAAAAGTATCGGAATTAAATCAATGGCAAGCGTTTTGAGTTCGCCAAGTTTTTATAGAACCGCCGGAAAATTAGGAAGATTTTTGATGAAAAATACGCCATTTGTGGTGAATAATAATTTAAATGTTTGGTATCAACAAAGAGAAATGCCCGAGGTGCCAAAAGAGAGTTTTAGAGATTGGTATCTTGCACGTGGGAAAGAAAATAAGTAGGATGATAATCGTGGCGTAATGAGTAAGAAAATTTGCTATATTTGTTAAAACAAGATAATAGTATGAGAACAGCAATTGTAGAAAAACCATATTTTTTCAAGAAGTTCAAAACTTATACTGCCGAAGAAATTTTGGCGGCTGGAGGAACTACTGCATTTAGTAAGTTGACAGGTTATGACCCTAAAAAGTTTTATCATGTAGAAGGAACACCTTTGAGTGACGAGGATTTTGAAAAGGCAACAAAAATGTTAACAAAGTAGTATGAATTTATTGTTTGACACCGACATGATTCTTGCAATTGGCAGAGATAATTCTGGACATAGAATCATGGAATATTTAAATCCAAAAGAAGAGACAGTTTATGTTTCTTTTATTAATATTGCAGAGGCACAGTCAATAGCATTTCAAAATAAATGGGGAGCTTCTAAAATGCGTATTTTAGAAAATTTTTTTGATTCTGTTAGAATAATTGACATTAGTGACTTGTTACTTCCCACTTACATCGGAATAGATGCGAACAGTCAACGCAATCATCCAGACCATGAAATTTATCCTTTTTCAACTCCTCGAAATATGGGAAAAAATGACTTATGGACGGTTCGACGCATCGATTGCCGCTACTTCCTCGCTACTAAACCTAAAACTCGTTACAACGGATGGCGATTTTGACCATTTAGATACTACTTTTCTTTCTCTTCACAAAGTAATGCCCGATGAAATATTAAGTCTATTCAAATAACTAAAAAAATGTCATCCAGAGATAAAATATTAGCCAAAATAAAAACTAATCAACCTGATTATCAAGAACTTACTATTGAATTTAAGTTTGAGTCAATTTACGAAAATCTCTTCGAAAAATTTGCAGAAATTCTGAGTTTTGTGGGTGGAAAAGCGATTGAAGTTAATAATTACGACGAAATAAAAGCCGATATTCAAGCTCAATATCAAGGAGTAACCAACATTGCCACTACGATTTCTGAGCTTTCAGCATTAGCAGATTTTAGCCTCAATGTTGCTGACCCACATGATTTAGAAACGCTCAATTTGGCCATTATAAAAGGAGATTTTGCCGTGGCTGAAAATGCCGCCATTTGGGTTTCTGAAAAACATATTCCTCATCGTGTTTTGCCCATGATTACCCAATATTTGGCCATTGTTATCCATAGATCTGACATCATAACCAATATGCACCGTGCTTACGAACGAGTAAAAGTGAACGAAACGGGTTTTGGGACATTCATCTCTGGTCCTTCAAAAACAGCCGATATTGAGCAAAGTTTAGTCATTGGCGCTCATGGAGCGAGGGGTTTGGTTGTGTATGTGATGGGGTATTAAATCATACTTCCCGAAAATACAGTATCCACAATGGAGATTTTTTCGGGAAGTATAGTTAAAATCAAAATAATCAATTTTTAATAACCTTCTTCGTGATAATCTTTTCTCCCGCTTTGAATCTTAAAATATAAGCTCCTGAATTAAAGTTATTCATATCAATCATTCCTTCGTGAGTTTGTGAAGCAGTTGAAATATTCTGATTCACTTGCTCTTTTCCCATCGAATTAAACATTGACAAATTTAAAGTTGATGGTTCCTGACTTAGGAATTTCCAGTAGCAAAGCCCAGAGGTAGGGTTCGGAAAGACGTTGATAAATACTTCCTCACTTTCCGTTCCTTCGCTTAGGATACGTGCATTTACGTCTTTTTGATTTAGTTTATACACATCAGTCACTGGCATGGAATTCCCTTTTTTTGCCGTATCTATTTTCACCATTTGAAGGGTACGAATACTTGTACAAATAGCAGCATTTTTGCCCGACTCACAAGCCACGTAATAGGCAGTATCAGTTGTTAATTTAGGCGTTCTAAGATTACCTGAGCTTAATGAAATTCCGCCAGTTGCAGTGGCGTACCAATTGGGCGTTCCTGCTTTACAAGTGGCGGCTAATGTTACGGCAGAACCCGTTTTCACTTTGGTCTCGACGGCAACGGGGGCTTCCAAAGTAGTTACGTTTTTGATAGTAACTGCTACTCTTGGGCTTTCACAACCAAAAACGTTTTGCGAAGCATAGTAAGTCTTTTTCTCTGCCAATTTTATCGTATCGGCATATATTTTTCCCACTTGTAGTGAATCATACCATTTGATATTTGTTCCTATGGCGGTTAAATTTGCAATGGTGGATGCACTACAAAAATATTGAATGGTATCTGCTACGGGTTTAGCTAAATCACGCATAAAAGTCCCCGTGACCACTAATGACAACAAGCGAGCAGAATCGGGCGAAGTTTTGCTTTTCCGAAGAAAGATTTTATATTTTTCTCCCTTTTTTGCCGAGTCAATTTTTACTTGTCTGTAATTATTTCCGTTGCCATCAAACCATGTGGTTTCCTTGGTAGCATCTGCGGTTCGGTTTGCTATGCTTACGGGCTTCCAAGCACGAAAAGTGGTATTTTTTGTTACATTTTTCACAATCATATCATAGTCATAAATCAACCTCGAAACAGTAGGGTCAATGCCGTCTTTAATCGTTTGTTCAACACCCTCAATATCCGTCCAAGCGATAGACACAATCAAAGGCGAACAACCACTGGCAGTTACTTCTCTTGAAATTTCGACAAGGGTATCGGCAGGAAATTTAAAAGCCATTTCTTCGATATATGCCCCTCTGGAAGCAGTATCTGAAACAACATAAGATTTCTTAACCAATGAATCCGCAAGAGCAAGGGCTTTTTTCCGAGCAACGGAATCAATAGTGGTCGTTTTCTTGATGGTTGTATCAACCACAGCGATTTTTACGGTATTGCCGATAATACTTTTGTATTTGATGGCGTTGGCGGCTTTTTCAATATCCAACAATCCCCAACCAAATTTAGGGTCGGGCCCTAGCTGACCTAAGTCTTCGGCAGTTCCCAACATCAAGGCTTTAAGGGTAGAAGATTTCAGGTAGGTTTTGTAAAGGCTGTAATAATATTGTTGTAACAAAAGCCCCGCTCCTGCTGCTGCTGGGGCGGCATAAGAAGTTCCCTGCGAGTTAATTACACCGCTGTATGCAGTATCTGAGGGTGTTTTGGTTTTTTTATCCGCAAATAGAGAGGAATTTATTCCCGTTCCCTTAGCTACGATTTCGGGCTTGACACGTCCATCATCAGTGGGTCCCCAATTGCTATAATCAGACATTGTTTTGTCGCCATTAACCGCCCCAACAGTCATTACATTTTTTGATGCCGAAGACCCCGTAATGATGTCATAACCCAATTTTGCTTTTCGGTTTCCGCTGTCTTCTTGTTCGTTGCCAACGGCTACAAAGGGTAAATAATTGGGTAAACTTCGGGTAAGAAAATCCCAGTTTTTGGCCGTTTCATCATACGCCCCGAAAATCCAAGCGGCAGTGGTCGTATCGTTGGTATATCCATACGAATGGTTAGAAATTAGGTATCCTTTCAAGCCAAATTCAGCCATTTCCTGCAAATCACTATTCCAGTCATAACAAAGGGCTTTTGCTCCGTAGGCAATACCCCGAGGCTTGTTAGGAAGGTTTTTCCCTACTATTGTCCCCGTTACGTGGGTCATATGATTATTACCCGCATAGGTTTTGTTTGCTCCAACACCATCCAATGTTTGGTTGGCTTGCATGGTTACTTTTCCAGATAAAAGTTCGTGCGTTGCTCGTACTTCACCGCCATCCCAAACCCCCACAACCATACTATCGCCTGTGATGTTTGCTCCCATAGAACCCCCTTTATACAATTGGTCGGCTTTGATTAAAGTAGCAGATTCTCGGTTTTTGGTATTGATATAAACAGGCTTACCGCTATTATCAATATGATGGAGATAATGCAGAGAACCATTTTTTTCAAAACTTCTCTTCACCTTCGGATTCTTTTTCAAATAATCCTGTACTTTTTTTTCAGAATCATTAAAGCGATTCTGAAACGTTGATTTCAATTGTTCCGCTTTCTGCTTACTGATTGAATCAACATTTTTTGCTCTTTCTTCGGCAGTTTGAGCATTGGCTGAAATGCAGAAAAAAAGTAAAATTGATAATAGTAAATGTGTCGTTTTCATTACTTTGTGTTTTATTTAAGCTGGTAATATTTTTTTATACTCGTTTTCCGATGCGACCGTCGCTCGGTTCGATTTATCAGATTATACTCGGCAATAAGCAGCTGTTGGCAGTTGACCTGCAACACAGCGTATTTGCTTCAAAAAATGTCGTTTATTATAATAACTTAATTGTACTAAAATGGAAATTTATGCCATTTTAGTTACTCTAAATTTTCGGAAATGATGCCTTTTCCTCCTAGAAATCACCGCTTTTATTCCATTTTCCATCATTATCGTTTCTTCATCAGAACCATATTCTTTAATGTAATTAGGATTAATGATGTATCCACGGTGAACTGGTAGAAAACCATAATTCTCTTAATAATTTTCGTAAAATTTGATAATGTGCGATACTACTTTTTCATGACAATTATTCAGATAAATAGTTGATTAATTAGCAACTTCCTTTATCATAACAATATTACTGATAGATACTTTTGCCGAAGTTTTATGATTGATAATTAATAGCGAGATATTGCCTACTTGACGATATGTTTCATGGGAATAAAATTAGTTGTATTAGTGAGGTGCTACAAATTTAGAGGGTTTTCAAAAAATAGCCTTTGTCTATTGTACCAAAAACTTAGTCTATTGTTGCATTTTCAAGAAAAACCTATGTTTTCTCTTATACTAACCATTTTATTTTTCTCGCATCAACAAATATCGGGTCATACACAGGCTATTATCCTCCGACACGGGTACTAAAGGGATAGTTGCTACTAATTTCCAGCCTTGTTTGGCAAATTCAGTGAGGTCTTTTACGATTTGTAAATCGTTGGATTGGATATTTTGAAGTTGATTCCCAATAAACTAAACAGATTGAACATATCGGTTTCTTCTTGTTTACCGTCATCGTGAGTAATGATGAGTTTAGACCGTCCTCCACCGCCCGAAACGGTAGATTCGATAGTGGTAATCTGCATATATTGTGCAGTAGTAGCTTGGGCGTGTGTGTCTAAGCTGACCACTACGCAAAAAGCGATGGCAAGTAAAAGTTGTTTCATTAAGGTAAGTTGAGGATTCTGGTAAAAATTTGTGTGAATTTAGTAAATTGTGAGGATTTTAAATACTTCTTGATTTGAAAACCATTTTACGGTATTTTCAATTTTTATATTTATTGACAAAACTATAGCTAAAAAAACTGTCATAAAGGATCTCCAAGTAGGTATTTGTAAAAAATATATTTGACAATTTTTTCCCAGTAGATAGAGCCTCAATTTATTTACTGAAGAGTTTATAAAAAATCTGCCGTGTACTTAGAAAATCAATCATCGTACAGCCGTTACTCAGTATGGATGGAGATGGATACAAATGCATCTCGAAAATACCACTAAAATAATCCAAGAAATTTTAAGATGAGCAATTAGTTTTAGTTTAGCAGATGATAGCTTTATCGAACAAGCACGGCAAAGATTAACCCGCTACCTTGAAGTTAAAAGCCCGTCACCTCACTCCTACCCGAAACGCCATTTTCGTTAAAGGCTTCAATGACGCAATAATATTTCTGTCCCACCGTTAAAGCCCTCAATTCCAAAGCATTAGGAGCATCGCCCCAAACTTGATACGTCTGGTATAATTTATCAGGGGCAATTCCCCAAAGAATATTGTAACCCACCACATTGGCTGGTTTTTCCCAA
>Ga0114959_10003088_pt1 | contig 13219 bp, 12 predicted proteins | sample C_130625_EF_Meta_FD_87317 | JGI IMG/M metagenome (GOLD analysis project Ga0114959, IMG submission 87317) | Freshwater microbial communities from Lake Croche, Canada to study carbon cycling - C_130625_EF_MetaG | ecosystem: Environmental > Aquatic > Freshwater > Lake | place: Lake Croche, Canada...
TAAAGATAGTAATACAAACGTTAGGTCACTCGGGCTACGCCGCAAGGCATTTGGAAAACGACCCCTAGGACAAGGACAATACTATGTCGGAAACTGCAAACGTAATGGCTGAGGCTTTTGAAGCCGAATCCGGAAGCACCCCAGTCGTAAATGTGTCGGGCGTTGACGCGCCTACTGTTACAACTAAAACAACTGAGGCTAGAAATCCAAAGTTTTATACTGACGAGGACTTAGCCAAGGTTCGTTCACAGGAAAAAGAAAAACTATATCCTGAAATAGATAGATTAAAAGAAGAAGTTTCTATCCTTAAAAAAGAACGAGAAGAACAAGCAGCTCTTAAAGAGGCTCAAGCAGCAGCGGAAGTTGCTGAAAGAGAAGCTAAAGAACGCGAAAAGCTTGAAAACGATTTGGACGCCAAAGAGTTTGCAAAGTTTACCGCGGAAGAGTTGCGTGAGCAGTTGGCTCGTGAGCGTCAAGAACGTGAAACGGCCTTCGCTCTTCTGGAGCGCGAACGTCAGTTTGCAAGCTTGCAAGATTATCGCCGTCAGGTAATTGAGCAAGAAAGAGAAAACATTATTCCGCAACTTATCGGGTACATTCAGGGAAATACTCCTGAAGAGATACAAGCGAGTGTGGAATCCCTTAAAGAACAATCTGCAAGCATTATGCAGGATGCACTAAGTGCGACTCAGAATGCTAGAAAAGAGATGACAGGGACAAGGGCAACCTTCCCTTCATCTGAACCTTTGGACACTAACTCGGAATCACGCCAGTTCTCCGCGCAAGATATTGCGTCTATGTCGGTTAATGATTACGGAAAAGTACGCGAACGCCTATTGAGTGAAGCTGCTCGTGGACGTAATCGCGGTCTTCTAGGTTAAAAACCAGCAATTTAAACCTAACTAAAGAAAAGGAATTACCTAAAAATGGCTTCAGGTATCACAGGAACAGGCAATCTTGCCGCCGCACCTACAGCTTACTCAGGTACAAACACCCAGCTAACTCAAGCGATTCAGACAATCTGGTCCAAGGAAATCTTGTTCCAGGCTATGCCTATCCTTCGCTTTGAACAGTTTGCAGTTAAGAAGACTGAGCTCGGTGTTGCCCCTGGTTTGCAAATCAACTTCATGCGTTACAACAACCTCGGCTTCGCAGCCCCATTGGTTGAAGGTGTACGTATGCAGACAAACGCCCTTACAGCACAGCAGTTCTCAATCACAGTAGCTGAGCATGGTTATGCTCTTGCTGTTTCTGAGCTATTGCTCAACGCTTCCTTCGATGACGTAATGGCTTCGGCTTCACGTCTTCTTGGTCGTAACATGGCTATCTACCTAGATCAGCTTTCACGCGACACACTATATGCAGCTACTTCAACCATTTATGGTGAAGATCGCTCAAACCTAACAGCAGTCAACAACTGGTATGCAGATGGTTCAAAGGGTACAACTCGTGCTTCTATGACTGGCGCATTCTACTTGACACCTCACACTGTTAAGGATGCTGTCGAAACATTGGCAACAAAGAACATCCCACGGTTGGGAGAGACTTATGTTTGCTTCGTTCACCCACACCAATCTCGTAAACTCCGCGACAACCCTGAGTTCATCGAAGTAACCAAGTACGCTGCTCCAGGTAACTTCATGCTCGGTGAGATCGGACGCTTGTACGACACAGTATTCATTGAGACCACTCAGGTTCTCAAAGTTGCTGGTGGTGCCGGTGCTTCTTACACCGCAGATACAGCTGTTGCTAACCCAACAGTAGCTGCTGGTGGAGGGTACACAACCCCTGCTACCTACACAGGTAACGGTGGATCTGATCGTTATTCCGCTATCTTCATTGGAGATAACGCATTCGGTCACGCTATCTCACTTCCAGTCGAACTCCGCGATGGCGGTATCTTGGACTTCGGACGTGAACACGCACTTGCTTGGTACTCAATCTTCGGTCTTGGCTTAATTACAGACCAAAGCGTCATAATTGCGGAGACCAACTAAGTTACAACTTAATAGCTTAAAGGGCGGGGGCGCAAGCCCCCGCTTTATCTAACCGAGATACTAACATGGAGGATTTAAATGGCTAAAGCAAAGCCCACCGATGCAACTGGCGTAATGCGCGAGAAACTTCTTGCAGAAAACGCAGAAGCTACCGCAGAACGTGCATCAGAAATGTCTATGGCAACAGCCCAGGCGCAGATTAAGCTTGAAACAGAAGTTATTGACGCAACTATCCCAGAGCGCCAAACAGTTATCATAGATGAACCCGTAACAGTAGGTAAAGCTTCAGATGACAATGTTGAAATTCGTGTTATCGAGAACATTGAGAACATGACTTTGGGCGCTGGCAATAACTATAACTTTAAAGCTGGTCAAAAGTACAAAGTTACTCAGCAAGTAGCCCAGCACCTTAAGGAAAAAGGCTATTTAGCTGGCGTTATCTAAGGCATATCTTACGAAGTGGGCGCCCAGTGTTTACTGGGCGCTTCTTCATTTATACAAGTATTATTGTCTAAATAGAGTTAGGAGCGATAGGTGGCTTTATTATCTGACCTAATCTCAAGGGTTCGACTTGAATTAGGTGACCAGCCTTCCCAGTTTACATTTAATGGTACGGGAGATGGCGTAACAACTGCTTTTTCACTACAAGCCAACCCTGTTGACCCGTCTACTCTTCAAGTAGTTGTAAACGGCACCCCTATCCCAACCCCAAGTGGCTATACCTTAGAGCCTGATATTGGGGTCATTCATTTTGTAGTAACCCCAGTTCTAGGCGCGACTATCGCTGTCACAGGCCTTAAGTACCGTTACTTTACAGATATAGATATAACTAAGTTTATTTCTACTGCAATCACACAACATACTTACAATAGAACAGACTCTTATGGTTCTGTAGTAACTATAAACACCATACCTCCAGTTGAAGAGTACCCAGTCTCTATCCTGGCTGTTATTGAAGCTCTTTGGGTTCTAGCAACTGATTCAGCATTTGATATTAATATCTCCGCGCCAGACGGGGTTGTCATCCCTAGATCACAGAGATACCAACAGCTAACCTCTATTATTCAGCAGCGGTGGGAGCAGTATAAAGCCCTATGTGCTCAACTTAATATTGGTCTATGGCGCATTGAAATGGGAACGTTAAGGCGCGTTTCTAGAACCACTAATAAACTTGTCCCTGTCTATATGCCACAAGAGATAGACGATGGGCGTAGACCTGAGCGCGTATATCTACAGAATGATCTTACAGGTCGCAGTCCGGCGCCTTTATATGGACAACTTTACGATATTGTCCTATACCAGGGAGACTCCTTTACTTGTGAATTTGATTTCCCATTTGATACCACTGGTCTTACATTTAAAGCGCAGATACGTACCTATCCAAACTCACCTTCTCTGTACGCCACTTTTACTATTACAACCCTTTCAACAAGCTCTACATTGAGCAAGATTAAATTGTCTCTTCCTAAGGGCTCTACTGCCTACATGCCAGTTCGCGCCTTTTGGGATTTACAAGCCACGTCTGCTACTGACTCAAACTACGAAATGACATACATTCACGGGCAGGTGTTTACAGTTCAGCAGGTGACAGTTGAGTAGCTGTTACGTTTGCGGTTGTTCACCCTGCGCTTGTGGTATTACTGTAATACCGCAATCTCCTATAGTAATAAGCGTTCAAGCGATATCCCCATCTCAGCCAACTTCTAACCCTATTGTTGTAGGCCCTGGTCAGGGCGGCGCTATTGGACCGCAAGGCATACAAGGTATACAAGGTGCACAAGGCTTAACTGGTATTCAAGGATCTCAAGGCACACAAGGCTTGCAAGGTGTTCAGGGCACCCAGGGAGTACAAGGGCTTGGATATGCACAGCTACAGGGCGTACAAGGTGTACAAGGCGTACAAGGTGTACAAGGCGCACAAGGAACGCAAGGCGTTCAAGGTAGCCAAGGCAACCAAGGCACTCAGGGATTACAAGGACTACAAGGATTACAAGGTTCTGTAGGTACTCAAGGATTTAGTGGTTTACAAGGTTTTACTGGAGCACAAGGTACTCAGGGAGTTCAAGGCACTCAAGGCTCTCAGGGTACTACAGGTATTCAGGGATTACTTGGCAATCAAGGAACTCAAGGCGTACAGGGCAACCAAGGTACAACTGGTATGCAGGGCGCAACTGGTACTCAGGGCTTTGTAGGTATCCAAGGAACAATTGGTTCTCAAGGCCTTACTGGAGTCCAAGGTAACACTGGAACTCAAGGTTTTGTTGGTACTCAAGGCTCAATAGGTGTGCAGGGTATACAGGGTGTGCAAGGCACTCAAGGAACATTAGGACTTCAGGGCTTACAGGGTAATCAGGGTTTACAAGGTTTTGGTTATGCACAATTACAAGGTGTTCAAGGAACCCAAGGTATTCAAGGTCTTCAAGGTACTCAAGGCATACAAGGTATACAGGGTGTACAAGGATTAACGTTTACTGGATATGACTATGAAATTCACGTTAGCCAGGTAGACGGAAATGACACTACTGGTAATGGTGATTTACTAACACCTGTTGCTTCTATTACCAAAGCACTAACTTTAATAACCGCACAACGCAAAACAATTATTGTTCATCCAGGAACTTATACTGAAAGCCCATCAATAACAACTCAGTACACAACCATAACTGGTCCTGGGCTTATTGGTGGAAACATCGTAATCTCTGGAACTGTAAGCACAAACACTGGTTGCACCATTTCTGGCATAAAGATGACAAACCTGACTATTACTACACCAAGTGGCACAGGAAATGTAAACATCCTTAACTGTGAAATTTCAGGAACTCTTACAAAAAGCAGCAATGCTGACTACGTTGTTTTCCGCTTATGTGACTATGGTGCTGCAAGCATTACTGGTGCGGGTCTAGTCGCAATCTTTGGGGGTAATCCAAACTTCACAACAGTTAATAATGCTAGTGCAAATGTAATTATTAAAAGCGGGGTTACTGTTGCACCAGTTTTAACTGCTGGAACTTTAAGCATTGTAGACTCTGTAGTAGTTGCCGCTGTAACTAACGCCGTTACTTCTGCTGCCTCAAGCATTATTACCTTAGCAAACTCTCAATTATTAACTTCAGCACTAACTAACGTTGCTCCAGTTGCACTAAATGGTTTTTATTCTATCCTTAACTGCGTATACGATAAGCTTAGTTCAACATTAGCAGCATTGTCTGGTACTGGCGGTTCAACTAATTCTATTGACTACTTCCAGTACATCAACGCTGACAAGTTTATTACTCAAAACGGAACTTCTTTACAATATGTAAAGGGAGACGGTTCTCTTGATTCAATTTCTCCAGTAGGGCCCCAAGGTATTACAGGTGCTCAAGGTACTACTGGGCTCCAAGGATTACAAGGAACTATTGGTATACAAGGACTTACTGGTATACAGGGCTCTCTTGGTACTCAAGGTACCGCAGGCTTTGTTGGCTCTAACGGTTCGCAAGGAGTTACTGGTTCTCAAGGCTCTACAGGTGCCCAGGGTTTAACAGGCTTACAAGGATTAACTGGCACTCAAGGAACTAATGGCACGAATGGTACAAATGGTACAAATGGTACACAAGGAACAACTGGTACCCAGGGTACGTCAGGCACTAATGGAACAAACGGAGCGCAAGGAACAACTGGTGCTCAAGGAACAACGGGAAGCCAAGGAACTACAGGTACCCAGGGCACCACTGGCTTTCAAGGAACTCAAGGGACTACAGGAACTCAAGGAACAACTGGTACGCAAGGCACTACAGGAACACAAGGTACTCAAGGAACGCAAGGGGTACAAATACAAGGCACTACAGGTGCCCAAGGCACTACGGGTACTCAAGGTACTAATGGAACCAACGGAACTAACGGAACAAATGGTTCGCAAGGTACAACTGGTGCACAAGGTACTACAGGACTTCAAGGTAACCAAGGCACCACAGGTCTACAAGGTTTAACTGGTACTGGTACGCAAGGAACACAAGGAACAAGTGGCTCCGGTGGCGGAGGCTCAGCAGGAGACACCGACCAACAGATTCTTCCAGGACAGATATTCGGATAGGAATGGTAAAATAACAACATGGCAACTTATTCCAAGATAGCGCTATCAGGCGCGGCTTCAGGTGTAGCAATACCAGTTTCGGCTGTTGCGCTTACGTCAGCTACTATGACGGCTGTTTCAGCATCTTCTGGAACTATTACATACACAGCAACTCATGCTTTTGCTGCTGGTGAGCTAGTTACTATTACTGGTATTATTTCATCCACCAACACCACTGGTGCGCCCAACTATGGATATAACCTTTCTAACGTAGCTATTGCTTCTGTTACAGGAACAACTAGCTTTACTGTTACAAATGGAGCAACAGGTACGTGGACATCTGGAGGAATAGCGGTAGCTAACCCAGCATCTTTGACTACTATTCATACCTCATCATCTACTACTACAACTATTGATGAAGTATGGCTCTATGCTACAAACACAGCAACAGCTCCTGTTCAGTTGACTGTCTTCTATGGAGGCACTGCAACAGGTAGCAATACATACGCGCCTATTACTCAAACTATTCCAGCGCAATCTGGATTAACGCTTATTGTTCCTGGGCTTATTCTTACTAACGGCGCAGTTACAGTAGCCGCATATGCAACCGCCCTATCCACTACTTCAAACGCTGCCTCAGTCATTAATATCTCGGGGTACGTTAATAGGATTGTCTAATGGCTAATCCTATTCGTAGAGGTGACGTCGGCTCTCAGGTAAGTGGTTGGTCTAACAATGACACCATTACTCCTCAAGGGTATGCAAGCACAATCCTTCCTTATGGTTTACAGCTTCGCCAAACCATTTTAGCTGGAACTACAACAGTAAAAATACCTGCGGGTATTACTTGGGTATACGCAATTTGCGTTGGTGCAGGCGGTGGCGGTCAAGGCGGTGGCGGTGGTGGCGGTGTCTCTTGGGGGTGGACCTTTGCCAGTCCTACTTGCGTAGTTGGAACTGGAAGCACTACAACTGGAAACCCCACACGTTATGGTCATATTGTTGCTGGAGGTGGCCTTAACTATGTTGGCTCAACAGCTGGTATAGCTGGGGGAGGTGGCGGAGGCTCAGGCGGTGGTGGCGGAACTGCTGGCGGAACTAATTACTGGGGAATACCTGGTGGCAGCTTAGGTACATTAGGCTCTACTGGCGGAGTTGGCGGTGTTTCTGCAAATGGTGGGGGAGGGGGAATTAGTACTATTGCTAATGGCACTGGTGGTAATGGCGGTAATGGAATTTCTGGTGGCGCTGGTGGTCAACAATACAACACATCTAACACTACAGTGGCAACTGGCGGTAATGGCGGTAATGGAATAACTGGTGGTGCAGGTAATGTTGCTGGCGGTGGGGGTACAGGCAACGCCGTTGGAGGCAATGGTGGTACTGGTTTTAACATTATTACAGGTCAAATAACTTTAGGAGGTTCTGGAGCAACAGTATCGGCGGCATTAACTGCAGGTGCTGGGGGTGGCGGTGGAGTAGTTGGAAACGGCAGTAACGCATCAGCCCAAACTAGTGGCGCTGGTGGTCTTGGTGGTGGCGGTGGCGGCAATAATGCTAGCGGCGGTAACGGAATACTCTTTCTTTTTTACTAGGAGAAAACAATGACATTAACTATTTACGATAACTCATCATACTCTGACGTACCTTACGGCTTGAAGTTACAACAACTTTTTACTTCTTCTGGAACTTACTCTGTATCAATTCCTTCTAATATTCGCAGAGTTTATGCAATTGTAATTGGTGGCGGAGGTGCGGGTAGCTCTGCACCACCGTCGGCTACAATAACAAACGCAAGTGGTAGTGGTACCACTGTTACGTATACAGCAAACAATACTTTTTATGCTAATCAGTTTGTATATATTACTGGAATAAACCCAACTTCTTACAATATTGGTCTAGTACAAGTTATCGCTGCTGGCCTTTCTTCTACTCAATTTGCGGTTACAAATGCTGCGACAGGTACTTATGTATCAGGAGGCATTGCTACACCAAACGTGGGGTCAGCGGGAGGGGGGGCTGGTGGTTTATCTATTGGGTGGACTTGGGCTGCGCCTACCGTAACTGTTGGAGCGGGTGGTTCTGGAACAACTACTTATACAAGCGGCGGTGGAGGTGGCTCAATATATGGAATGGTCTTTGCAGCTGGTGGTAATGGCGTTAGCTCTGTAGGTAGTGGAGGAGCTGCTGGGGGAGCTGTTGGTGGAATTTCCTATACTGGTGCTCCAGCAGGGACCTCAGCAGCCGCTGCAAATTATGCGGGTGCTGCACCTGGAACGTTAAGCGGTGCTAGCTCTCTAACAGGCAATACCGCAGTAATGGGAGTATCAACTGGAGGAGGCTCTACTGCGTACACTAGTGGCGCAGCAAATACTGCCACGGGTGGAAATGGCGGACGTGGAGTAATAGGCGGTGGTGGCGCTACTGGTTGGATTAATAACTCAAGTTCAACTAGCACTATAACTGGGGGCGTTGGCGGTACGGGTGATTTCTTTGCTGGAGGCACTGGAACGTCTGGAACAGTGCCAACACCTACTGGGGGAGGGGCTGGCGGTGGGGCGGGATATCTTGGAGCGGGCTCTAATGCATCGGGCCTTAATGGTGGAAATGGCGGTATCGGCGGTGGTGGTGGTGGCGGCGGTATCTACGGTGGAACTTCTGGCTCAGGCGGCAATGGCGCAGTTTTGATTTATTACTAGGAAAGATAATGACTAATATATTTAAACATAATAAAGCAGGTACTCAAGTTAATACTTGGCACCCTGCTTCTAATACATCCACGCCTAGCGGCCTTACTTCATCTATTCTGCCTTATGGATTAAAGTTACGACAAACAATCCTTGCTGGAACAACTACTGTTTCAATACCTGCAGGTATTACTTGGGTTTATGCAATCTGTGTAGGGAGTGGTGCTACTGGGGAGCAACCTTCTGCATCTACAGGCGGGGGCGCTGGTGGAGTTGCTTGGGGTTGGACTCCTGCTAACAGCACTTGCATTGTTGGCGCTGGTCCTATTGGCGGTGGAACCAGTCCAGGAAACTACACACGCTATGGGTGTGTTATTGCTGGCGGTGGGGGTACCTCTGCTGGTGTTCTTGGTTCAGGTGGTGGCAATAGCAGCACTGGAAGTACAAACTACTGGGGTATGCCAGGAGGTGGTGCTGGCGGTAATGGGGCTGGTGGAGGTAGTGGGGTTAACACATTTGTTGCAGGTGCTACTGGTAACGCTGGCGGTAGTGGCATTTCAGGTGGAGGTGGTGGAGCGTCAGCTGGTTCGGGTTCATCTGCTCAAACTGGTGGTGTTGGAGGTTCAGGGATAGTTGGAGGCGGTGGAGGAGCCGCTTCCAACACAACAGGAACTCGCACAGGTGGCAATGGTGGAACTGGAATCAACATTATTACTGGAGCAGTAACTACAGGTGGCACAGGTTCAACTGGCACAGGCACAGGCGGCTCAGGTGGTGGTGGCGGAGGGGCAGCAGGTAATGGTGGAAATGCTTCTGGAAATACTGGTGGCGCTGGTGGTCTTGGTGGCGGTTCAGGTGGGGGCGCGACTACCAGCGGTACTGGCGGCAATGGCGGAGCAGGAATCCTCTTTCTTTTTTATTAGAATGGAATAACTATGACAGCATCTATCTATGACAATTCATCCTTTACAGATACCCCATATGGGTTAAAACTACAACAGGTGTTCTCTACCCCTGGAACTTTTTCAGTAACTATCCCTGCTGGAATCCAGCGGGTCTATGCAATTGTAATTGGTGGTGGAGCTGCTGGTGGTTCTAGTGCAGGCCAAGCAACTGTTACAAACGCAGTAGGAAGCGGAACTACTGTTACCTATACTGCAAACAACAATTTTAGTTCAGGACAAATTGTCAATATGGCTGGTATCACACCTTCTGCTTACAACATAACTTCCCAATCAGTTCTTGCTGCTGGTCTTTCCTCTACTCAATTCGCAGTCACAAATGCTGCAGTAGGTACTTATGTATCAGGCGGTACTGCAACTCCTTATTATGGAGGTAGCGGTGGTGGTGCAGGAGGATTTTCTGCAGGCTGGACTTTTGCTACAAATACAGTCACAGTAGGAACTGGCGGTACTGGTTCAAGCGTCAATGGCATCGGTGCAGGTGGAACTTCTTCACAATATGGCATAGTAGTTGCGGGTGGTGGCGGTGGTGGCGGTATTTCTACTACTACTGGAGCTGCTGCTGGTGTAACAACCGTTACACCAGGATTTTCAACAGGTACAGTTTCTTACACTGGTGCTCCCAGCTCCCCAAATGGAACTATTGGGTACGCTGCTGGAGGTTCAGCAGCTCCAGGTAGTACTGGCCCAGCTGGGGTATCAACTGGTGGCGCTCTCTCTAACGGAAATGGGTCAAACACAGGAAGCCTTACAGGCGGTACAAGTGGGCGTGGTCTTATCACTGGCGGGGGGGCCTGCGCTGGATATGTGACAGGTACTGCAACAGGTGGTAGCGGTGGTCAAGGCGATTTCTTTGCTGGTGGCACAGGTTCAACTGGTACTGGATTTAATTTTGGCGCTGGTGGCGGTGGTGCAGGTTATTTAGCTGCAGGGTCTAACGGTTCAGGAAATAACGGCGGTAATGGTGGTTCTGGTGGTGCTGGTGGTGGTGGTGCTCTTAACGGTGGCACAGCTGGTAACGGTGGAAATGGCGCAGTTCTGATATACTACTAATCCAAGTAAGGAGATATAAATGGCAACTAGATACGAATATAACTCAACATGCTGTAACACAAGCTACATGGAGACTCGTCAGGAGTATGACCCACAGGTATTCACTACCTGTGTACAGTGCGGTCAAGGAACCTATGGCTTAGTCAATGAGGTCAAATTAGAAGACACTACGCCATAATAAGTTATTAAAATAACTTATTATCGTAAACAAGGTCTACCGCCTATCTGAATGGTAAAATAAAACAATGGCCACAACAATTCAACTTAGGCGCGGAACCGCTGCTCAGTGGACTACCGCCAACCCTACCCTTGCTGTAGGCGAAATTGGTCTGGAAACAGATACAAGTAGAATTAAAATAGGCACTGGCTCTACCGCTTGGACCTCCTTAGCTTACTCATCAGGTATCCAAGGCTTACAAGGTACCCTAGGTAACCAAGGAATACAAGGGCTTATTGGCGTTCAGGGTCTACAGGGAACCACTGGTGTTCAAGGACTTTTAGGTAATCAGGGTATCCAAGGTAATTTAGGAACTCAAGGTATTCAAGGCGTAATTGGACCGCAAGGTACTCAGGGCGTACAGGGAACCCAAGGCTTTATCGGCGTTCAAGGATATAACGGTCTTCAAGGCTTTACAGGTATCCAAGGAACTATTGGTAACCAGGGAATTCAAGGCAGCCAAGGAACTACTGGTATTCAAGGTCTACAAGGCGCCCAGGGTAACCAAGGAACAACTGGTACGCAGGGCCTTAATGGACTATATGCAGCCCAAGGTATCCAAGGTTTACAAGGTTCTACAGGAAATGCTGGATTAATTGGTGCGCAAGGCGCTACTGGAACACAGGGTCTTCAAGGATTACAAGGTTTTACCGGAGCTCAGGGAGCACAAGGTATTCAGGGGCGCTCTTTTGTTGGAGTTACCTCTTCATCTACAGTAGCTGTTGGAACTGGCGCTAAACTATTCTCAGTAGCAAATACTGGAGCATTCCAACTAAATGAAATAGTAATTGTAAGCACCCCAACTTCAGGCGCAGTTACAGCCTCTATGACAGGTCAGATAACATCTATAACAACTGACTCAAGCGTAACAGTAACTGTAGCTCAAACCTTTGGTACAGGTACTTATTCTTCTTGGCTATTTGGAGTATCTGGCGTACAAGGTACACAAGGATTATCTATCCAAGGTGTACAAGGCACACAAGGCATTCAAGGTAATCAGGGAACGCAGGGCTTGCAAGGTATTCAAGGGCCACAAGGCGCCCAAGGCACTACTGGAATACAAGGCCTTCAAGGTACCCAAGGGCTTCAAGGCCCTACAAACACAACTTATACGGCACCTACTATCGGATCAACTACTATAAATTCTGGGGCAACTGTCACCACTATTACTGGATTAACTTTAACCACCCCCGTACTAACCACACCTAAGATTTCATCATCATATTCCGCTAAAACTGCTTCCTATACCTTTGCTTCAGGTGACGAAGGCAACATATTTTCCATGAATAACGCGGCAACTCAACAGTTTAATATCCCAACAGATGCCACCTTTGCGTTTGCCGTTGGAACTGAAATAAGCGTATTTTGGTCTGTAGGCGCTGGACAACCAACTATTGGGGCAGTTACCCCAGGAACCACCACAGTCATATCTACTGGAGCGACCTCTGCAACACCAAAGCTTCGAGCAGTAAATAGCGGAGCAACTATTAAGAAACTTGCAGCAGACTCGTGGATCGTATTTGGAGACCTTGCGTAATGAGAAATTTGGGCATTATGGCGTCCTCTATTCTCAAAAAGATTGTAGATACTTTTACAAGAACTACTTCAGGATCATTAGGCACTGCCGATAGTGGGCAATCATGGGTAGCTAAAAGAGGCACTTGGACAGCAAACGGATCTCAGGCTACTAGCGCTGATGCGGCTTCTAACTACTCTTTGGCATCAATTTCTTTTAATACTGGCGCTACAGTGTCGGCGACTATATCAGAAGGCACTGGCATAGCGTACTGGGTAACAGACGCCAACAATTGGTATGCCACTGTATCTTACAATTCTCAGTCTGCTTATTCCTGTAATTGTGCCACATGCTGTAACTCCTGCGTTAATTCTTCCTGCTCATGTGCAACATACAATACCTGCGCTGACGCATCCTGTGGCTGTGCTACCTGCACTTATATTTCTGGGTACACGTACTCATGCTCTGGTGGGTTTAGCTTTTGCTCTTCTGGATCATTTGGCTCTGGTTGCTACTTAACTGGCAGCGGATGCACAGGAGCTGTTCAAGGCGCAACCGCTACCCCAGTCTATACAACGGGAGCCAGCTGTACAGATTGTGGGTATAACAGCTGCGCTGCCGCTGGTTGCGGATGCGCCACCTACAACTCCTGCGCTAGTTGCGCTAACTGCGGCTCATACTCATGCAACTGCTCTACTTGCTATAACAATTATTACTACCTAAGGAATTTAAA
>Ga0114959_10003090_pt1 | contig 13216 bp, 32 predicted proteins | sample C_130625_EF_Meta_FD_87317 | JGI IMG/M metagenome (GOLD analysis project Ga0114959, IMG submission 87317) | Freshwater microbial communities from Lake Croche, Canada to study carbon cycling - C_130625_EF_MetaG | ecosystem: Environmental > Aquatic > Freshwater > Lake | place: Lake Croche, Canada...
AGCAAGACCACAAGAAGGACTGCTTGGTGCGTTCTCTTGGGTGGAAAGTGTTGAGGTTGAAGAACAAGGATGCGATGAAATTGTGTACAACCTACGGGTCTCAGGTCATCCATCATATTTTGCAAATGGCGTCTTAGTTCATAACTGCCACACCACATACAAGGCTTGGACCGAGTTTGCCAGCCAGACCAAGGCCACGGTGATCGGTCTATCTGCAACCCCGTTCACCACTGGGCTAGGGAAAATCTTCTCTAACCTCGTCAATGCCACGACGATGCATGAACTGACCCAGTCGGGAGTCTTGGTCCCGATGCGAATCTTTTCGTGCTCGAAACCTGATATGACCGGTGCGAAGACCGCCGGGGGGGAATGGACGGACAAAGCCGCAGAAGAGCGTGGCATGACAATCATCGGTGATGTCGTGACGCAGTGGATTCAGCATGGAGAAGGCCGCAAGACAATCGTCTTCGGAGCGACCATCAAGCATTGCCAAGAGCTTTGCGGCGAGTTTATTTCGAGCGGAATCATGGCTGCAGTGTTTACCGCAGATACCACCGCAGAAGAGCGCGAGAAGATTCTTAAGGAGTACCGTAAGCCTGACTCGACGCTGAAGGTTCTCATCTCCGTCGAGGCGCTGGCCAAGGGGTTTGATGTCCCCGACGTTGAGTGCATCTGTGATGCCCGTCCTCTTCGGAAATCTTTGTCTACTGCGATCCAGATGTGGGGCCGTGGGCTCAGGTCGTCACCGGGAAAGAAGGACTGCTACCTCCTCGACTTCTCTGGAAACATCATCCGGTTTTTTGAGGACTTCAACGATATTTTCTTCAATGGCCTGCAGCAACTTGACGACGGTGAGAAGTTAGATAAGCAGGTCCGAGAGAAAGAGGAGTTCGAAGACAAGGGGTGCCCCGCGTGCGGATATAAGCCTTTTTATAAGCGATGCATGGCCTGCGGTTTTGAGAAGATTAGCCAAAGGCTTACTGAAGTTCTTCCGGGTGAGATGAAAGAGATCTTCATCGGTGAAGGCTCAAGGAAAAAGAAGCTTGCCGACTCCCCCGAAAACCTCTGGCACCAACTCGTGACCTATGCCCGGTTTCATTCAAAACCGGAAACCGCAAAGGGTAGAGCGTGGCATCTGTTTCTCGATATCACCGGACAGAAGTCGAAATGGGACTTTGAGAAGGCTCCGAACGTCGAGATTACGAAGAACGTCTTCAACAAAATTCAGTCAATGAACACAGCGTGGAGAAAGGGGAAGCAAAATGGCTAAGTTACTTGTTTCAATCATTGGCGCGGTCATCTTCGGTAAGTTTTTCATCTTCTGTCTGATGTTGTTTTGCCTTCATATGCTGGGGTACTTCTGATGGACTTCATTCAATTTGCACGGAACCACGGGGTCGAGATCGATCCGTCGAAGCTGTACCCTGCTGATCGGATCAAGCGGACTGGGACCACCGCAAAGCCGAAGTCGGACAACGGCGCGTACTTCTACGATGGCGAGCGGGGCTGGGTCATGGATTGGTCTGGCGAAGCTAAGGTCATCTGGTGGAATGATCCCAAGGCGAAACCTTGGACTGAGCAAGACAAGGAGCAATGGCGGGCCAGACAGGCTTCAAGATCCTCTGCACAGCAAGCGGAGTACGAGCAGGTCGCCCAAGCCGCTTGGAGGATCCTGCAGGGCGCGAAGCTTGAACAGCACCCCTACCTTCAGTACAAGGGATTCTTGAACGAGCGCGGGCTGGTTGTTGACGGAGAGCTTTTGATCCCCATGAGGAACTGCAGGACCAATGTTTTGCAGGGTTTCCAGCGGATCTACTGGGATCCGGTCGAGATGAAGTATGAGAAGAAGATGTTTGCGGGGATGAGGGCCAAAAATGCGGTCTGCAGGTTTGGGCACCCGCTGGCGGCTGAGTTCTGGCTTGTCGAGGGGTACGCCACAGGTCTGAGTGTTCAAGATGCGCTAAAGAGCGCCGGGATTGATTCGACGGTGATTGTCTGTTTCTCAGCAAGTAACCTCGTTGCGGTCGCCGATCAGATCCGCCGGCCTGCGTTTGTGTTCGCCGACAACGATGCCTCTGGGACCGGCCAGAAGGCCGCAGAATCGACTGGTTTGCCGTGGACGATGGCTGATGAGGTCGGGATGGATGCGAACGATCTGCATGAGAAGAAAGGGCTGTGGAGCGTGATGCAGAAGATTCACGAGTGCCGGAAGCTGGTACACTCCTAATCCTTCACGGATGAAGCATCGTGCCGGTGGATGTAAAACATCGGTGCCAGATTCTTGTTGACACGGCCTGAGACGGCCGGTTATGATTTACCCAGCTAGGCGTGGAAGCCTAAGTCGAAAGCCGTTAAGCCAAATCCCGACCCCGAATGGGGTGGCGTTTCAACCACAAGTTGAGGCGTTCTTCCACCGGGGTTTGACTTAACGGCTTTTTTCATTTTCACACCCGGCTCGTACTCTCTGCGTTAAAAGCGGACCTGTGTGGGTTGCCGAGAAGAAAACACATGATTTGCCGGATCAAGGGTCAACGCTACCTTGTTTTCGCCTAGCCTCTTTGCGAGGGACTAGGGTAGTCATACGGACCATGGGCGGTACAACCGTATGATGATCGAATCGCAACCTCAAGGGTGGGCTGGTCGGGATCGGATTCTTGATCCTCGATGGGCGGGAGGGACTCAAGGATGGGGTCCGCTCTTGGAGAGGTTATGTCTGGCGAAAAAATTTTGACTTTTTGGTCTAATTTCCCGTTAGACTATTGATTTACACAGGGGGGGTTATGGATCAACTTCAAGAGACGTATCTGTTTCCAACGATCGTGTACTCAGTCGATAAGCCGGAATTTCTGATGCCGGTCAGTATCGTCATCGACAGGTACTTGAGGGAAAAGTCATCAAAGATTGATCGGTTCGTCACCATGACTGCAGACTTTTCTGCCGAGCCGGAGATCGAGGAGTTTGCTCAGTACGTCTCACAGACGGCGTGGAATATTCTCGACTCGCAGGGCCACGACATGAGCAAACTCGTGACCTATTTCCAAGAGATGTGGGCACAGGAACACTCGCAATACTCCGGGATGGATCAGCACGCGCACGGTGTCGGATCGCAGATCAGCGCCTTCTATTTCACCGCCGTGCCGGCGTGGTCATCCTCGATGGTGATCTACGATCCAAGGCCAGCCAAGGTCATTACAAGCCTTCCGTTGAAGGAGGGCGACCACCTTGCCCGTCAGCAACTTGTGTTCAATCCCAAGCCCGGAATGCTTGTTCTGACCCCGTCGTGGCTCCCGCACAGCTTTACCCGGCACATGGGCGAGGCACCGCTTGTATTCGTCCACATGAACCTGTCGGTCGCGCCGGCCCCTGAGGCCGTCCAGCCAGAGGTAGAAGTCATATGAAACATATGAAATCCTACCGCATCCGATATAACCAGACCGCCGGCCAGCCCGGTAGGGGCTCCGTCGATCATAAATGGCGGGTCTTTGATCGAGACGGAAAAGAGTGGATCTGCAAGAGCGTTCAGATCAACGTGCGGTCGTGGACAGATGTAGATCCGAACGGCCATGACTACAACATTGTGTGCTGGGCTGGGTCGATGGAAATTGACAAAATTAACTCAATAATTACGCTTGACAAAATCTGATTAGGAGTTAGAAAATGAGAGAGTGGTCAGAAGAGGAGATCGTGACGTACATGAAGCGCGTCAACAAATTCCTCACGAGTGGGATGAAGGTTTCGGATGCGGAGGACCTTGCGGAGCAAATGACCGAGCGGGACTTCAGCAAAGACGACGACAGGCGGGTGTGTTTCGAGTGCAGGAAGCTGAACAAAGACTTGACCTGCCCGGCAATGCTGGACAACCGGAAAAAACCGCTTCCGGCACCGTGGCAGGTCTTGAGGCGTTGCGACTATTTCGAACTAAAAGGGAACAAATGAACAGCTATCATTTTGCGTTCTGGCTGGCAAAACAGCCCAAACCGGGGATCCTTTGGAATCAATCGAAAGCTTTGACCAACATCATGGATCGGGCGACAGAGGCCGATCTGATCAGTGTTCTGTACAACGGAACGGATGACTTGGCCATCAAAGCACTCAGAGAGCTTCAGGTTCGCTTTCTGGACGAGATGCGGGCTCTCGATGAGGCTGAGTACCAAGAACGCGACTGCGAGCACTGGGAGGGGGCATATGCGTCTGATCGGGATTGATCCGGGTGCCTCAGGTGCGATCGTGCTCCTCGAAAAGATGGAGCCGGTTGAGTGGATCAGGATGCCGACCTTGAAAGAGGGAAACGCTACGCGGGTCAATGCAAGTGCATTGCAGGACTTCGTGTATCAGAATCGACCCGACCACATCTTCGTCGAGCGTGTCCATGCGATGCCGGGGAACGGGTCCGTGTCGATGTTCAACTTCGGCCATAGTGTCGGCGTGGTGATGGGCGTCATAGCAGGACTTGAGCACACCACGGTGACCCCGCAGGCATGGAAGAAGGCCGCAGGGCTCATCGGGACGGACAAGGACGCAGCGCGGTCGAGGGCCATCCAACTGTGGCCACGGTGGTACGACCTCAACAAGAAGGGTGCCGGTCAGGCTTTTGCTGACGCGGCGCTGATCGCAGCCTTTGGAGCGCAGAGATGACCGTGCCGGAAATGTGTATGGAACACACGAAAGTATTTCAGACGGTGAAGATAGAGATGTTTATTTGTCTTGCTGTTGGAATTGTTATTGGCTTCATTGCTAAATGGTTGGAGGACAGATGACAGACGAAGAAATTCACAATGTCTATGTTCACATGACTGGAAAAGCTCAGGGGATAAGCGAGATGGGCGGAAAGCCTGACTTTGCTGTCCTCTTTGCTAGAGCCATCATTAAAATTGAGCGTGATGCGTGTTTGGCAATTCAGCACAGGTTGCACGCAATGAATTTTGGCGGAAGCCGAACGTACACCGAGCAGGAATTACTCGACCATATGCAGCAAGGAATTAAAGATTACGCCGCAGCTATCGAAGAAAGAGGAAAAGAATGAGCCCCGCTCAACAGATTGCATTGACAGTCGTGGTCAAGGCGATCCTTCTGCACTCTGACAATAAAGAGATCATCAAAACAATCAAGAAAATCGCGGACTCAGGATTTAAGTACGCGGATAGCCGACTGCAAGCAGAAATTGATGAATCACTGATGAACTGGATAAATTCAATATGACTGACGACATTATTGTTGGCGAGATTGTTCAAGTCAGACCAGACAAAGAAATGTTTGGCGCCTGCATGGTTACTGTCACCGAGGTCAAATCTTGGGGAATTATGGGTTATGTCCAGTCTGCGGGCGTATCGGGGCAGCAGTACATACGACTCAAGACGGAAGACTTTGAGCGCACCGGAGGAACAGCGGTCTGGGCAGTGGGGGGTACAGAATGACTGACATCCATTCGTGCAGCTACTTTTGCACCCGCCCCGCCTGCGTGCTGGCGCAAAGGGATGAACTAAGGGGCAGGTTTCTGCAACAGGCCGAACGGGTTGACAAATGGTTGACAGATGATCTACCGCAGGTTGACAAAGAGCAGGCCGAGCCGGTGCAGGCCGATCCGGTGTTTGATGCGATGCTAGACGCACTTACAACCGGCACCGGAATCATGTCCGGTTTTAAGAGAATCTATCCGTTTGAAATGCTCGATATCGGATGTTCTGTCTGCGGTATCGGCGCTGGGAAAGTCATGGGTTACGTTTGCCAGCGTGGTGACTGTCCGTCGAAAGTAACTTGCGGTGGCAATCCTTCGTGGTGAAAGTTAATGCGATGGCATTCGCTGATCTGGTTCGTGATCTGCTTGACGGCCAGTTTACTTGTGAAGAACTGGCGCAGCGTTCTGGATTGCACTATGTGACAGTCCTAAACTACACAAGGGCAATGTACAAGACCGGCGCGATTCACATCTGCGCGTGGAGAATGAACAATCATCGGATGTATGTGAAGAAAATTTACAAGATCGGTGACTATCAAGACGCGCCGAAACCACGAAAGGCACTAACCCATGCCGAGCGAAGCTTGAGATATCGAGAGAAAAAGAAAAATGATCTGCGACAAGTGCGAATCGCTGTTTTGTAAATGCTTCATGCACATTCATAAACGCCAGCCAGCGGGGAAGTCGTACAAGCTACTGAAAGACGACCATGCGCCGCACTCTGACAAGCAGACTTTAGAAGAAAAAAGAGAGTACGACAGGCTTTACTATCAGAGAACCAAGCATCTTAAAAAGGTAAAAGATCATGAAGGCAGGTGACTTTGCATTGTTGATTTTCGTGACTGTGATTTTTGTGTTTTGGTTTTTCATGGACAAGTTGCAATGACCGACATCAATGACGCGGTCGATTACATCTACAAGCAGGGCGCAAAGTATGCCGAGGCCAAGGCCCACCGTGTTTACCTTGAGGAATTCCGCAAGAGTCAGAAAGCAATGCTCATGAAGGCCGCGATGACGGGCGGTTCGAAGTCGGTTGCGGCGGCAGAGATTGAGGCGTACAGCGATCCTGCATATCTGCAGATCCTCAATGGCCTGCAGGCGGCTGTAGAGGCCGAAGAGACGCTTCGCTGGGGTCTGGTCGCAGCGCAGGCCCGGATCGACTGTTGGCGCTCCTTAGAGGCTTCTAATCGAGCCACAGACAGGGCTACGCAATGAACAACAAGCTCACTCAAGGCGAGCGCGATTGGATCGGTCGGGTCAAGGAATTGCCGTGCTCTGTCTGTGACGCACTCGGTCCTTCAGATGCTCATCACATCAAACAATCCTGCAGCTATGCCGTTGTGGCCCTGTGCAAAAGTTGCCACCAAGGCTCGCGGATGGGCTGGCATGGCGAGAAAGCTGCATGGCGCATTGCAAAAATGGACGAACTCGACGCGCTGAACGTCACTCTCAAAAATCTAGCCAAAGCCAGTCGCTGAAATGCAGAAAGTGGAACGATTGGGCTTGCACATACTCTGACACTCAGTTATAGTTTGATCACTGCAGCGTTGCAGGTTAACCGGAGATCAACATGAACACTGTCGCAACCGAGATTCAAGCACTGGCCACCATCGCTTCCCTGTCGAGCGATATCGACGCTCTCTTCGTGCTTGACGCTCAAGTCAAGCTGCTGACCGAGAAGGTCAAGCACCTCAAGGAGTACATCGCCAACGCTCACGGCGAAGGCACCCACAAGGGCGAACTGCACAGCGTCACCGTGACGATCGCCGATGTTAAGGGCACGGTTGACTATCAGGCACTGTGCGTCGAGTACGGCATTACCGAAGAGTCTCTGAACAAGTTTCGCAAGGCCGGTTCGGCCCGCATCACGGTTACCCCCAAGAAGTAAAAAATGGAACGCCGGGGCATAGACGACAATCTATGTCCCTGTTAGACTAATTTCACTGCAATTCGCAGGCACTTAGGAGAGCACCATGCACGACTCGAAAAACGACACGAACGACCGCCTCGACCAAGAGGCTATTCACATCAAACCCACGGTCAGTCGGTACGAGGATCCAGACGCCGACGTTGGCCTCGATGGGTACTTCGTCGATGCAGCTATCAGCCACCGGGACGAGTTCGGTGTGACGATCACTATCCACAACCGCTCCGGTTTTCTCCGCACGAACTTGAGCCGATCGCAGGCCGAGCAGATGCGCGATGCAATCAACAGGTTGCTGGGGGTTTGATCAGAAAGTGGAACGACAGGGGCTTGATCAAACTCTAAGTCCCTGTCAGAATGTCGTCACTGCAGCGTTGCAAGCAAACAGGAGAGAAAAATGTACAAAGGCATCTTGGATACGAGAATCGCAGGCATCCCGTGCAAGATCGGGATTACTAGCCTGACGATCGACCCGTTCGGCTCAGAAGCCGACTTCCATGTCATGGACCGCCGTGGCCGTCTTGCGCCGTGGCTTGACCGAAAGCTCACCGAGGGTGATTACGAGCGCATCGTCGACGAAATCGTTGAGGCGATGGCGTGAGTTGGCCATTTAAGCAAGACCCGGCGTGGCCTTTCGGTAGGCTGCGCCGCCCTGTCCCCACAGAACCCCAGCCGACAGAACCGGCACCATTTTGAGAGAGATCATGAAACCAATCATTGGATCCGCATACGACCCCAGTAAACGCCACAGGCTCGATTTGGACGCAGAGCTTATCCAGAGGGCGCTCAACCCCGGCTTCGACACGCGAGGCCCGATAAATATGCCTAAATGGTCTGTTGACGGTTTTATCTACACTACCGTGGCCATGACGGCGGTCACGCTGTTGGTAGTGTGGATCGGCTCGATGATCAACTGAGATAAAAAATGAGAGATCATTGGCTTGATAGCGTGGGTGGTCTGATTTTCGTATTGACGATCACCTTTTTTGTTTTTTCACCAGACCTCTATGAGATGTGGATGACATGGATAAAGTAATCAACTTCATTTGCACGATGCCCGCCGAGAAGATGACGATCGGTTTCGAGAGAGCATCGCCGAGCGTTCTGTTGGTCTTCGCACAGATCGATGGCGCTCGATTCTATGAGCCCGCAGGAGAGACGCCTGAAGAGCACGCCAAGGCTTTCGAGCGGGTTACAGCGAGGATCTCATCGAAGGGGGAGCCCGTGAACAAAGTCGAGGTCAAGGTCGAAGGCGGGAAGTTCTGATGGCCAAGCGTGAGGAGCCTCTGCACATCATGCCGCAGGAAGTCAAAGATTGGATTGACAGAGCCGGATCGATCATGAAAAGCCAGAAAACCAAGATCGAAGACCTGCAGGCTCAAGTCAAGGAATTGAGGACGTACAAAAAATGGGCAGAGAAAAAAATCCTGCAGGCCGACGTTGACGATTGATCAGAAAATGGAACGGTTGTGCTTGACGAAGATCTAGCGGGCAGTTAGAGTGTCAATACGGCAATGTTGCCGGTTAGGAGAAAGTAATGACGATTAACAAGATGATCTGCAACTACATCCGCATCGAGCGCGAGGAAACCTCGGCGCAGCCGATAGCACTGTCTGAAGCGACGTTCATATTTCGCGTTACACAGGATCGCGTCAAGGCAGCAATCAAGTTAGACCCGACGCTGGCCGATCAGGTCACTATCAAAAACGGCTGGATCGTCTCTCGTGTCACCCGTATTACCCGCAAGGAGGTCGCATGAGAGATTGGAACGCACTCAAGCCATTCTTCGGCATCCCCGGCATTCGCAAACCCAAGCCTGAGTCGTCGGTGATGGCGCACCGGGCTCGACAGGGGCACGCGAAGAAGCAGGTGAAGAACGTCTGCAGCCACCACCCCAGCATCGAGGTTACTGGCGACAAGGGCGACTTCTGGGTGTTCTGCAGCAAGTTCGACCCGGACGATCGTTCCGACCCGCTGTACGACGCGCACTTCGCTACCTCTTGGGAAGAGGTGCTGGAGAACGTCATGGTCTACGCAACCGCGCTCAACAAGCTGGAATAACAGAAAACGGAACGGCAGGGGCTAGACAACAATCTAAGCCCTTGTTACTATTTCATCACTGCGATGTGCAGGTTAACCGAGAGAACGAAATGACTTTTACCGCTGCCGATGTTGCCAAGGTGTTCGCTAATCACGGAATGTTTGCACTGCCTTCCTCCCCAATGTTTGCTGATCATGCACGCTGGGCAAACGATGAAGTCGCCAAGCATGGCGTCGAGGCTGGCTGGGAATACATCTACTGGCACGCTCGTCAAGAGGCCAGCATCAATGGTGCTGAGTCTGCTGCCGATGCCAAAGAGCGCAGATACTAAACCAACCGCCCCTTCGGGGGCTTCATACGGCTACTGCCGGTTAGGAAAAAATCATGAAATTCGAAGTCTTTAGTGCAGAGGGCAGCTTTGTTGGTCTGTTCGGCGGCGCGAATGCAAACGAGGCTTTCGATGCATTCGCTGCAGAGCACGGATATAAAGCCGGAGAACAATCAATCGGCACACGGTCGGATTGGAATTTCTGTGAGCTTGAGGCGGATGTGTGGACTGTCGATGACGATACTTACATCACGCTCGACAACATCGAATTTACCTGCGGCCCGACGAGGAATTGGGAGTTTGTCGGCGACAACACATGGTCGATGGTCGAGCACTACGCCGACTGCAAAAACCTCGATCCTGACAACTTCTGGGCTCATTACGAGCCGCGTCTTGACGCGATCATGGGATGGGATAAGTGAGGGCGATCATTCTCATCCTGCTAATCGCTCTGGGTGGCTGCGGCGACCCGGAGCAACCTCCAACCAAACTTGACATCGTAAAAAAGGAAGCGAAATGAATGAGCCAACGGTAAACATTGAAGTGAATCAGAGTGAGTTTGATCTGCTGTGCTGGTCGATGCATCTGTTGATCGAGTCTCTCGGAGAAGAGGCTGCAGAGACAAGCGTCGAGGAAGATCAGAACGTCCTGATCAGGCTTGCGAATCAAGTCGCAGACTTGAGAGAGAAGATCATGACTTCGCAGGAACTGAACGAGTTCGGTGACATCGAAGACCTTAAGCGAGCCAATTGATAAAAAGTGGAACGAAAAGTTGTTGACGTAAGTTCTAACAGCAGGTTAAGATTCTTTCACTGCACTTCCGCAGGTTAAGGAGAACAAGATGTTTGCAATCTACGAAAAGCGCCCCGTGTACTGCAATCGCGATGGCATCGCCGGCTACACGATTCAGCAAGTGTCCGAGTACGTTTACGAAACCGAGGGTCTGGCTCATCGCAAGGTGCCGTCGTCTTATGACGAAGACGGTCAGTGCATGGAAGTTGACTTCTATGTTGCACGCACCAGCAATCCGCACAAGCGGGTTTGCCGCGCAGTTCCCGCCGATTGGTCGGACGACATCCCCTTCTAAATCAACCGCCCCTTCGGGGGCTCACCGCCCTTCGCGGGTTAACAGGAGAGCAAAATGAGTAGCGAAGCAGATCGCAAGATCGCAGAGTTGGAGGCACAGAACAAAGCGTTGATGGAGGCGCTGGCGCTGGTGCTGCAGACGTATGTGCCGAACATGGATTCGGTCATGGCAAAAGTCGAGCAGATTCGTGCAGCTATCAAAGCAGGGGAGGAAAATTGAGCGACCAACTGAAAATCGGGCTGACACCCGAAGAGGTAAAAATCACCCACGAAATACTGTGGGAGGCTCTGATGGATGTAGAAATACCAGAGGAGGATCGTATAGTCATCGCAAGGGTGTCTACCACGCTTAGAGCGGCGCTTATAGCAGAGGCTAAACTAAAGGCATAACTCAGAGCCCCTTCGGGGGCTTTTTTATTGGCCATTGTGGAGCTACACTATCCAGAACCAGTTGACAAGTGTCTGCGTCGTCAATGAATTAAACAATGGATAGAAAATGAGTGACAAAAAACCTCCACTAAGTAAGGGTCGTCCTGCTGGCAGTCCGAATAAAGCAACGGCAGCGGCGCGTGAAGCCATCGGATTATTTGTTGATGGAAATGCTCATCGTCTCGGCGAGTGGCTTGATGCTGTAGCTCACGGCGTGAAAGCCGAGGATCCGAATACGGGCGAGGAAAAGTTCGTCGTTGCGCCTAACCCGGCCAAAGCTTTCGACATGTTCCAGTCAGTAGTCGAGTATCACATCCCCAAACTGGCGAGGACTGAGCTTGCTGGGGACAAGGACAATCCGCTGACGGTGAAGACGGACCTGCAGGGATTCGAGACGATCATTGACGCATTGCGGATGAGGCGGCAAGAGAAGTGAGTCTTCTCGCTGAGGTGCTCGACGATAAAGAGGCGCTGCTGGAGCAGTACCAGAAGCTTCACCCTGTGGCCGCTTCTATGGTGTCGTGGCAGCTTCGCTGGCTTGAGAAGGCCCATGCACACCAGATCGTTCCGCCGGGCGACTGGTGGTCGATCTGGCTGATGCTGGCGGGTCGTGGAGCGGGGAAGACCAGAGCGGCTGCTGAGACGCTGGCGTGGTGGGCGATGAGCGAGCCGGGAACGCGGTGGCTTGTTGCTGCGCCGACATCCGGCGACGTAAGGGGAACGTGCTTCGAAGGCGACTCCGGGCTTTTGAGCGTGATCCCGCCGAGCCTGATCGCCGACTACAACAAGTCGCTCCACGAGTTGACGCTGGTCAATGGGAGCTTCATCAAGGGCATCCCAGCATCGGAGCCTGAGCGTTTTCGGGGGCCGCAGTTCCACGGGGCGTGGCTCGATGAGTTGGCAGCGTGGGAGTACCTGCAGGATAGCTGGGACATGATTATGTTCGGCGTGCGACTGGGTAAGCGCACGCGGGTCATCTGCTCGACGACTCCCAAGCCGAAGCCCTTGATCATGCAATTACTCGGACGCGAGGGTGACGATGTCGTGGTGACCAAAGCCTCGACCTACGTCAACGTCGGGAACCTTGCTCCGAGCTTCCAGAAGGCCATCCTGCAGTACGAGGGCACGAAGCTTGGAAGACAGGAGATCCATGCGGAGATCATCGACCCGGAGGAAGGCGGAATCGTCAAGCGTGACTGGTTCCGACTGTGGCCAGCACGCAAAGCCTTCCCGAAGCTGGAGTTCATCCTGCAGTCCTACGACTGTGCCACGAGCGACAAGACGCAGAACGATCCGACCGGCTCGATGACCTTCGGCGTGTTCAAGCCCACAGACGGGGGCATGAGCATCATGCTGCTGGACTGCTGGCAGGAGCACCTGCGCTACCCAGATCTCCGACCGAAGGTGATCGAGGAGTACGAGGTGGTTTACGGCGAGGGCCGGGACAGGAAGCTGGTGGACCTGATCCTCGTGGAGGACAAGTCAGCGGGCATCAGCCTGATCCAAGACCTGCAGCAAGCCCATCTTCCCGTTCACGCCTATAACCCCGGACGGGCGGACAAGATCCAGCGCCTGAGCATCGTGGCTAACATCATCAAGGCCGGAAGGGTTTGGATCCCCGAGTCGGACTCCAACCCCGGCTTCGTCAAGGACTGGGCTGAGGGTGCTATCAGCCAGATCTGTTCATTCCCCGAGGGCACTGCACACGATGAGTTTGTAGACTGTATATCACAAGCTCTGAGATACTTACGGGATGGCGGGTGGATAAGTATTGACGCACAGCCACGGGATGAAATAGAGCCCGAAGACATCGACGATGCCGAACTTTATAACCGAACCCGAAGCCGTGAGAACCCCTACTCAGCGTAGGGAATATGATTCGGAATCGTAGTTTTTTTACAACACCCATCAATCCGGGTACTGAGCATGAGTGACAGAGATGACTACGACCGA
>Ga0114959_10003093_pt1 | contig 13203 bp, 18 predicted proteins | sample C_130625_EF_Meta_FD_87317 | JGI IMG/M metagenome (GOLD analysis project Ga0114959, IMG submission 87317) | Freshwater microbial communities from Lake Croche, Canada to study carbon cycling - C_130625_EF_MetaG | ecosystem: Environmental > Aquatic > Freshwater > Lake | place: Lake Croche, Canada...
ATACGACGCAGAATTGTGGCAGGAATAGCCCTAGCGCTCCTGCTCAGCCTGTTTACATACGCAACTAGGGATACATGCTACGTCGGTGAAGGCGGTAACGCTCTCGGCTACGGCAGCTGCTCAAAGATGATTAACAAAGTAATCAAGGGAGGCAAGTAATGAAACGGGAAGAGATTGACCTGAGAGAAAAAATTGGCGCAGAAATAGAAGCATTTATACAAACAAAGATTCACCCGGAATTGGGCGCAACAGTCGAATTCAGTTATTTAGAAGGATTGAGCCGGGCGATAGGCGTAGTCAGGGAACCTATCAATCACAATACAATTTGCCCTTGCTCATTATGCGATAAATGGCAAATCAAAAGCTGCTCAGACGATTGCAGCAAACACCGCAGAATTACAATCGCGGAAGCAGCACAATTTGCAAAAATTCAGTATGTAGAAATCACAGATAAGTTTGAATGTGGTTGGTGCAATCAAGGGAAAAATGAATGGAAGATTACAGAGCTGCTATTCGACATTGAAAATGAATTTGCAATTACGCCATGCTGCCATACAGAGGCTACAGAGGCACTCAACATTCCGGAACCCGAAGAAAACGACCAGCGCAAAGAAGACGAAGCGTCATACCGATACTCGGTTACGGGGCGTTAAAATGGCGCTACGAGAGACAAGCAGCGAAGACCGGGAATACTCGGGCTGGAAGAATTACGCAAGCTGGAACGTAATGCTACATATAGATAACGACTACCCTACCTACAAGGCAGCGGTCGAATTTATGAAAGATTACAAAGGCAAACGGCCATACATAGATTTCTGCGTGGACTCAGGGCTAAACACACAGAAAACCCCGGACAAAATTAACTGGATTTCGGCGCAATTAGATTATGACGCGCTAAACTCAGCGATGTGGGAAATGGCACCGGGAGGAGCAAGAGGAGTCCAATGAAAAAAGAATACGACCCAAATGTACGCAATTTCATGATTAACACAGCAAAGATGCTACGCAAAGGCGCAAGAAGCAAAGACGCAGGGCTAATGTGGGCGATGCTGGTTAATTTAGAAAACGTATTGGACTCGTATGTGACTCCGGCTGAAGAACAATACCTCGTCAGCAAACTAAGGCAAGAGATTGAAGACAGAGAAAGAGAAGAGCAAGAGTTTAGGAAAATCGAGCGTTAAAGCGGCGTTCATTCCGCTAAGTCCGGTCATGATGGCAGCCCTAATCAGCCTAGCCGGTACTGCGCTCCCTTTAGCGGCCGGGTGTTTCAACCTTTCTACCGGCCGCTAAACCTAAGATTAAGAGTATAATTAAGGCACTATTCGCTATCACCAATCAAAGGGGAACGAAAATGAATAGCAGTGATTACATGATTAGCCGAAAGAATTGCGCGTACGGCGCATGGCATTACGGAGAGCAACTCTGCGGAGTTTGCGAGAAAGGGCGGAAGGCCGCCGAATAGCACTACGGGGTAAAGTCCTTGTAACGGCCTTATTGGTTGGACTTTGCCATTCATTTATCCCTAGCGTGGCTACACCGCTAACATTAAGCGTGGAACAGCGCGCTCAGGTATTCCCTAAGCAATACGCAGCTGCGTTGGTAATGACGCAATGGAAGAGCAAACGCGAATACAACTGCCTAGAGCAACTATGGGAGCGGGAAAGCCATTGGAACCCGAAAGCGCACAATAAGTCGTCGGGGGCATTTGGTATCGCTCAATTCTTACCTCGTACATGGGGAAACTACAAGTATCCATACAAGCCAAAAGCCGCTACTATTCAGATTACGGCCGGATTACGATACATAACAAAGCGTTATGACACTCCTTGCAAGGCGTGGGAATTCTGGCAAAAGCAAGCCCGGAAGGGTAACGCATGGTACTGAGGAGTAACGATGGACAAAAACCTAGTAAGGATTGTCCAAGAGCGTGCTAACGGGTATTGCGAAGTATGCGGGCGCGCAGCTGGCGAAAGCATGGCGCTGCACCATAGAAAATTAAAGTCAAGAGGAGGCAAAGATTCCCCGGCTAATTTAATTTCTATACATCATGGCTGCCATAACATGAAAACAGAAAGTGTCCATCTGAACCCGGAATGGGCGGAGCAAAACGGATACATGACACCGAGCTGGCAAGAGCCTACGGAACACCCAATAAATTTGTGTAATGCGGGATTCGCATTACTATTAGACAACGGAACGATTAAATACCTAGAGGAGAAGGCGCATGAATAACATTACAACAAAAGGCAACATTGGCAGCGACCCGGAAATCAAGTTTGTGGGAGACCTCGCTATTGCTAGTTTCTCAGTAGCACATACACCGCGCAAGAAAAATAAGAGTACGCAAGCGTGGGAAGACGGCGAGACCATGTGGTATCGCGTTACGTTCTTCGGCTCAAAAGCAGAGGGAATTGTAGATAACTACGTTAAAGGCGATACAGTCCTACTAACCGGAATGCTCGCGCAAAATACTTATACGAACAAAGACGGCAAGACAATAACCGGGCTAGAAATTACCGGACAGGAAATTGCGAAGATTGCTAAAGGCCAAGCTGCAAAGACGAAATACATTGAGGAAAAGGTAGAAATGCCATCATGGTAGAGATGAGTTCGCAGGAGGTTGCGGAATACCTTGGAATTAACATTAACAATCTGCGGCAGATTCAACACCGGAAAACGCTGCAATGGAAGCGCCGGGAATGGCGTAATGTGTATTACGACCGAGCGGAAGTAGAAGCGTACAAAGCCAAGCGAGAACTGCGTAAGCAACGCTAATCTATCGGTATGGCTATCGTCATACCGGAATTAGTTTCGCTAGAAGACCTAGACGAAGCAATGAGTCACATACAAAGTATGCTGGCTCTACCCGGCATGGAACGAGAAAGACGCAATCTATTGCTGACGTCGCTAGATGATTTATTGGACGCGCGGCTTGAGATTACGCAAGAAGCAGAATTCTTGCTAAGGTTGGAGCAGGAGGCCTCAAATGCAGATACAAGAAGTGGCGCTAATTACCTTAAAGCCTTACCCGAATAACCCGCGTAAAGGCAACATAGATTTAATTGCGGAGAGCCTAGAGACTTACGGGCAATACAAACCGATTACAGTAAACAAACGCACTAACGAAATACTGGCGGGTAATCACACTTACCAAGCTGCATTAAAACTCGGCTGGCCTACTATTGCGGCGACATACGTAGACGTAGACGCAAATACAGCTGCAAAGATTGTCCTCATGGATAACCGGACAAGTGACGCGGGAAGTTACGATGACGGAGCGCTATACGGATTATTAGACTCATTAGAAGACATAAACATAACCGGATACACAGACAAAGACCTACGGGAACTCAAAGAATTATTCGACGCGCCGGAGACCACATTACGAAATACAGTAATGGGGAAGACGCTGCACGAATGGCAAGAAAGCCTAAATGACCGGACTACAAGAATTATTATGTTCGATTATGAAAAAGTGCGGTACACGTGGGTCGCGGAAAGGTTAGAAAGATTTAGAGACGAAAACGACCTCGGCACAAACACCGAAGCGCTAATACGACTCATAGAAAAGATTTCAGGAGAGGAAGCGCCGGAATGAATGCAGTAAAGGTAGCGGTAGGCGACCTAAAGGCATACCCAAAAAACCCGCGTAGAGGCAACATCAAACTAATTGCGGAGTCGCTGGCTGAATACGGACAATACAAGCCAATCGTGGTAAATAGCGTTACTAACGAGATACTGGTGGGTAATCACACATACGAAGCGGCTAAATCGCTCGGGTGGAAAGAAATAAACGTAACGTACATTGAGGCAGACGCAGAGACAGCTGCAAAGATTGTGCTAATTGACAACAGAGCAAGCGACCTAAGCGGATACGACAATAACGCGCTGCTGGAATTACTGGAACGGCTCGACTCGCTGGAACATACAGGATACGGCGATGATGAATTTGACGACGTGCTAGCAAGAATTGAAGAAGAGAAAACGCCAAGCGTCAAAGAGGCCATCACTAAAAACAGCCTAGACGAGATTGCAGGGCAGATTGAAGGATTGGCAGAGCGATACAAGGCGGTAGATACAAAAGTATTTATGGTGGAATTAGAAAATCACGTCTACATCTGGACTATTGAGCAGCTGGGGAAGCAACGAGTAAAAACCGGAGCGCAAAGCAACTCCGACGCGCTGGTAAAATTACTTGAAACACATTTCAACGAAAAGGCTCCGGAATGAAACTATCTGAATTACCGGTAATACGAGTAAAGCGCGTAATGACCGAGGAGGAAGCAACAGAATTAGTCGGTGTATCGGTTATGGAATTAGAGCCGAACTGCCGAACCGCTGCGCTATTTATTGACGATGAGACAGAGGAGCCAATCCTCGCGTACATGCCGATGGAAGATGAAGTAAACCTGCTGCGTCGTTCGGTAATGGGAATTAAGTACGGAACTACAAAACGAGCAAGTACGGGAATGGAAAATCAATCTCGCACGTTTGGAATGGCTCCGCGCAAAGTATTCCAGCGCAGAGAGAGCTGCCGGACTACTACGCTGGCTAACGAGCAACCGGAAGAGCATGCAGTATTGGTAGCGTTTGCAAAAAAGTTCGGAGAGATGTTTAAGGAATTCGCACCGCACTTATTTGAAACTGACGCGAAGACGCTAGAGACCAGCGGCATAAGCAACGAATGGAAGATGACAGACGATGCGCTATGGACAAGCGGAGTAGTAAACAAAGCCTCGACGCTGCCATACCACCGAGACGGATTTAACTTCGCTACATGGAGTGCAATGCCGGTAGTAAGGCGGAATATGCGCGGGGGTTACTTACACTTCCCGGAATACGCGCTAACGTGCGCGTGCAGAGATGGCTGGGTCTTATTCTTCCCGGGATACAAGTATGTGCATGGAGTAACACCTATGCAGGAAACAGCGCCGGATGCCTATAGATTCTCAATCGTGTATTACGCATTACGCGGAATGAAAGATTGCTTCACGTTTGCAGTAGAGACAGCAAAAGGAGCAGAAAACCGCACAAAGCGCGAGGACAAAATGGCCGAGCAATTAAAAAACCCGGCTAACGCGTGGGAGTAGATTACAGAAAACCGGAATACAGAGAAAAAGTATTCCAAGACTTCTACGAATTTCACTTGCGCTATCGCTCTCACCCGGGCTGCGTGTATTACCTTATGCCTTACCTCAAAGATAAGTTCCAATGGAATGACGAAGAGGCGTTGTGGTTCGCATTCCTGAACGGCAACACACAAAACCCGGTGACAAGTTACATACTGCATAAACGATTCCCGAAGCCGGAGCAGCACCGAGAGCTGATTGCGTTTTACCGAGAACATTACAAGCGCCTAGAGTTCGATACTGACCGGAGATACCATAAAAAGTCATTAGAAGAGGCAATACAAAGTTACATAGGGCTAATAGGCGACTCGCAAAAAGATTTTTGGTACTCCACAGCTGCAAAAGGATTTAGCGCGATGTGGCACGAAGCGAGCAAGATTGCTACGTTCGGCCGGCTAAGTACGTTCTCATACCTCGAATACCTGCGAATTATGGGCGTACCTTTCGATTGCGATACGTTATTTATCAACGACATTAGCGGGTCGCGCTCGCACCGGAACGGATTATGCATTGTGGCGGGGCTGGATAGATACGATTGGCATAAATCAAACCCGGATTTCGACGGGAGATACAGTAACGAATTGTTACAAGGGCTAGAAAATAAAGGCGCTGACTTACTGATTGCGGCTAAAGAGCGCGCAAAGGGAAAGCCATGGGAATACGACGTCTCATACTTCACATTAGAGTCCACGCTATGCACGTACAAAAGCTGGCATAGACCGAACCGAAGATACCCAAATGTGTACAACGACATGCTGGCCGGGCGCATAAAGAAGAATGAAACGAATTGGCCGGAGGAAGACCTAAGCGTATTCTGGGAAGCAAGAAGAGATTGCCTACCAACGCACCTACGCATAGAAGATAACCCGGAAGACCTCGGCCTACACCCGGTAAAACAAAATCATTACCGGACTACGGGGCAGGTAATTATGATGGATAAGGAATACCCGGAGTACGCTAACGATTACAATGAGGCAGTAGACGAAGGCACAATAAAGGAATGGCTATGAACGATTCAGTATTCCCGGTATTAGGCATAAACAGAGAGAATACAAAGTGGGAAGACCACATGTATACGCTAACGCCGGTAGAATTACGCGACGGAATACATTGGAAGAGAGAAGATTATTTCGCGCCATTAGGTTACGGCGGGATTAACGGAAGCAAGCTGCGACAGCTGCTACACCTGATGAGTCAATTAGACGTACCGGGAATTATTACCGGAGCAAGCGTGCTAAGCCCGCAACTAAGCATGGGGGCATTAGTCGCAAAGCATTACAACATTCCAATTACCTGCGTATTAGGCGGCACAAAGCCGGAAACAGCAATACGGCACGAAAACGTAGCGATAGCGCAAGACGCAGGAGCAGAGTTTGTGTTCGGCAAAGTGGCGTATAACCCGGGGATACAGAGCAACGTAACGAAATTGTTACAAACGCCGCAATACGAAGGCTATTACAGATTGAATTACGGGATTACAGTAGACGATAACGCTACAGACGATGACGTAAAAGCGTTCCACGAAGTAGGCGCGTATCAGGTACAAAACATTCCCGACGAAGTAACGCACCTAGCAATGACCGCCGGAAGCTGCAACAGCTGCGTCAGCGTTCTATACGGCCTCGCTAAATACAAGACAAACGTAAAGAAGGTAACGCTATTCGGTATCGGTCCGACAAGGCTAAAGATGATTGAGGAAAGACTAGCCAAGATTGAACGGGCGACCGGGCTAGTAATACGAGACAAGTACCGACGCAAGTACATGCACCATAAAGACCTAGAAGACGAACATCAGACAGACGGCCAAATCCTGCTCGTACATTACGACCTGCACTCAACTAAGTTCAGTTCGTACGGCGACAAAATGCCATACAGAAAGAGCGGGATTGACTTTCACCCTACATACGAAGGCAAAGCAATTACCTACATGGAGAAAAACCCGGGAATGTTCAGCTGGTATCACGACCCTGACGGCACTAGCCTGTTCTGGATTGTAGGCAGCGCACCGAAGCGAGAGGCGATGAAGTGGACACTATCTACCTGATAGGGCAGCCGGGAAGCGGCAAAACGACCCTAACAAAAGAATTCCAAAAGGATTGGGCTAAGGTAAACATGTATGACAAACCTTTCAAGTATCAGGAATATGAAGCGCCAAAACTAGGAAAGATTTACTCATTAGGCTGGGATAGGGAACATTTCAGCGGTACAGACACGCTAGGCAACACAGTAATTACGCTTATGCCACAGTTTTACGCAAGCGCAGAGGCAACGATTTACGGAGAAGGCGACAGACTAGCAAGCCGGACATACTTCGACCTCGCAAAGACTTACGGAACGCTATACCTGTTCTACCTGAACACAGATAACAAGACGGCAGCTGCACGCCGGGAAGCAAGAAGCGCCAAAACAGGAAAGACGCAAAACCCTACATGGGCAAAAGGAAGAGCAACTAAACACAGAAACCTAGCCGAAGAATACGGAGCGATTTACCTACCGGGGGATAAGACGAGTAGCGAAATTACTCAGATTATGGCAGACTGCTTGTATCGAGGAAAAGGAAACGCATGAGCAGGAAAAATGCACCATCTCCGGCAATACTGGAGAAGGAATTAAAGATTATTGAACTACGTCGCGCTGGAGTAACGTGGGAAAAGATTAGCGCGGAGATAGGGTTCAAAAACGCTAGCGGGGCATACAAGATGTACCAGCGAGCTGCGGCAAGAATGATACGGCCGAACCTAGAAGAGCTGCGAGACGTGGAATTAGACAGGTTAGACAGAATGCAATTAGGAATATGGCCTAAAGCAAAAGACGGCGACATGAGGGCTATTGACACAGTATTACGAATACAAGACCGGAGAGCAAGACTATTGGGGCTAGATGCTCCAACGAAGATACAGGCGGAGGTAACAGTCTATGAGGGTCAGCAACTCGTTGAACACACAGCCCGAATTGTTGAACTCATTAGACAATCTCGGGGCGCGACGGGCAACGTGGGAGGCGATACTGGCGAGACCCGAGCAATTACCAACTAAGGAAGGCGATTGGTCGGTATGGCTATACCTTGCAGGGCGTGGTGCGGGGAAGACGCGTACAGCGGCCGAATGGATAGTGTGGCAAGCGCTAACAAATAACTGGACGCGATGGGCGGTAATTGCGCCTACGTTCGGTGACGTTAGAGATACATGCGCCGAAGGTGAGTCAGGGCTAATACCTATCCTGCACCAATACGGAGCGCTAGAGTATTACAACCGGTCTACCGGAGACATTAAACTAACAAACGGAAGCCGCATAAAGTTATTCTCAGCTGACGAACCTGACCGATTGCGTGGTCCGCAACATCATGGAGCGTGGTGCGACGAATTAGCGGCATGGAGATACCCGGAGACATACGACCAGCTGCAATTCGGATTACGACTAGGAGATAAGCCGCGCACGATTATTACAACGACTCCCCGGCCGGTACCGCTGATTAGGCAACTGGTAGCAAAGGAAGACGGAACAGTAAAAGTAATTAGAGGCTCGACGTTCGATAACGCGGCAAACCTTGCACCTAGCGCGCTCGTAGAATTACAAGCCCGATACAACGGAACGCGACTCGGCCGGCAAGAGTTATACGGAGAAATACTAGATGACGTAGAAGGCGCACTATGGACAAGAGGGGTAATTGACCGGAACAGATTAGAGAGCGCACCGGCGCTAGCACGCATAGCGGTAAGTATTGACCCGGCAGTAACTAACACTAAAGACAGCGACGAAACCGGAATTATTGTCGTAGGAAGCGACGCAGCTGGCAACGGATACGTATTGGCTGATTACTCATTTAAGGGAAGCCCGAACGATTGGGCGCAGAAAGCGGTAGCAGTATTCCGCGAACATAAAGCGGACTCAATACTGGTAGAAGTAAATCAAGGTGGAGACATGGTTACGGCAGTATTACGCCAAGTAGACATGAGCCTACCGATTCAGGAAGTGCGAGCGCACGTAGGAAAGAAACTCAGAGCAGAGCCGGTGGCGGCGATGTATGAGCAGGGAAGAATTAAACACGTCGGAGAATTCGACAAACTGGAAGAGCAGATGACGAGCTGGACACCGGATAGCGCGGACTCACCTGACAGACTAGATGCCATGGTGCAGGGATTCAGTCACCTGATTGGTACAAGTAGCGCGGCCACATACTTCTCGGCTATTGCTAATTTCTGTAGTAAATGCGGATTACCGATGCCGAAGAGCGCTAGCAGATGCTTCAAGTGCGGAACGAGTATGCATGTCGCTGTCTGATTGGGATATAGATTTACGAGACGGGCTGGCCGGGGAAAACAGCATACGAGAGCTGCTACAAATACAGACCATTGAAGTAAAGACAGATAGAAGGTGGAAAGAAACCGGCAATTTATACATAGAGATTTATTGCTACAAGCAAAAGACGCAAAGCTGGGAGAAGAGCGGATTGGCCGTAAGCAAGGCGTCACATTGGGCGTTCCCATTAGGGGAAGCGACGATGATAATTACAAGAGAAACGCTGATACAAGCGGTACTAAAAAACGGCCGCAAGATAGAGTGCAAGATTGAGCCTAACCCGTCAAGAGGCTACCTAATAAAACCGGAGCAAATACTCGCAACTGCAAGAGGTACTGCTATGATTACGCAGCCTGAAATACAAGGGGCAAAACAATAGGAGATTCACATGGGTCTAAGAGACCGAATCGCAAAAGCAATCGCCGGAACTGAAATTGAAAAGGCAGCACCGAAACTACCCGCCGGGTCAGTAACTATGACCGAGCAGCAAATGCGTAACGCAGCGCCGGGAGCAATCGGACAAAACTACGGAACAGTAAATGCTCTACCGCGTAACGCAATCCTCGCAGGAGTTCCATTTGGTCCGGGTATTCCAATTACCCCGGGAGCGATTAACCCGGTAAACCCGGTAACAGGAAGACCGGAACCGCGCAGATACGAATACCAAGTCGCGCAAAACATCAACATTACAGAAACGCGCAACGTACCATTTAAGACTCTACGTTCAGCTGCGGAACAGATTGACATTCTACGTCGCTGCGTAGAAGTAATTAAGGGAAAGATTAGCGGACTCGAATGGGACATTGTCCTCGGCCAAGACGCAAGCGAAAAGATTATGAGCGAGAGCGGCGGAGACCATGTCCGCGCAATGGTAAAGGCGCGCCAAGATTTTAACGACGAGATTTACCGACTCAAAACATTCTGGGAGAACCCGGACAAGAGCAACGGCCTCACATTTACCGACTGGCTTAACATCGCGCTAGAGGAAATACTCGTAATTGACGGGTTAGCAATCTGGCCTCAGAAAACAGTAGGCGGAGAACTATACGGATTACAGATTCTAGATGGCGCAACTATTAAACCGATGCTAGATGACAGAGGAATGCGACCTATGCCGCCGCAAGCTGCATACCAGCAAATCCTTTACGGATTCCCACGTGCAGAATTCAGCGCTAACAGCGATGACCCTAAAGCAGACGGAGAATTCACTAGCGATGACCTCGCATACCTAGTCCGTAACCGACGCACTACAAGCGTCTACGGATTCAGCCCGGTAGAAAGAGCGCTACCACTAGCAGACATTTACCTACGCAGACAGCAATGGATACGCGCGGAATACACAGACGGCGTGCTACCGGAACTCATGTTCTCAACAGATGCTACGTGGGGAACTAACCCGGACTTGCTACGAGCATGGGAAAACATTCTTAACGATGACCTAGCCGGACAAACCGAACAGCGCAAGCGCGCAAGATTATTGCCTACAGGAATTACACCAATCGTAAATGAAGCATACGGCGAGAAATTTAAGGATACGCTCGACGATTTCCTCATTGCTTCAATCTGCGGACACTTCGGAGTACAGCCTACAGAGATTGGATACTCACCTAAAGGCGGCGGATTAGGCGGCAAGGGATTCGAAGAAGGTAAAGCAAACAGCGCAGAATTGGTTGGCGTACAACCGATTGTAAACTGGCTTAACAAAATGCTGACTAACCTTTCATACACATACCTCGGAATGCCACGCGAACTCGAATTTAAGTTAATGGTAAGCAAGAGCCAAGAAGATGAGTCAAGCGCACGCAAGGCTCAGATTGAAGTTACCAGCGCCGGCAAGACAGTAAACGAACGACGCAGCGAACTAGGGCTACCATTACTAGATACACCGCAAGCGGACATGCCGATACTGGTAAGCGGAAGCGGCGTATACCTATTCTCACCTGACGGAATTATTGACGCTAAAACCTCTAACGCTCCACAGCTGGAGCAAGACGGGGAGACAGCAATCCCGGAAACGCAAGCAGCGCCGGAGATTCCCGAAGGCGAAAACACCTCCAACGAAGTAGCGGCCGAAGTAAAAGCGTTTATGGAGTGGGCTGCAAAGGGTCAGCGTAAAAGAGACTTCGAATTTAAGATGATTGACCCGATAGTTGGAGAGGCGTTGAACCGCTGCGCAGTAGAAGGCGACCTCGATACGGCTAGGTCATTGGCAAAGGCCTACCTAGCATGACGTGGGGCGCACATAAGGCCGATGTGCGCGTAGCGGCAAAGAATTCAGTAACGATGCGAGCCGCACTCCGGGCAAGCATTAACGCACGCAACATCTATGAGGCGTATCAACAGACGCACCCGTTTGTTACAGATAACATTACGCAAGACCGCACCCGGGCTAGGGCGTGGGCGATGCTGCATGTAAGAATAAATAACGAGCCGATTGCTGCCGCGCTAAAAAAGATTTACGCAGATGGATTCCTACTCGGATTAGACGCGAGCGCAGAGGCGATAGGCCAAGCAAAGACGGAATACAACAAAGCTGCAATTACAAAGGCCAAGAAAAAGGAAGAAAGCCCGGATTACGTAGACTGGAATAATTGGAAACCGGGAAACCGCGCGGCCGCACTCCTATACAGACCTACAGGAGCATTCGAGAAGTTACTCAACGACGCTGGAATTACAAGCAAGAAGATTGCCGCTAACGGATTCGACCGGATTGGAACTGCGCTCGCTGATTCGATTGCGGCCGGATTCAGCCCGGCGAGAGCTGCAAAAGTAATTACAGAGAAGATAGGCGACCCGGCGCGAGCGCTAACGATTGCAATTACCGAGCAAAACCGAGCGATGAGCCTAGCGGCTATGGAGAATTACCAAAACGGGGGCGTAGAAAAGGTGGAGTGGAGCGGGGCTAACCCTTGCGACATTTGCGCACCGAACGAAGGCCAAGTGGTAAACACCGGAGAAGCGTTCAACAGCGGAGATACAGAGCCGCCGGTACACCCGAACTGCCGCTGCGCACTATTGCCGGTTATTGACGATGCTTACTTTGCAGAGCCGGATATAAGCGGGGTAGATAACATTATGCCTACAAATACAACGCAAGAAAGCGAACCTCAAAAGGTAGTCAGCGAAGAAGACGTAATACGAGTAATGAATCAACAGCGCAATGCGGGATACATTCCAACAAAAACAGAATTAGAAGCAATTTCTGAATACACATCAGGCAGCGGCCATTACGGAAATGTCAATGATTACTTGCGTACTGGGGTGTGGGATAGGTATACCTCGACTAAAGAAAAAGAAAAAGTACAAGCCACAATTACACAGCTAGATTCGGCAATCGCAAACGCTCCAAAGCTGCAACAAAATACCTTATCTTACAGAGGAATCTGGGGGCAAGACGCGGTTCAAGCATTCGCTAAATTAAAACCCGGGGATACTTATACCGATAACGGCTACATCTCAACCTCTTTAAATCTGCAAATCGCGCGCAATTTTGCAAGAGCAGACAAGGCCAATCCGGGGGTAGTATTAGAAATAGTAAACCCTGCTGGAACGCAAGGCCTATTCCCTCTAGCCTCACGTGTCGAAATTAGTCCGCAATACGCTTCACCAATTTCAGAAAACGAATGGCTATTGCCTAGAGGCACTACGTTCAAGGTATTAGAAGTGAACGGCACTAACGTCAAAGTGAGGGTCAAATGAGTATAGAAAGATTCGGCTACGATTCAATGGCCGGAATTAAAATACACAAAGCCGAACCTACGCACGAAAAACCGGA
>Ga0114959_10003095_pt1 | contig 13200 bp, 7 predicted proteins | sample C_130625_EF_Meta_FD_87317 | JGI IMG/M metagenome (GOLD analysis project Ga0114959, IMG submission 87317) | Freshwater microbial communities from Lake Croche, Canada to study carbon cycling - C_130625_EF_MetaG | ecosystem: Environmental > Aquatic > Freshwater > Lake | place: Lake Croche, Canada...
ATCGATGGCGGAGCGGCCGAAGTCGTAGCCATGATCGAGGTCGTCGGTGAAGGCATCGAAGTCGCGGGCGGCAAGATCGCCATCCCAGCCGTCACTGGCCTCGAGCCGGGCGGTGAGGCGGGCATCGAGGGGGCCTGCCTCGAGCGTCTGGAAACGTCCGGCGTGGGAGGGATGCCCGGCGAGGAGGGCTGTTGCCGCCCAACTCGTCGCATAGGCGGGGATGTCATGGCGCGGCGACGGGGGCGTGGCGAAGACGTCGGCGAGCCCCGGGATCTCGCCGCTCATCCGGAGCCGGCGGATCGCCTCGATTCGGCCGAGCTGCTCGACCTCGTCGGCGCGGCGCGGGATCGGCGTCGGCTCGAAGTGCCCCGCCTCGAGGCGGTGGGTGGCGAGGAGCTCGGCAATCCCTTCGGTGTACCAGGTGGGGGCGGAGAGCCCGCGGAGCGTGAGGGTGAAGGCATGGACGCCTTCGTGGAGGAGGAGGTGGCGGCGATAGGCGGGGTTGGCCGGATCGACGAGCCAGAAGCGGTTGCGATCGCAGAAGCCGTTGGCAAAGTCGGGCACCGTGCCATCGTCGGGGAGGAGGCCGGCGACGCGGAATGGCTCCCGATCCGACATCAGGCATCCGCAGGCGCGCCACGCGGGCACGCTCTTCGGATCGAGCGAGTAGTGATCGCACCAGACGGCGAAGGCCTCGTCGAAGATCCGCGGCAGATCGTCGACGCCGTCGCCGACCCGCGCTGGCCGGTCGGTCACGAGGACGAGCCTCTCTCCGGAGACGACGCGGAGGCCGGCCCGGCGGGCCGTGGCCTCGAGCCGCGCGACGTCGACCATCACCCCCCGGGACGGCTCGTCAGCCATGACGACGCCGGGGTCCGGCGGCGCGACCGTGACGAGGAGCGCGACGAGGAGCGCGACGCGACCTAGGAGTGTTCCCCACCGCGCGGTCCGCTGCTTGTGTTGCGTGGTCACCACGGCGCTTCCTCTTGCCTGGGTTGGTCGCCGGCTTCCGGATGAGGCGTGACAGGCTTCCCCAGTTCAACCCAAGCCCCCAGATCGCCGCAAGGTTGCCGTCCCGGGCCGCTGCGGCTGAATCCCCAGGTCCGATTCTTCCGATCGAAGGGGGGAGCGGGAGCCGCCGGCACCCCGCTGGCTGCGGGCCGGGCAAAAGGGCGTGGCTGTGCCAAGGATCAATCGGCAATCCGAGCCGGGGGCGATGGTCGAAGGGGGCCATCGGCGCCGAAGGTCTGCGCCGTGGGCCACGACCGGCTCGAGGCCGTGGCTGGCCGTGGCCCTCGCGCTTCTGATGGGGGGATGGGGGGCGCCGGGCCGGGGTGCGGATGACGCGGCAGGGGGCGCTGTGAACCCGTGGGCCACCGGTGGCACGCCTGCCAAGCCTGGCGACGTGGACGGCAAGCCCGGGGCTGCGGCGGCGACACCGACCGGCGCCTTTCCGGTGGCGCAGGCGTATGCCGTTCCCACGACCGTCATCCAGGGAGGGGCGATTCCGCCCGGCTGGCAGCCGCAGGCGATTCCCTATTCCACGATCGGCCCCGATGGAAAGCCGATCACGGTCCATGTGGCCCCGACGTATGTCTTCACCTACATCGCCGGGCCGCCGGTCGTCCAGGCCCCGGTGACGCGGCAGGTCAATCGCATCCAGGCCAATGGCCCACCGCCCGGCTGGGCCTACCAATCGCGCGGTGCGACGCCGGTCGTCGCCGCCCTCCCGGTGATGCGCTCGGCGCCGGTCCCCTATCAATATCCCGCCGGTGCCCCGGCGCTCGCCGGGCAGTCGGTCGTGCCGCCGCCGGCGCCAATGGCCGCGCCGGCGCCAATGATGGCCCAGGCGACCGCGCCGTCTCCCCAAGCTGTCGTCGCGCCGCCACCGGTGCCGCAGGCGGCGGCGACGCAGTGGGTGTCGGCGCCGACGTCACAGCCTCCGTCGAACTTCGACGCGGCGCCAGCCGTCGCGGCCGGTACGGCGGCGGCGGGGGCGATCGCGGCCACCGAAGCCGCTCCGCGCACCGCATCGATCCCGCCGCCCCCTTCGCCGGCATCGGCCCCGCCGATGACGCCGGTCAGCACCGTGACGCAGCCGCCGTCCGATCCGGCGCCGCCGCAGCCGGCGATGGAGTCGCTCGCCAATCCCGCTCCCAACCGGGGGAGCACGCACGTCTGGCGAGTGGTCGGCGTCCACGACGGCGACACGCTCACCTGCCTCGACGAGACGAACACGCAGCAGAAGGTCCGGCTGGCCGAGATCGACGCCCCGGAACTCGGCCAGGACTACGGCAAGGTGTCGCGCGAGGCGCTCGCTGAGATGGTCTTCGGCAAGACGGTGACGGTGACGGAGGAGGGAAAGGATCGGTATGGACGCTGGATCGCCCACGTGCAGGTCAACGGCATCGACGTGAATCGCCAGCAGGTCGCCACCGGGAATGCCTGGCACTACGCCGACTATTCCCGCGACCCGACACTCGCCACGCTGCAGACGGATGCCCAGACGCGCCGGCTCGGGCTGTGGTCACAACCCGAGCCGGTGCCGCCATGGGATTTCCGTCAGACTGTGAAGAAGGCCGCCGCTGGTTGACGCTTGACTTCGCCGGCTTTCGCCACTCGGATCAGCGGCCGTTCCGCTTCGCCTGCTGACGCTTCCCGCTGGCCACGGTGTGGCCGAGGCGGCGCGTGTTGGCGCCCTCGAACTTGAGACGCCCCGCCTTCGCGGCGGTGACGGCAGAACGCTGCTTGGCGCGATCGAAGGCCACACCCTGGGCCCCGGCGGCGGGGGTCAGCGCGGCGCGGTTAACGCGGGCCTTTTTCGAGATCGTGGCGACGGGCTTGGCGGCCTTCCGCTTCGCCGGGGCTGCAGGCTTCGCCGGCTTTGCAACGGGAGCGACGACCGGCGCTGCGACGACAGCCGCTGCCGGCTTGGCACCGCGGCGCGGGGCCGGCGGGAGCGCCACCTTCGCAACGACCGGCGGGGGAGCGATCTTCCGGGCGGGGGCCGCGGGAGCGACCGGTCGTTCGGTGGTCCGCCGGGCCGCACGGCCGGAGATCTTCTTGTCGCGCGCCTTGGCGCGAGCGGTCGTCACCTTGCCAGGGAGGATGCCGCCGACGGCAGCCGCCAGTTCACCGAGGCGCTTCTCCAGACGCTCGACCGCGGCGTGGAAAACGTCGGCCTTCTCGTTGCTGCGGCTGTTGGCTGCCGACACGGGCGCGGCGGCGCGCTTCGTCTTCCGCCCCTGGCCAGCGGTCAGATCGCGCCACTTGTCCCGGAGGACGCGGGCCTGCTTCGCGGCGGCCTCGATCTGCGTGTGCGTGGCGTTGGCAAGCGCCGCGCCGAAGCTCGAGTCGAGGATCTTCTTCTCCGTCGCGGTGAACAGGTCGCGGAGATGAGCGAACGGGGAGGTCGTGGAGGGCGTCGACTTGGCCATGGTGAAAAAACCCCTAGGTGGAAGGGACGTGGGAATGGACCGTGTGCGGAGTGTATGTCTTCTCGCCCCTGACGGGGCTGATTCGGAGCGACTCGTCGTGGGAGAACGCGGTGTGGAGGAATGGTCGGAGGCTTTTCAGGGGCAGGGATCGGGACGGCGGGGCGGCTCGCCTGCGTGCCGCCCCGCCCCACTCCCTCACCCGTGCCGGCGGGGGCGGGCGACGCGGAGTCTGGCTCGGAACGAAGGGGTGGAGCGGCGCGTCGGCCCGCGCGGCGTGTCCCCGTCCGGCACCGTCCGGACCGTCGCCGTCATCGGGGGGGCGCTCACCCCCGAACTGGCCGGTCCCGACTTCTTCCCGTCAATCACCCGCAACCATTCCGGACGCCAGGGGATGCTCCGTGTCACCCGCTTCATCCAGTGAAGCTGCGCCGCGTCGTGCATCCACATGATGGCGTTCCCCAGGCCACGCCGGCGTGGCGGCGCACCCTGCGCCGCCGGATCGAAACCGGGCGTTACCAGGGGAATCGGCGGAGCGACTGCTGCGCCCGCAGCCTCGACCCAGAATGGCCAGTCTGCGCCGGTCGTACGGATGGCAGGGGCCACCCAACCGTCAGGCTTTACCGGCAGCGCTGACGGGATCAGCGCCCAGGGCGACCACCGCCGCCGCCACCCAGCTGCTGGCGACGTTCTTCCATCTGCCGCCGGTATTCGGCCCGCCGCCCCCGCTGCTCCGGATCGGAGTTGTCGAGCATCGACTTGCGTCGATTGTTGCGGTCTTCCTCGGAAGAGCCGCCACGCTGGCCCCCACCTCCACCCCCGCCCCCGCCCCCGCCCCCGCCCCCGCCCCCGCCGGGGCCGCGATTGCCGGCGACCTGGCTGTCGCCCGGGCGACCCGCGCCCGGCGGGCCCCCGGCCATGCCACGCGGGCCCCCGCGGTTGCCCCCGTTGGACCGGTCGGCCGCACGCTTCTTCCGGGCGTCATCCTCCGCCTTGATGCGGCGGTCGAGTTCGGCCTGCCGTTGGGCGGGGGGAACGAGAAAGAAGGAGTTCACCTGGGCCGTCTCGCCGGCCTCCATGAGGCGGCCGAAGTCACGCCGCACCCGATCGCGCATCTCTTCGGGGAGGTTGCGCATCGAATCGCGAACCTTCCCCATGTCGGGGCCACCGGCATAGGGGGCTTGTCCCTTGCTGACCTTGTCGAGTTCGGCGATCTGGTCGTTGATGGCGGCCCGGACTTCGAGCACCTGGGCCGGCGTCGAATACCAGCCCAGCGCCCATCCAGAGAGGAGTGTGAGGAAGAGGAGGGCAAGGGCGGCGATCGCGCCCCGCTTCAGCCAGTCGCCGACGGAGGTGCGAGCCCGGGAGCTTCGCTCGTTGGCAGCGAGGGCACGCCGGACTTCACCTGCGGAGAGGGTGCGCATGATCGTCTTCCTGGAGCGGAGGGCCTCGCCGTCGATCCCCCAAAAAGATGGATCAACGCGAGCGCCAAGACGGGGCTTGGACCGGCCTGCCGCCCCCGTTGAACGCTCAATCGCCCCCGAAGTTTCGCGGTCGCGCCCCTCCGTCAAGGAGCCAAGGGGGGCTCGGAGTCAGGGGAAGGCTTGCCCGGGATCTGGTCGCAGGCCATGTGCTCGGCGTTCCGCACGGCGGCTCCTGGGAATCGGCGGAAACGTTGCTGACGACCGCCCTGGCGTACGGCCGCGGGTGGAAGCCGTCCCCGCGGGGCTTGAGATGCCCCCCAAAAAGCCGATGCTTTGCGAGGGGAGATCCCTGTGGAGAAAACGAGGGGAGGACGCGGATGATCGAGGCGGTCGAGCCGGGCAGGTACCGGCACTACAAGGGGAACGAGTACACCGTGCTCGGGGTTGCGCGGCACAGCGAGACGGAGGAGACCCTCGTCGTCTACCGCCAGGAGTATGGCGATCGGGGGCTGTGGGTCAGGCCGCTGGCGATGTTTGCGGAGTCGGTCGAGGTCGGGGGCCGCAGCGTGCTTCGCTTCGAGCGGATCGGCCCCGGTTGAGCGCCCGCGGTGTCAGGGGCCCCGGTGGGTTTCGAACTCGTCAGCGGTATCGGTCTTTTCAGCCACGATCGCTGCCACCCGGGCCTCCACTTTCTTGAGCCGCATGAAGCCGACCCGGTCGAGCGCTTCATCGAGCGAGAGATAGTGGGCCGGCAGGGTTCGGTATTCGTCGTCCTGATCGACGAGCCATCGTCCGCCGGGTTGGAGGCGGTACATGACCGCATACCCATAGACGCCGAGTTTGTTCGTATCCTCGGACATGAAAATCCCCCCTGACAAGGGTCTCCGGGCCTCGGGGCGTGCCGATCACACCCGGGCCGAATCGGGCCCGTGGCGGCAGCATCGAACACCATCCCAAGGGGGCCGCCTAGGTCAGTTTGTGGCGGCGATCGCCCGCCTTTCCGTGCGGCTGTTTTCCGGGGGAGCGGGACGTACCGGGGGAGATTCGATCCCGGCCGGGCGGTGCTAGCACGGTCCTCGCCCCTCGGCCCGGCGATGGCGGCCGCTGGGCCGCTAGGGCGCCGTGCAGCCCGTCTACAGCGGTGTCGTCCCAGCCACCGGACGATACGGGTTTGTGGACGTGGAGAGCACGTGGGGGCAATTTGACGGCTCCCGCACACCCCTGCTGACCAACGCTCTGGAAAACGGCCACCACCGCGACGGCTGATCGTGCGGGGTGGCGGGCCCGATCCGCCGCCTCGTTGCCTCTCAGCGCAATGGCTTCCCAGGGCTTTCTTTCTGCGGAAAAAGGCCGATACTTGCGTGCTCTTAAGGATCGCTGTCGTCCCCCCCAACGAAGTGGTGTAGGTTTCTGCCACGCGGTTGAGCCAACGGATGGTTTTAAAAATCCGTCCCTGGGGGGACGGAGCCCGGGGGTCGGTTGGGGGCGCGGTTCCCGGGACGGACGGGTTGTACCGGCGCTGTTGCGGTGCCGGGGCAGGCACAAAAAGGAGTTTCAAAAATGACCAGGATGCGCCTCCGCGATCGGATTCTGCGGACCTGGAGACTGCGTCTCCGAAGGACGGCGGACGCCCGACAGCATGCCCGAGTCGCTTCGACACTCCGCCTCGAAGGGCTCGAGTCCAGGGCGTTGCTCGACGGGGCCGGGATCCTCTTTCCGACGCTCGCTCCGCAGTCGGCGCCCTTCACCACCGCGGCCAATGTCCTCAAGAACTCGACCGTCAGCATGGTCGTGCCTGCCACCTCGGCCAATCCGGTCGGGCTTTCCTATGCGCTCGGCGTCGATGCCCCGGCTTGGGCGACGATCGGACGGACCTCCGGCTTGCTCTCCCTCAGCCCCGGATCGGATGGGGGCAGCATCGCTTTTGATGTGCTCGTCAGCGAAAGTGGGCGGGCACCGACGGCGCGACGGTTGGCCGTGTCGGTGTTCTCCGCCGGTGTCGTCGGGAACGATCTGGTCGTCTACGGCTCCTCCGGGAGCGACCGCTTGCAGGTAGTCGCCAATGGCGCCGCCTCGGTCACTGCCGGCGGCGTCCCACTTCCGATTCTCCTCCCCGGCGGTGCCGTGACCGGTTCGTTCAATCCGACGGCCGTCGGCGGATCGCTGTTTGTCGATCTCGGCACTGGGGTCGATGCATTCAAGGCCAGCGGCAATGCCTCGATCGTGGTCCGGACCAGCTCCGTCACGGCCGCCCCGGCAGGCGATCTGCTCGATGTGGCTGCCTGGAGCGGTGATCTGACGCTCGATGCGGGCGCGGGCGCGCTGGACGTCACGAGCACGGCTCCGGCGGTCGCGCGGGCGATCGACACGCTCCTGGTGGGAAGCAAGCTTGGAAACGTGTCGATTTCCGCCGGTTCGATCCACTGCACCCAGGCCGTGCCGGCCGATGCGGTGTCGCTCCAGGCCGCGAATACCGATCTCCGGGCGGCCAATTTCGGCACGGCCAGCCTCACGCTCCCGCAGGCCGGTGCGGTGGTCAATCTGGCCGGGGCCGGGTTTGGGAGCTTGATCGTCACCGGCGCCGGGACGCTCGTTGACTTGTCCAGTGCCAATTTCGCCAGGCTCGAGAACCGGTCGCCGGGGGCGGCAATCAGCCTCTCGAATGCCTCCTTCCAGAGCTTCGTCAATTCCGCGCCGCAGTCGGTTGTCGATCTTTCGGCGGCGACGTTTGGCACGATTCTCAACACGGGCTTCGGCGCCACGCTCAACCTCGCCGGGGCCCAGTTCTCCTCGCTCGTCAACGAAGGGGCCGAGTCAACGATCAACATCGGCGGGGCCAACTTCAAAGCGCTGGTCAAGCAGACGAACTCGATCAATCTCGGCGGCATCAAGTTTGACGCCCTGACAAATAAGGGATCGGGCACGAAGATCAACCTCGGCGGCGCCGATCTCAGTGCCCTCACCGAGCAAACGGCACCGATCGCCGTGGGGGCAGTCGAGTTCCGAACGCTCCTCAACACCGCGGACGGGGTGGAGATCAATGTTGGCAGCGCCAATTTCAAGGCGCTGGTCAAGCAGACCAACTCGATCAATCTTGGCGGCATCAAGTTCGACGCCCTGATCAATAAGGGGAATGGCACGAAGATCAATCTTGGCGGCGCCGAGTTCGGTGCCGTGTCGTCGGCGACGAGCGGGGCCCTGATCAATCTTCCCACGACCGGGATCAGCGAGATCCTCAACGAGGGGAGCGGCGTCTCGATCGTGACCGGAGCTGCCAACTTCAGCGCGCTGGTCAAGAAGAATGCCACGATCAATCTCGGCGGCATCAAGTTCGACGCTCTGGTGAACAAGGGAACGGGAACGAAGATCAACCTCGGTGGCATCAGCTTCGGAACGCTCGAGAATCTGGCCGATGCGACCGAGATCACCCTCGTCAACAATGAGTTCTCCGATCTCCTCAACCGAGGTCGCGGCGCCGATACGCGGATCGACATCCGCGGCGGCCGGTTTCTCTCGCTCACCAACACCGGCAACGGGGTCGGCCTCGTGCGCGTCGCTGACGCGGCCTTCGGCTCGGTCCGCAACGATGGCAATTTCGTGGGCCTGATCAATGTCGCCGGTGGAGCCGAGGCCAACGTCCTCGTCAACGACGGCAATGGTGTGAATCTCGTCTACTCGGCCGGTGCCGGGGATGACGTGTTCGTGAACAACGCGTCGTGTGACGATCTCCACGGCAATGCCGTGGTGATGGCGGTCGATCTCGGCAGTGGAACCGACCGGGCCGTGGTCGGCGGGCAGAATCTCGTCGGCCGCCTCAGCAGCGGCATCGGTGACGATCAGGTGTCCTTCGTCGGCGGGGTGACTGGCGCACTCGCGCTCGAGGAGAGTGCCTTCGGCGGGGTCGATACGCTCGACTTCTCGCGCCTCACCGGCGGCGGAATCACGATCGATCTGGCGACCACGGTGCCCCAGGTCGTGCGGGCCGGATTGACGCTGCTCCTCAGCAACGGCCTCGGCGTGGAGAATGTCGTCGGGACGCCCGCTGCCGACACGATCTTCGGGAACTCCCTCGACAATCTCCTCACCGGGGCCGATCTTGCCGACGATCGTGGCGGACCGGCCACGCCCCTCAATGGCCGCACGCAGGTCGTGCTCCTCGACTTCGATTCCCGCACTGAGGCAGGCGAGCACGTCTACACGGCCACAGAACGCGCCGCGATTCTGGCCGGCCTCAATTCGATCTATGCAGGCTTCCAGGTTTCGTTCGTGACCTCCGCGCCGGCGCGGGGCGAGTATGCCACGGTGTTCTTCAATCAGTCGCGGGCCGATGGCCAGCCCGGCGGCGACTCCTCCGAGATCGACTTCGGCAACCGCAATCTCGGCGGCACGGCGATCGTTCAGGTCAACGGGCTGCTCGGGCTCCCTGGCGGGCCCGAGGCGACCTCGGCCAACTTCATTCCTGCGAGCACATGGATGGCGGCCCACGAACTCGGCCATCTGATGGGCCTCCGGCACGCCGATGCCTTCGGTCCGGTCGGTTTCGTGGTCAATACCGCTCCCCAGGCACTGGGGCTGGCGGCGACGCCGGCTGTTCCCGGGGCCCCGGCAGCGTGGGAGACAAACACCGCGATCATGGCGACGCCGGCCCTCACCGGATTCACGCTCGACGATTTGACCACGAGCCATTTCTTCAGTGAGCGGGAGGCGGTCAAGCTCGCCTTCAATCAGCGGGCCCCGGTCGTGCCCGACGGTCGGCTCCTCGTTGCCGAGCAGTCTGCTCAGCATGCTGGCATCAGTTCTGCCCAGAGCCTGTCCCTTGCCTCCCTGCCGGTCCCCAACACGCTCCGTCGCGGGTTCGATGCCGGCAAGGAACTGGTCGTTGCCGCGGTCGACGTCGTCGGGACGGTGGCGACGTCGGGCCAGAAGGACATCTACCGGATCGACGGCCGCCGTGGCGACCTGCTGAATCTCCAGGTGATGTCGAAGGCCCTCAACCGCTACCAGGGCCAAAACTTCGATGCCTACCTGATCGTCTCCGATGCCGCCGGAAAGGTGGTCGCCTCGAGCGACGATGAGTTCGAGAGTCAGGATCCTTCCATCGTCGACCTCGTGCTCCCTGCCGACGGCAGCTACTCCATCGAGGTCCGCGGCTTCGACGCGACGCAGACCGGAAGCTACGAGCTGTTTGCCTGGCGGTTTGACACCGCAAGCCCACTCGATGTCGGCGACGTCATCGACGGCCGGGATGGGAACGATATCCTCCTCGGCGGGGCCGGCGAGGACATCCTCTCTGGCGGGGCGGGGAGTGATCTCCTCTCCGGCGGCACCGGGGACGATCTCCTCGTTGGGGGTGACGGTGCCGACCGGCTCGATGGTGGGAACGACGACGACGTCCTCGTGGCCGGCAATACCAACGCCGCCAACGGGATCTGGAACGATCCGGACAAGCTGCGGGTGTTCGTGGCGGCTTGGTCGACGAAGGGCTTCCGGTTCGCGATCCTCCGCGAATCATCGACCTGGGACTGCAGCCAGGACGTGCTCACCGGTGGCCTCGGGGCCGACTGGTTCATCGTCAGCAGCGAAGACCGGATCCTCGATCGCTCGAGCAGCCAAGGCGACGTGGTCGACACCGTGCGGTAGTCGCCGTCGCGGGGCATTGCCACCTCAGGGCGATGCCAGCCCTGAGATGATCTCCCCGAAGGCCGGCAGTGACTTGAGCGCGAGGAGGTCTGGCTCGGTGGTGAGCGTGACTTTGTCTTTGTAGCCCGCCGCTACCGCTTCCTGGATCGCTTCGATCGCCTTCTCACCGAGGGCATTGCCGGCGCTGGGATCGGTGTCGCGAACGACCGTCGAGCATTGGGTAAAGCAGCGGGCGATGCAGATGAGGAGGTCGGGGTCGCTCGTTGGGGAGCGGATCGTCTCGGCGATCGCGGTCGCCTTCTCCCACGCGCCGCAACGCGCGAGCGTGAGCATCAATTCGATCTGGCGCTCGATGTTTCCGGAATCGAGGCCGGCGGTGCGTTCCCGAAGTCGCCGCGCCTCTGCGAACCAGGAAGCCGACTTCTCCGGATTCTTGGACATCGCTTCGACAACGCCGAGACGGTGACATTCGATGGCGACGTTCCGGATCTGATCGACGTTGTTCTCGTCGAGCAAAAGCACGCTGCGATTGATCGCCAGTGAGCGCTCGAAGTCGCGACGGGCCCCGTCGAGGTCTCCCGTCCGCAGGCCGATGTCGCCATGGTTGCCCAGGGCGCTGGCGAGTTCGACCTGGGAGCCGAGATCCTCGCGGTCGGCCGCGAGAATCTCCTCGTTGGTGGCCAGGCAGCGGGCGTAATACTCCCGCGATTGCCCGATGTCCCCGAGCAGGAAGGCCGATTCCCCGAGCGCCTGGTACGACCGGGCCAGATCCTGTTGGAGGGAGCGATCGTCCGGAAACTCATCGAGGAGCTTGCGGCGGAGGCCGATCGTCTCCTCGAAGAGCTCAACGGCTTCCCTCGGATTGCCCTCACGGAGCAGGCCCACCGCCAGATTCGTCAGGGCCTCGGCGAGGCTCCGCGTGATGTCCAGCGGCTTGAGTTCTCCCTGGCTACCCGAGGGGCCGCCCGGGGCGCGGCCACTGAGCTTTCTCCAGATGGCGAGCGACTGCCGATGGCAATCGAGGCTCGCCGTCATGTCGTGCTCGAGTTCGTGGCGCATGTCACCGAGGGTGGAGAGCACGGCGGCGAGGTTGCCCTGAGCTGCCGCGTTGTCCGGGAAGTCGTTGGCCCGCCGCCGAGCGATCGTGTGGGAGTTGAGATACTCCTGCATCGCCTCCTTGGTGGAGCCGAGCCTGCGAAAGGTGTTGCCGAGACGCATGCGGGCCACGAGTTCCGTTGTCTCGGTCGATCGCGAGCCGTTCAAGGTCGAGGAAAGTTTTCTGAGGGATTCCAGGCCCGTCTCGAGGAGCGTTTTCTTGAGATTCTCCGTGCCCGGGGCTTGCTCGAGTTGGGTTTGGATCTCGTCAACGACAGTCTGGATCAACAACAGCCCGTCGCTTGCGCGCTTGGCGGCAAGCACTTCGTTGGCTTCCGCTTCGAGCTTGGCGTCGTCGGCTGTTTTCTTCGCCGCGACCGCTTCCTTCCGGGACTTATCGATCACGACCGCCGCTGCGGTTGACCCGACGGACACTACGGCCAGGAGGCCGATGACGGCCGCGGCGAGGCCGGCGGTGCGGGGGTTGCGGCGGCACCAGCGCCACAGCCGCTCCGCTGCAGAGGTCGGCCGGGCGAGAATCGGCTCGCCGGCGAGGAACCGACGGCAGTCCTCGGCCAACGCCACGGCATTCACATACCGCCGGTCCGGGTCCTTCTGGAGGCATTTCAGGCAGATGGTCTCCACATCAGCAGGAACCTTCGACACCAGCAGCGAGGGCCGCACCGGCTCTTCGTTGACGACCAGCAGCGTCGTTTCGTAGGGGGATGCCCCGAGGAACGGCGGACGGCCGACGAGCATTTCGTAGAGGATTGCCCCGAGGGCGTAGATGTCGACGGAAGGCCCGTACGTCTCACACAGGGCCTGTTCGGGCGCCATGTAGCTCGGCGTGCCGATCTGCGAACCGCTGCGCGTTTGGCTCGACGTGCCTTCGAGTTCCTTGGCGAGACCGAAGTCGGTGATCTTGGGCGTGCCGTCGCTACTCAGAAGGACATTGGCCGGCTTGAGATCGCGGTGGACAATCCCTTTGGCGTGGGCGGCGTCGACTCCCTTGGCGAGACGTTCGACCAGCTCAACGGCATCCCTCGGGGGCTGGGGCGTGCCGTTGATCGCGACGTCGAGCGATGCTCCGTCGACGAACTCGAGCGACAGAAACGGAAGGCCCTCACTCTCGCCAAGATCGTAGATCTGGACGATATTTGGGTGCTTGAGCGCGGCCACGGCCCGGGCCTCGGTCTCGAACCGCATCAACTGCTCCGCCGAGGTGTGCCCGCCAGCCAAGATCATCTTCACGGCAACGAGGCGATTGAGCGCCTTTTGCCGGGCTTTGTAGACGACCCCCGTGGTGCCGCGGCCCAGCTCGTCGAGAAGTTCGTAGCCGGTGGCGGTCGGTAAGCGGTGGTTGGCAGACGGACTTTTCTCCATGAAAAAAGTATCGCCATGGCGTCCGAGCCAGTCTAGTGGGTCGACTCCCAAGGTTTGGGGGCTGGTGGCGAGCTGGATATCCTCTGCGGCTGAAAACGACAAATCCCGCCCCCGGGCGGTGCCGGGGGCGGGATTGATGTTTTGAATTGTGATGCACGCAAGGTCTGCGAGATCAGCCAGCGGCCCGGGCGAGGGCCAGCTTGCGACGCTTGGCCAACTGCACC
>Ga0114959_10003098_pt1 | contig 13193 bp, 9 predicted proteins | sample C_130625_EF_Meta_FD_87317 | JGI IMG/M metagenome (GOLD analysis project Ga0114959, IMG submission 87317) | Freshwater microbial communities from Lake Croche, Canada to study carbon cycling - C_130625_EF_MetaG | ecosystem: Environmental > Aquatic > Freshwater > Lake | place: Lake Croche, Canada...
ATTATGAAATAAAAAGTATTGCATGCATTCTTTCTGGTCTAAAATAATTATCAAAACCACCTTAAAAAACAAGCAAAAAAATAATGGTGGCAAACTTTTATCCAGCTTTCAATTAGCAAAAGGTTACCGTGAGTTTTTGCTTTTAGTAAGGCGTTATGTAAAAGATTTTATACTAATTAGCGTTGGTGTGTTTTCGGCTTCATTTGGATTAAAAGGTTTTTTGCTTTCAAATCAATTTATTGATGGGGGAGCAACAGGTATTTCACTTTTGATTTCTGCTTTAACGGATATACCGCTATACCTATTAATCATTGGCATCAACATACCTTTTATTATTTTAGCATATCAGGTAGTGGGCAAACAATTTGCATTTAAAACTGCATTGGCAATTACCGCACTATCCATCATCCTGGCTACTGTAACTTTTCCGAATGTAACCAACGATAAATTACTTGTAGCTGTTTTTGGCGGATTCTTTTTGGGTGCAGGCATTGGCTTTGCAATACGTGGCGGCGCTGTAATAGATGGAACCGAAGTGTTAGCCATATTCTTGAGTCGTAAATTCGGAACTACAATCGGCGATGTGATAATAGCAATTAACGTATTAATTTTTGGTGCTGCCGCTTATTTCTTGAGTATCGAAATTGCCTTATATTCTATGATTACGTACTTATCAGCATCAAAAACTTTAGACTTTATTGTGGAAGGTATTGAGGAGTATATTGGTGTAACCATTGTATCGGCTCACAACGAAGACATACGCCAAATGATCATTGAAAAAATGGGTAGAGGTGTTACGGTTTATAATGGCAAACGCGGCTTTGGCAAATCGGGCGAAACCCAAGAGGTAGATATTATTTACACCGTAATTACTCGTTTAGAATTAAACAAACTAAAAATAGAAATTGAGAAAATAGAACCTGCAGCTTTTGTTGTGATGAATAGCGTAAAAGAAACAAAAGGAGGTATGATAAAGAAAAGACCTTTGCAGTATTAAAAACTCCCCTACCCTACATTTCTTTTTATTTTATTTGTAAAAAAAAACAAACTGATATTTTTACGATGAGGCTTTTACTTATATTGATGATATGCGCCACACACTGCATGGCACAAAGCTTCAACGATTCTATCCATAAAAAATATCCTTTTATAAAAGTAGATAAAAACGAAATAGAAAATGCAGCTTGCATTGCACCATTTATGGCTAAGATGCAACAACTAAAATCAAATTCTATTTCACGAATAAATGTTGTACATATTGGAGATTCGCACCTTCAAGCTGGCGATTTTACTGCTACCATGCGCAAGAAACTGCAAATCAAATTTGGTAATGCTGGTCGCGGATTGGTGGTGCCGCTTAAAGTTGCACGCACCAACGAACCTTCTAATTACCGCAGCAGCAGCAACATCCGCTGGACAGCACGACGCAACGTTATCAAAAACGATTCAATAGATATTGGCATTGGTGGTGTTACTTTAAAAACAGAAGATGCAAATGCTGATTTGAAGCTACGGATTTTTGATGATGACGGACTGGATTATGCATCCACGAAAGTGAGGATTTACCATGCTAAAAACATTGATAATTTTGACATTGGAATAAAAGATTCTTCAAACAACTTAATTGGCAAATGCAGTGATGATGCCGAACGTAGCACCATTTACTCAACTATTGAATTTGCAAATCCCGTACACGAAATAAATTTAAGTTTGCTTGGCGCAGACAAAAAAAACACAAGTATCTATGGTTTTGTATTCGAAAACAATAATAGTGGTTTGTTGTATCACAGCATGGGTGTTAACGGCGCTGAGTACAGACATTATAATGCTTCCAAGTATTTTGTAGAACAAGCAGCAACACTAAATCCCGACTTATACATCATATCATTAGGTACCAACGAAGCGTATGCTCCCAACTTTAGCACTGCTGATTTTTACAATCAAATTGACACTTTTGTAACTGCATTGCGCAATGCAAACCCAGCTATAAACATACTGATTACAACACCTGGAGATGCCAACAAAAAGAAAAAGTATAAAAACAAAAACAACAAAAAGGCAGGCAATACCATCAAAGATTATTGCATAAAAAATAATGTAGCCTATTATGATTTAATGAATGTTATGGGAGGTTATGGCTCAATAAACAAATGGTTTGCGCGCGGCTTATCCAACAAAGATCATTTGCATTTAAACGTTGCTGGCTATCAATTGCAAGGCGCCTTACTATACAATGCATTGATGAAAACATATGAAAATAATATTACCAAATAAGGCTGCAATTGCATGATAGACTTTAGCAACATACGCCTCGAATTTGATGCGTTACTAAACGCATTAAAATACAATCCTAAAAGTCCCTTGTTGTTTAACAGTGGTTTTTTTCTGTTGTTCTTTTGTTTATTTTTACTGTTCTATAGTTTGGTTCAAAACCGCATCAGGCAGCGCATATGGTTTATTGTAATAGTTAGTATTTACTTTTATTACAAAAGCAGTGGTTGGTATTTTTTATTGATGCTTGCCACCAGTTTTGTTGCGCATTTTGTAGCAATAAAAATATACTTAAGTAGAAATAAACACTTGCGGAAACTTCTATTAACTGGGAGCATTGTGTTGTTTTTAGGATTGCTCTTCTATTTCAAATATAGCAATTTCTTCATTGATATTGTCAATCAGTTTGGCACTACCAAAATTGATTTTATTAAAGTATTTCTGCCTCTTGGAATATCGTTTTACACTTTTGAATTAATTAGTTATGTGGTAGATGTGTATTACTACAAAGTAAAGCCAGTAAAGCGTTTGGTTGACTTTAGTTTTTACGTTTCATTCTTTCCGCATTTGGTTGCTGGGCCTATTGTGCGCCCAAAAGATTTGATACCTCAGATGTATGCCAAAATATACATTACACAGCAGCAAATGGGGCAAGCAGTGTATTATATTTGCATGGGATTGTTCAAGAAAGCAGTTATTTCCGACTACATTAGCAGTAACTTTGTAGATAGAATATTCGATAACCCTACCTTGTATTCGGGAGTAGAAAACTTGCTTGGTGCGTATGGTTATACACTCCAAATTTATTGCGACTTTTCGGGATACTCCGACATGGCAATTGGTATTGCACTCTTAATGGGATTTCATTTACCAAACAATTTCGATACACCTTACCAATCGTCAAGCATTACTGAGTTTTGGCGTAGGTGGCACATCTCACTTTCGTCGTGGTTACGCGACTACTTATACATCAGTTTAGGCGGAAATAGAAAAGGAAAAATCAGAACTTATTTCAATTTATTCATCACCATGCTGCTGGGTGGTTTGTGGCACGGTGCCAGTTGGAAGTTTGTGTTTTGGGGAGCTATGCACGGCACTGGACTTGTAATTGAGAAGATGCTCACTTCTATCATCCGTATCAAACAAAACTTTGTTACACACAAAATAGGATTGCTTTTTACCTTTCATTTCGTAACTTTTTGTTGGATATTTTTCCGAGCAACATCTTTTGATTCGGCTTGGGCAATGCTGCACCAAATAGCAACTAATTTTGATATCAATTTATTGCAACAAGTTATATTGGGCTATCAAACTGTTTTCATATTTATTGGCATTGGCTACCTACTACATTTTCTGCCAAAGGCAGTTGATACCTTTACCGAAAGCCTCATCATAAAAACACCATTTTTGTTACAAGCGGTTTATTTGGCTGCGTTTATTTGGTTAGTAATACAAGTAAAATCGGCCGATGTGCAACCGTTTATTTACTTTCAGTTTTAGAGATTACAAAAACCATAATTTTAGAATTTTTCAGATTTATTTTCACATTCAAAAAGTTGCCAACGGCATCACATATGTATAGCAAACATTGCCACTATAAAATACTACCTGCCACGGCATGTAAAGCCCAAGGCCTACAATTTATTTCTTTAAATAGTTGACCCTTTTAGCATCTTGCACTCACATTGCAATTTTACGAATTGCAAATGCAAAATCATAAGAAGAAATTCAAAATCTTTAATAACTTTTCTAAATACTTCTTCATAGAAAAGTAAAAACTAATTTTAGTTTTTAAATTGTTGTGCTGATACTAGTTAACATTATAAATGGTTTTATGATTTAGTTTGGGGATGTTTACAATATGCAATGCATAGTCCAATAAATATTTTACAAAAACTTATGCAATGTTTGTAACCTTTATTCTGGCCTGTACGTTACAAGCATATAAATTAAAATTTAGCTGCCATTTGAAACATCTCTACTAACCTTGTTTTAATTCATAAATTAATAACACGCAGTTCTTAAGCTCTTAGCAATAGCTATTGGTAGAGATTTTAATACTCCTAAAAGCCCAATCAAAAAGAAGGTATGATAAGGGAAGAGGCAATATGAAATTTGCTATATATTATAAAGCAAGCAAGGTTTTTTAGTTTAGGATTGCACAATTCATGAACGCATGAAAAGTAAAGAATCACTGCGGCTCGATGAGCTGACCCATCCCGAAACTGCAGCATTTGCAGATAGTATTATGTCTCACACAACGGGTAATGCAAATTACCCAACTCATACTACTTCATCAACTGTTATAAGAAGTACTAAAAATTCTCATAGAGCATCTACTATTAACGCTAATGGTGGCGACCGTCAAATCATTGCCATCCGTAAAGAAAAATTAGAAGAACTGTCTGATGTACTTATTGCAGTTAGAAGCTACATTCAAGTAACATATAAAGGTTTTGAAATTGTAATTTTAAGCGCTGGTGTTCCTCTGTGCAAACCACACACAATTGGTGTGTTGGCTCTTACTCCTGGTAATTTTAGAAATACAAAAATGAGATTGGTAGGTAATGTATTGCTTGAATGGAAAATGTTTAAAAACAGATGTATGTATTTGATGCAACAAAATGCCGAAGCTAACTTGGCTGATGATGCATGTGTATTTCATGCTTTTCACACAAAAGCATACTGTGAGGTACATGGTATTAAACTTATTAAACCAATTACGCTTATGGTTTTAATAATTATAACCTATTAAAAAAAAAATTCTAGACAGGGAAAATAACACAACACAATTATTATTTTTATCATTTAAAAAATAGAAATCATGGCATCAAAAAATAAATCAATTTCAAAATGGATAATACTGGCAGCATCGTTAATTGTAGTAACAATTGTCTCTGTTTTTGTATTAAAAAATAGTAACAAAACAAAAAGAAATGCTGCCTCATCAACAGCATCAATAAAAAAGAAAGAGTTTAAACAGAAGCCTTCTCAGAAATTTATCATTAATTCGGAAAGGGATACAGTGATTGAATTTGAAACAGGTACTTTATTGCGCATTCCATCACAAGCTTTTCTTGCTTCAAATGGCCAACTCATAACCGGTAAGGTTGAGTTACAATACCGCGAGTTCCATAATGTAGGCGAAATATTGATGAGTGGCATTCCAATGGAATATGATTCGGCACAAAAAAGGCAAGATTTTGAATCGGCGGGTATGTTTGAAATAAGTGCATTTCAAAATAATCAAAGCTTAGCTACCAATCCTTCTAAACTGATTGAAGTAAATATGGCTTCGCTTGACAAATCAAAAACAAAGTTTAACCAATATAACTTCGATTCAAAAACAAAAAAATGGAAGTACATTAAAAAAGATATTGCCAATGTTTTTAATAAAAATAAAAAGCTACCCAAGTCAGCTGCAAATGGAATTGTTGAACCTGTAAAACCAAAATTGGCAAGTGAAACACGCCCTCGATTTAGGATTAATATTAATGCGGCTGATTTTCCAGAATTGAGAGGTTTCAATAAATTATTATTTGAGGTTGCTCCCGAAACAAAAAATTATGATGAATCTACTTCTAAAATAAATTGGTATGAGGTGGATATAAAAAATGAAAATCGCGATAAAAATTTGTATCGAATTACTTTTTCGAATGATAACAAAGAGTGTATTGTTTTTGCTAATCCAGTAGTTGAACAAAAAAACTTTGATGAAGCAATGAAAAAATATACCAAAATATACAACGAATATAAGGCCAAGCAGAAGTTAATAATTGATGCGCAAGCAGCCCAAGAAAATTGGCTAGCAAGAGAAGTTGAATTGAATAAAACTTTGCAATCGAAATTTGAATATTTGAATGCTGAAAATTCATTGTTAGCTAATCAAACCGGACAAACAATGGATATGGTATATCGCACATTTCAAGTGCAAAATTTTGGAATTTATAATTCTGATTGCCCCAGTAGTATGCCTCAAGGAATTGACTTAATTGCAGGTTTCGTAAATGAAGATGGCACGAAGGCTTCTTACACAAAAATATTTTTAATTGATAGAAGCAAGAATGCACTCTTTACTTTTTACACCAATCACATTTCTTTCAATCCTGCAGCCAACAACACAATTTTACTTATAGGTAAAGACAATTCAATATCATGTTGCAAAGCTTCTGAAATTTCAAGAGTTGGTAAAAAGGAAAATTATCATGAGTTTAAAGTAAAGTCACTTAAAAAGGAGAGTTATACTTCAGGGGATATAAATGGTTTAGTAATGTAATTGGAGAATTAAAATATGAATATGTTTTTGAAATTGAAAATTTATTTGGTGTCTATCAGTTTTTATGCTGTAGTGAATGCACAAACCAATTCAAATAATGTTACTGAATATCATGTTAACGCTGTCAATTCAAACTATATTTTTTATCCAAACGATTCATATTTTTTTGCTGGAACACATCGTAACAAAATAAAAATTACACAAAAAGGTGTTGCAAAAAAAATAGAAGTAAGTGTTAATAACGGAAAAATTACAAAGTTAAGTGATAGTGTTTTTGTTGTAACTGCACTCAAGCCCGGCACAGCAATGTTATCAATTTACGAATTGACAAAGGACAACAAAAAGAAAATTGTAAAGAATAAAGAGTACTCTGTTTTCGATTATCCAAATATGTCAATAAATGGTGTGAAGTGTGATTCTTTTATTTCAAAAATTTTGTTGGCGGGTGGCATCATCAAAGCTTTTGCCGAAATAGAAAATAAAAAAACTTATTTAAAAGTATTGGGTTTTAAAATGGAAATTTACAATGCTGCAAAAGGTTTTTCATTAGACAGCAGCATTACAGATAAACTTACATCAACCATGCGCAAATATGTAAGTAGTATTAATGATGGTGGTATTTTTTACATCAGGGAAATTAAATATTCGTTTCCCGATGGAACAACAGGAATAATTCCTATGTATAGGGTGTTTTTGGTAAAAGATGATAGAAGACCCTTTGAGTTTGGAATGTAAGAACAATTGACTTTGAAAATTGCACTTATGGTTTTTTGTGATTCGTAAAAAATAAATAACAGCAAAGTCCGAATTGATATTGATTTGAAACAGGTTATTAGGATTAATTCAGGAAACAGTTTTTTTTAGCGATGTAACACAAAATAATTTAATTTAAATCCATATTTAGTTTGAACGTATAGTAGCATATTCATCTAATCAGTATTAATTTGCATTTGAAATTTATTAATAATTAAATAATGCTCGGATTAAAATTAGCAACCGACCCAAGATGGGTAAATATTGTAGAGTCAAACATAGAAGAAATACTTACCGACCATGCATGGTGCGAACAAAAAGCTGCTACAAATGCCATAACAATTCTCACTGTAAATTCAGAAAAAACAGAATTAGTTGTCGAAATGTTAGCACTAGCCAAAGAAGAATTAAGTCATTTTGAAATGGTTCATCAAATAATACTAAAGAGAGGACTAACTCTTGGCCGCGAACGCAAAGACAGTTATGTAAATGAACTTGTACAATTTATTACAAAAGGAGGTAGCCGTACAACAGCTTTGGTTGATAGATTATTGTTTTCGGCTATGATTGAAGCCAGAAGCTGCGAACGTTTCAGGGTTTTATCTCAAAACATTGAAGACAAAGAACTAGCGACATTTTACCACGAATTAATGGTAAGCGAAGCCGGACATTACACCACATTTATTGGTTTTGCACGCAAATATGGCGATGGTGTTGATGTTGATAAACGTTGGAAAGAATGGCTTGAATATGAAGCATCAATCATAACTAAATATGGTAAGCAAGAAACTGTACATGGATAACTATTCATTGCTAAAATTGAAATACTGAAACATTGTTAATTTTATTTTTTCAAAAAAGCAATATACTTTCAATAATTGCGTTATATGCTACTTTAGCAAAATAAATTATGTGGGTGAAATCAAGAAATATAATTGTAGTAACATTTTTAATATCCTTTCAATTATTTGCACAAAATATTGCAATTGGTCAGTGGAGAGACCACCTGGCCTACAATGAAGGTACCGATGTAGCTATTGCTGGTAAAAGAATTTACTGTATTGCAAACGAAAATTTATATTACTATGATACCGAATCCAATGAAATTGTGCGGCAGTCAAAACCTGCTGGTTTTAGTGATGTAAATGCTACTGCCATTGACTATGATAATACTACTCAAACCTTATTTATAGGTTACAAAAATGCAAATATCGACATTGTTAAAAATGATGTTATTACTAATATGCCAGATATATTTAGAAAGCAGACTGTTGGTAATAAAACCATCAACAATGTAGTTTTTAATAATAGCCTAGCCTACGTATCAACAGGTTTAGGTGTTGTAGTTATTGACCCAAAAAAAATTGAAGTAAAAGATACTTATAGCTTAGATACAATGCTTGTAAATGTAAACGAGGTAGCTTTTGATAGTGAAAATATTTATGCTGCTACTTCAAATGGAATATATAAAGCTCCTAAAAACAGTAGTTTTCTATCAGCCTATTCAGTTTGGAAAAAAATGAGTTATTATCCAAACAAATCAATAACTTCTTTAGCAGTAATTAATGATAGCTTAATTGCTAATTTCAATGATAGCAATATAAATCATACACAGATTTATGATAGAATAAATGATGTTTGGATAAAATTCAAAGCAGATTATCCTTATGCTCTAAACTCATTCACGGTAAATGCAGGAAATTTAATTGCCTCTTATGAAGGTACAACCATTGTTTATAATAATGACAGGACTTATGCTAAAATTATAAATAATTATTACAATCCACGTCAAACAAAGGCAGTGGAGGATGATAATGGTAATATTTGGATTGCTGATAAACAAAATAGTTTAGTGAAAATTATTGCCAATTCAAACAAATTTGAATATTTCAAACCTAAGGGTCCATTTAACAATAAAAGTTCGCAACTAAAAACAAGTGGTAATTCAATTTGGGTAGCTCCTGGTGGTGCGCAAACCGGCAACAACAGCTATGACCTTTGTAACTTATCTATTTTTAAAGATAACGAATGGAAATTTATTGAGTCGGATAAATTTAGCAATGCCGCTGGTACCTACAATTTTTGGGATGCGATGTGCATTGCACCAAATCCAAATGATGAAAATTCTGGATTTGTTGGTTCCTTTGGAAGAGGAATTGCAGAAGTTTCTAATGATTCTGTTATAAATATATTTAAAGAAGGCAATAGCGCTATTCAATATGCATCATGTTGTCAATTTGCAAGGATTGGAGGACTTGATTTTGATGCGTCTTCAAATCTTTGGATTGCAAATTCTGATGCATCCAACTTTCTTGTACTTTATTCTTCTGATAAAAATTGGTACAACTTTCCACTGAGAACCCTAAATAAACCTCAATTACAATCATTAATAGTTTCAAAATCACAAAAGAAATGGATGTTATCTGAACGTAACGGAATTGTTGGATATGATGATGCTGGAACAATTGAAAATACTCAAGATGATGTAGAAAAACTTATTGTATTTGAAAAAGGGAAAGGCAGCATTCCAGGCACTGGCGTTTATTCAATTGCCGAAGATATGAATGGTGATATTTGGATTGGAAGCGATAAAGGTATTTCAGTATTGTATTCACCCGACAATGTTTTTGGAGGTACAAACGTTGAAGCCCAACAAATAAAAATTGACCAAGATGGTTATATAGGTTACCTATTAGAGTCGGAAAAAGTTACTTGCATTACAGTTGATGACGCAAACAGAAAATGGATAGGCACAGAATCAAATGGAATATTTTTTATCAGTGCCGATGGCACAAAACAATTGGAACATTTTAATATTGAAAACTCACCGCTTATTTCAAATAGTGTATTTTCAATAGCGATAAATCATCTTACTGGCGAAATTTTTATCTCAACCGAAAAGGGAATCATGTCATACAAAAGCACAGCAACATTAGGTTTTGTAGCAGAGTGTCAAGATGTTATTGCTTACCCTAATCCCGTAAGACCAAACTATACCGGAGTTATAGCAATACGCGGATTACTTCAAAAAAGCAATGTTAACATTACCGATGTGGCAGGTAATTTAGTTTACAAAACAACTACCTATGGAGGGCAAGCAACTTGGGATGGTAAAAACATGAAAGGTGATAAAGCTCAGCCAGGAGTTTATTTTGTTCTTACATCAAATGATGACGCAACAGCGGGTTGTTCAACAAAAATTGTTTTGATGAAGTAATGCAAAAAACAATTGGTATTATTTTACATACAACTCCGTTTAAAGATAAAGATGTAATTGTAAAATTATATACACAGAGTTTGGGTTTGGTTTCGTTCATTGTTAGCAACGTTAAGTCACCTAAATCAAAAATTAAATCATCCTTATTACAACCTCTTTCAGTATTAGAAATTACTTTCAGTTTTGTTTCAAGTAAATCATTACAACGGTTAGAAGAAGCTTCATTACATCAACAAAATATAGCCATTCAAAGTAGTATTGAAAAAACATCATTGCTATATTTTATGAACGAGGTACTATATAAAAGCATCAAAGAGGAGGAAGCAAATCCTAAATTATTTGAGTTTATTATTTCAAAAATAAATGAGCTTGAAAGCGCAAATAAATTCTATTTTTTCACCATATCATTTCTCCTTCAGCTCAGTTACTATTTAGGATTTTATCCCAATAACAACTATTCAATCAACACAGTTTGTTTTGATATGATTGAAGGTAGTTATAGTAACTCATTACCAACACATTCCTTTGTAATAGAAAAAAAATACTGCGAAAATCTAGTGTCATTTATAGACGAAGATTTTGACGTAGAAATTTCTCCTGCTGATAGAAATGTGATAGTGTTTAAATTGATTGATTATTACCAACTTCATATTGCCAATTTCGGAAACATAAAGTCACTAAAGGTTTTCAACGAAATGTGGGGTTAAAGTATTTATTAAAATTTCTACTTTTAAAAACCTTTTTGCATCTAACAATTTCTTTGTGTAGGTTTGAAACTATAATTTAAAGCTATGCAAAGAGTAATAAAAAAAGTTGCCGTATTAGGTTCAGGTGTTATGGGTTCGCGCATTGCGTGCCATTTTGCAAACATTGGTGTAGAAGTTCTTTTGTTAGACATAGCAGCCCCCCCTGCCCCCCAAGGGATAAGTAACAAGCCTGCTTTGGGTGGGGCCAATAGCATTGTTAATGCTGCTCTACAAACAGCACTCAAATCAAACCCCTCGCCCATATACGACAAAGCATTTGCAAGCAGAATAACTACTGGAAACTTTGATGACGATTTACAAAAAATTGAAACTGTAGATTGGATAATCGAAGTTATCATTGAACGCCTTGACATCAAGCAACAGCTATTCGAAAAAGTAGATAAAATTAGAAAAGCAGGAAGCCTTGTTACATCAAACACTTCGGGCATACCAATTCATTTGATGACTGAAGGTAGAAGTGATGATTTCAAAAAGCATTTCTGTGGCTCACACTTTTTCAATCCTCCACGCTACTTAAAATTATTAGAGATAATTCCTACCAAAGACACCGACAAAAATGTGGTTAATTTTTTAATGCACTATGGTGCGAAATATTTAGGAAAGACAACCGTTGAAGCAAAAGACACTCCTGCTTTTATTGCCAATAGAATTGGCGTTTTCGGCATCATGAGTTTGTTTCATTTGGTAGAGAAAATGGATTTGACCATTGATGAAGTTGATAAACTTACTGGAACTTTTATTGGCCGTCCTAAGTCGGCAACATTCCGTACGTGTGATGTAGTTGGACTTGATACCTTAGTGCATGTAGCCAATGGACTTGCTGCCAATTGTCCTAACGACGAAGCAGTTGAGTTGTTCGCTTTACCAAACTACATCAAAAAAATGGTGGAGAATAAATGGTTAGGTAGCAAAACAGAACAAGGTTTTTTCAAGAAAGTAAAAGGCGCTTCTCCTGATGGAGAATGGTCGGGGATGAGGCCAGAAATACATTCTTTGAATTTAAAAACGCTTGAATATTCTTTAGCGCCTAAAGTAAAATTTGCAACGTTAGAGGCTGCAAAACCTATTGAAAATTTAAACGAACGTTTGCGTTTGTTGATTGCTGGAAAAGATAAAGCAGGTGATTTTTACCGTGCTACTTTTTATGGTTTGTTTGCTTACGTAAGCAATCGCATTCCTGAAATTGCAGATGATATTTATAAAGTGGATGATGCCATGTGCGCTGGTTTTGGTTGGGAATTAGGCCCGTTTGAATTGTGGGATGCATTGGGTGTAAAACAAAGTATAGAAGCAATGAAAGCAGCAGGAATAAAATATGCTGCTTGGATAGATGAAATGCTTGCGGCAGGAAATGAGAATTTCTATAAGTATGTGGATAATAAAAAGGTTTACTATCAAGCTGCTACAAAATCATATGGTCCAATTCCGGGCGCAGATGCAATTATTGCATTAGAACCTTTAAAGAAAACAAAAACCATTTGGAGTAATGCTGGCGCAAGCATTATTGATTTAGGTGATGGAATCATCAACCTTGAGTTCCATTCTAAAATGAATACAATTGGTGCTGAAGTTATTGCAGGTATTCACAAGGCAATTGACATTGCCGAGAAAGATTACAATGGTTTGGTAATTTATAACAACGGCGCAAACTTTAGTGCTGGCGCTAATTTAGGAATGGTATTCATGTTTGCTGTTGAGCAAGAATGGGATGAATTAAATTTTGCCATCAAAGCATTTCAAAATGCCATGATGCGTGTAAGATATTCTTCAATTCCAGTAGTGTCAGCACCACATAATATGGCACTTGGTGGTGGATGTGAATTAAGTTTGCACGCTGATAGAGTGCAAGCGCATGCCGAACTATACATGGGATTGGTGGAGTTTGGCGTAGGCGTAATTCCTGGCGGTG
>Ga0114959_10003100_pt1 | contig 13182 bp, 9 predicted proteins | sample C_130625_EF_Meta_FD_87317 | JGI IMG/M metagenome (GOLD analysis project Ga0114959, IMG submission 87317) | Freshwater microbial communities from Lake Croche, Canada to study carbon cycling - C_130625_EF_MetaG | ecosystem: Environmental > Aquatic > Freshwater > Lake | place: Lake Croche, Canada...
AAGCCATCTCGTAGGCGGCGATCCGCGTGGCGATCTCGCCGTCGCCGGTGACCGCGAGCCGCTGCCGGTTGAGCCGGCCAACGGCGTCGACGACGCCTCGCTGCCGGGCACTGCTCACCCCCTCCGGACTCGAGAGATTGAGAATCGGCTCCCCGCGATTGCGCAGGGGCACCCCCTGATACGCACTCGGCAGCATCCCGCTCCCCCACAACACTGCCCCGCCACGGGGCCCGCGCGGGCCGCTCTGGAGAACGACGAAGCCGGGAAGATCGGTGCTCTCGCTCCCTAGGCCATAGGTCACCCACGAGCCGACCGACGGATGACCGAACCGGCCTGTGCCGGTATTCATGAACAGCTTCGCCGGCGCGTGGTTGAACAGATCGGTCGAACAGCTACGGACAAAACAGAGCCGATCAGCGATGCGCCCGAGGTGCGGGAGGAGATCGCCGATCCACATCCCCGACTCCCCGCGCTGCAGAAACGTCCGCTTCGACCCGAGGAGATCGGTGCGGTGGCTCTCGTTCATGAACGCAAACCGCTTGCCGTCGGTGAAACTCGCCGGGATCGGCTGGCCGTCGCGGCGCGAAAGCTCCGGCTTGTAGTCGAAGAGATCGAGCTGCGACGGGCCCCCCGCCATGAACAGATGAATCACCCGCTTCGCCTTGGGAATGAAGTGCGGCAGGCCGGGAAGGCCAGGCAGGCCCGAGAGCCCGTCGCCTCCTCCATCCGAGCCGCGCCCCTCGCCGGCAAGCAACGCCCCGAGCGCCATCGCTCCGACGCCGACCCCGCACCGGGCAAACAGATGGCGCCGGGTCTCGTCGAAGAGCGTGCTACCGGGGGCGGGATGATGGTGAGTCATGGGGCGTTCCATATCAAAACCGGATCACAACCGGATCGAAACCGGATCACCGTTGACCGCGACGACGATCACTCACGGGTCACCGTCTCGTCGAGATTGAGCAGCACGCGGGCAGCGTCATTCGAATCAAGCGCCGCAACGACCGCCAGCTCCTCCGCATCAGGCGTCCTCCCGGTGCAACGCCGAAAAGCCACCGCGACTCCTTCGTTGCGGACCACGGCGGCGAGCGCCTCGGCGCATTCAACGAAGGCGAGGTCGTTCAAGAGCGTGAGCGCCTGGAGCGGGGTGTTGCTGCGGCCGCGGCGGGTGCACGACTGATAGCCGTCGGGGGCGTCGAAGACGGCGAGGCTCGGCGGCGGCGAGGCCCGATAGAGGAAGGTGTAGAGCCCGCGGCGATGGCGATCGGGGCCGGTGCTTGTCGGCCAGTCGCGCTTCACCTGACCGACGGCCGTCGCCCCGGCAGGAATCGGCGGATAGACCGGCGGGCCACCGAGGGCCGGTGAGAAGAGACCCGAGGCGACCAGGGCCGAGTCGCGAACGAGCTCCGCATCGAGCCGCAGCCGGGCCTGTCGGGCGAAGAGCCGATTGTGCGGATCGCGTTCGGCCTGGAGTGGGCTGACGCGCGAGCTTTGCCGATAGGCCCGCGAGGTCACGATCAGCCGATGGAGCCGCTTCAGGCTCCACCCCTGCCGCTCCACCTCGAGGGCCAGCCAGTCGAGAAGGAGGGGATGACTCGGCGGCGTGCCCATGAGCCCGAAGTCGGCGTCGGTTTCGACAAGCCCCAGCCCGAAGAACTGCTGCCAGGCCCGGTTGACGAGCACCCGCGCCGTGAGCGGATGGCCCGGCGCCACGAGCCAGCGGGCGAGATCGAGCCGGTTGGGTGGGGTGCCGGCCACGGCGAGCGGCGGCAGGATCGCCGGCGTGCCGGGGGCGATCTCCTCGGCGGGGCGAGTGAAGTCTCCCTGGATGAAGCGCGTCGTCTGCCGCGGCTTCGGGAGCTCTTCGAGGACGAGCGTCGTCGGCCCACCGCTCACCTTCGCCTGGAGATCGAGATAGCGCTCGTTGAGGCGACGAAACTCCTGATCGTTGGCCCCCAGGCCGGCATGGAAAAGCATCCGCCGCTGATCGGGGGAGCGATCGACGGCCGGCGTCGCGAGGGCCTTCGACCGCTCGGCATCGAGGAGCTTTTTGGCATCGTCGTTGAGCCCCGCTTCCCACGCGGTCAGCGCCTCGGCCCGGGCTTCGACATAGGCAGAGACCTCGGCGCGAGCGGCGTCGCGGTCGGCCGTGAGCCGCGCCAGGTCGACGCGGGGGTCGGTGACCTTGAGCTTGGCGTCGGCCTGATTGTTGAAGAAGGCCAACAGCCGGTAGTAGTCGACCTGACTGACCGGATCGAACTTGTGATCGTGGCACTGGGCACAGCCGATCGAGAGGCCGAGCCACACCGTGCCGGTCGTTGCCACCCGGTCGAAGACGGCGTCGATGCGAAACTGCTCCTTGTCGATTCCCCCTTCTTCGTTGATCTGGGTGTTGCGATGGAAGCCGGTGGCGATCCGCTGCTCTTCGGTGGCGTCGGGGAGAAGGTCGCCGGCGAGCTGCTCAACCGTGAAGCGGTCGAAGGGGAGATCGCGATTGAAGGCTTCGACGACCCAGTCGCGCCACCGCCAGATCTCGCGCGGGGCGTCGATCGAGTAGCCGTTGCTGTCGGCATAGCGCGCCTGATCGAGCCACAGCCGCGCCTGCCGCTCGCCGTAGTGCGGGCTCGCGAGGAGCCGATCGACCTCCGCCTCCCAGGCCTTCTCGGGATCGGTCCCATGAGCGACAAGAAAGCGATCGAGCTCCGGCACCGTCGGCGGAAGGCCGATGAGATCGAGGCTGACACGGCGAAGGAGCGTCTCGGGGGGAGCCGCCGGCGCCGGCTCGAGTCCCGATCCTTCCATGGCCACGACGAGAAAGCGGTCGATCGGATGCTCAGAGCCGGCGACCTCCGCAACCGGGGCGTCGACGGGAGCCCGAAACGCCCAATGGGGCTCGTAGGGGGCCCCGGCCGCGATCCAGTCGGCGAGGATGCGCTTGTCGCGATCCGAGAGCTGCTTTCCCGTCTCCGGCGGCGGCATCACCGCGCCGGCGTCGGCACTCTCGATCCTGGCAACAAGCGCACTGGCCGCGACGTCGCCGGGAACGACCGCCGCCAGCCCGGAGTCGAGGAGGGCTCCGGCCCCGGCGGGCTCATCGAGGCGCAAGCCCGCCTGACGGGCTCGGGGGTCGAAGCCATGGCAGGCGAAGCAGTTGGCGGCGAGGATCGGGAGGACGTCGCGGGAGTAGCTGGGGGCCTGGCTCCTGGCACGGGAAAGGGGCTCGGCAGCAACGAGCGCCGGCATGGCGGCGACAAGCGCCGGCATGACGGCGACAAGCGCCTGGAGCCCCCCGGCCACGATCATCCGCAGCATGGCTCGCATCGCTCACCCTCCCGCCGCGGCGATGATCTCCGCGATCTCCACCGCCCGGTGTTCCCGCGCCGAAAGGTAGGCCGCATCGACGAGGGCAAGCGTGCCGAGATTCTCTTCGCCGGTCGCCACCGCCGGGCTCGTCCCCTCGAGATCGCGGAGGAGCTCGGCCATCGGCCCGATGAAGGCATCGGGAAACCAGGCTTCCGCCCAGCGTGGCCGGTGCCATACCCCCGCGCCGTGCTCGGCAAGGCTCGTCGTCCAGTCGAGCGTCGAGGGGGCCCGCTCCGGGTAGCGCGGCCAGCCGACCGTTCCCAGCGCCATCCCGTGCGTGCCCTCGACCCGGAAGCGCACGAAGCAATCGGATTCGGCCCCCTCGCGGGCCGGCCCCGCCCAGACATCCTCGAGCGACGAGCAGCGGAGCCCGGAGTCGTATTCGAGGACCGACAGACAGATACCGTCGTCGTGGGCAAACTTTTCGGCCGTGCGCGGGTCGCTGCGGACGCTCGTGAACACGCGCCGCGGCGAGCCGAACCAGCCACGGAAGGTGTCGAAGTGATGGATCGACATGATCCGCAGCGTCACCCAGCCCTGCCGCTCCTGCCAGGGCATCCAGTGGGGGATCGCCCGCATCTCGATCGTGGCGAGCACCGGCTCCCCGAGGACGCCCCGCGCGAGGAGATCGCCACAAGCACGCACCGCATGGTCGTAGCGCATGTTCTGATTGACGACGAGGCGGATCCCGGCCTTGCGACAGCGACGCACGATTTCGACGCCCTGGGAATAGTCGCACGCCAACGGCTTTTGCGCGAGGATCCCGCGAACTCGGGCTTCCTTCCGCTCGACGAGCGCACAGATCCCCTCGATGATCCCCGGCTGCACATCGGGTGGCACGCCGATATCGACCACTTCCACGGCCCGATCTTCAGCCACGCCGCGCCAGTCGGCGTGGACTGTGGGGATGCCGTGACGGGCCGCCACCTCCTCGGCCGCCGCGCGGCGGGGCGCGAAGATCGCCACGGGATTGAGCCCCGCAGCCCGGTAGGCCACGAGGTGGCAGTCGGCCATGATGAAACCCGCCCCGATGCACCCGATCCCGATCGAGCGATCGAGGGGCAGCGCCGCCAGGTGCGCTGGAGTCATGGCCGCAGCGTGGCTCATCGATCCGGCCCCTCCCCCGACGGCGTTGCCGAGCGGTCGCGGGCGACGTCGAGCCAGCCGACGTTCCCGGTCGATTCGCCGAACCGCTTCATGCCGACATCCCGAATGGCGCCGTCGGGCACCATCGCCAGGGGTGTGTAGTGGGGATGATGCGAGTCCTTGTAAGGATCGTTTCGGGCGGCGTTGTAACAGCAGATCATCGACCACCGCGGCTGGTCGGAGCGGTTTGCATCGGAGCGGTGGAGAAGATTGGCGTGGAAGAAGATGGCGTCCCCGGGATCCATCTCGCAATGCACGACCGGCAACCGGGCGAGAACCGCATCCACGCGCTCCATGTCGGCGCCCGCCTGCTCGCCGGAAAGCTGGTGCTCGATCCGCCCGAGGTCCTGGGAACGGGGGATCACCTGAAGGCAGCCGTTGGCCCGCGTCGAGGGATCGACGGCGATCGAGACGCTCGTGAGGAGCGGCCAAATGACTCCGTTGTTGTACCAGTAGCCATAATCCTGGTGCCACGTCCACGCGCCGCCGACGCGGGCGTCCTTCATGATCATCTTGGAGTGGTAGTGGTACACCTCGCCGCCGAGAAGATGCTCGGCCGAGCGGACGATCCGTTCACAGCGCGCAAACATTCCGTAGATCCCATCCCCCGGATGGTTCCAGAGCGACAGCCGCACCACACCCCCCTCGCCATCGGCGCGGCCGAACGAGTGCCGGTCGAGTTCCCGGTCCTCACGGGCGGCTCGGCCGAGGAGATCGATCTCCTCACGGTCGTAGAAGCCGCGGGCGATCACGTAGCCCTCGCGGTGATACTCGGCAACTTGGCCGGCGGTGAGCGATTGCGGCATGGTGGCTCCTCTACCCTGCTTTCCGAGCCCCGACGGGCCGATCAGGAGGGGGTCGTGGAATGGCGTTTCACGATCACGGCCGTGCAGTCGTCGGCCTGCTTCGTCCCCTCCGAAAACTCGACCACCGCCGCATAGACCAGGGCGATGAGCTCGGCGACGGGAAGATCCCGATGGCGGCGGACGACGTCGGTGAGCCGGTCGGTGCCGAACTGCTCCCCGTCGGGCCGCGACCACTCGAAAAACCCGTCGGTGAACAGGAGGAGCATGTCGCCCGGCGCGAGCGGGACATGCGTCGGTGGATCAAACTCCACCTCCGGCATCAGCCCCAGCGGGAGCCCGTGGGTGGGAATCTCGGTAAAGGCGTCGTCGGCAGCGGTGTAGACGAGCAGCGGGCCATGGCCGGCGCTGACATACTCGACGGCGCTTTGGGCCGGATCGAGGAGCCCGATGAACGCCGTCACAAACGTCCCCTCGCGGAGATCCTCGCCGAGGAGATCGTTGATCTGCGGCACGACGCGGGCGAGATCCCGGCTCTGCATGAGCGTGCCACGAAGGAGCGCTCGGGCCTCGGCGGCCACCAGCGCCGGGCCGATCCCGTGGCCGGTGGCGTCGCCGATCGAGATCGCCAGATGCCCGCCGGGGAGGGGGAGCCAATCGAAACAATCTCCGCCCGTCTCGTCGGCCGAGCGGTTCCAGCCGGCGATCTCGAAGCCGGGGAGATCGGGGGGCGCTTTGGGGAGGAGCCCCTGCTGGATCTCGCGGGCGATGTTGAGATCGCGCTCGATCCGCTGCTTGACGGCATATTGCTCGAGGAGCCCCTGTCGCTCGATCGCCACACCGGCCTGGGCACCGAGCGTCGAGAGGAGTCGCTCGTCGCGCTCACCAAACGGCCCGCCGCGCTTGTTGAGCACCTGGAGGACGCCGACGATCTTTCCGTCGTGGCCGCCGAGCGGGAGCGTGAGGAGGCTCTTGGTGACGAAGCCGCTCTTGCGATCGAAGTCGGGATTGAATCGCGGATCGGCGTAGGGATCGGGGATGTTGACCCCCTTCCCCGTCGTCGCCACTTCGCCGGCAATTCCCTTGTCCATCCCGAAGCGGATCTCCTCGATCGGCGCTCCTTCCATGCCCGTAGCGATGCGACTGAACAGCTCCCCCTTGGCATGATCGCAGAGGAACACCGTCGCCCGCTCGCAGTCGAGGACGTCGGTCGCCGCGGCGGCGATCTGGGCCAGAAGCGGATCGAGATCGACCGCCACTCCGAGGGCACGGGTGACGTCAAGGATCTTCTCGAGATCGGCGACGTGCCGGTCGAGGTCGGCGACGCGCCGGTCTTCATCGTTCCCAGCAGTCATGTCACTTCCACCGCCACGCGGTGATCCCGGAGAGGTCGCGGACCCACACTTCGATCGATCCGTCGGCGGCGGCGGTCACGGCGAGATGCGCCCAGCTTTCGCGGGTGGCGACCTTCGCCTCCCCGACCAGGTCGAACTTCTCAGGCGTCGCCCGCACCAGCCGCAAGTCGCCGGTTTCGTCGAGGGCGAGGATCCGATCCCCCTGGGAGACGAGGCTCCAATATTTGCCGAATGGCTCGGTGATCCAATCCTCCTTGCCGGTCGCGAGATCGAGGCTCGCAAACCGCTGGTTGCGGAGATGGACGTAGGCGTGGCCGTCGCGCACGATCGGGCTCGACATGTAGCCCTGCACCTTGTTGCGCCACACAGGCTCCGCCGGCTGCGCCCCGGGCGCGGGAACGTCGAAGAGGAACGACCCGCCGCCGTAGCTCGTCGTGAACACCTTCCCGTCGCTGACCGTCGGCGTGACGATGTTCATCCCGCGGAAGGCCTCGACGGGGCGCTTCCAGAGGACGTTGCCGGTGTCGGGATCGATCGCGGCGAGGTCGGTGCGGCCCTGGACGAGGAGTTGTTGCACGCCGCCGATCTTCGTCAGGAGCGGCGAAGAGAAGGCGCTGCCGTTCATGCCACCGCCGTCGTCGAGGACGCGCCACAGGAGCTTTCCCGTCGCCTTGTCGAGCTTGCAGAAGCCGCCGCCGGCCTGCACGTACACCGCGTCGCCGATGATCAACGGGCTCGAGACGAAACCGAAGGCGGGGAGTTCGCTGTTGAGATCCTTGACGAAGTCGACCCGCCACACGTCGGCGCCAGTCTCCGCATCGAGGCAGACAAGGAGATCGCGCATCCCGGCGACATAGATCCGCCCGCCGTCGATGGCCGGCGTGGCCCGGATCCAGGAGCCGTTGCTGGCGGCGAAGAACGGCACGGTCATTGCCCCTTCCCAGCCGGCCTGCCAGAGCTCCTTGCCGGTCGCCCGGTCGAGCGCCCGGACGTGCTCTGTCTTGGCGTCGCGGGTCTCGGTGACGTAGACGGCCTTCTCCGTCACGAGCGGCCCGGAATAACCTGGGCCCAGATCGACATGCCAAAGCTGCTCGAGCCGCGAGGGCTCGAGCTTGTCGGGCCAGGTGGGGCCGGCCACGGTGCCGTCTCGAGCCGCGCCGCGCCACTGGAGCCAGGTCGTGGGCCCCTGAGCCCGTACGCCCCCTGCCGAAGCCGCGACCACCGCGAAGAAGAACACGCCCCCCAACATCCACCGGTACGTTGACCGCGCTCGGGTCGCCATCGAAGTCTCTCCGGATCGATCGCCACTTCGGCAGCACGCTCTCCCCGAGCGGCTCCGTTCGGCGATCGAGATCAATTCAACCCTTTCGCCGCGGAAAAATCCATCCAGCCGCGGTCGGCCGGCCATGAAGAGACTGCGGCTCGCCCGGAGAGGGTGGTCTCGCGAAACTGGCACACGAGCAAGCGGGTTTCCGCACCCGCTGTTCAGGCGCGCCCGCACCATCCGCGCGACAAGGAACCGGGCACGACTTCCGACCTTCGTAAATCGTCGCGACGAACGAAGCGATCAAGGCTCCGTCGGCATGCGGCCCTCGAGAAGATTGCGGACCGGAGCCCTCGACGGATCGGATTCCAACTTCTCGATCAACGACAGACCGGTGACGAGAACGTCGCGCTGCCGCTCCTCCAGAGCCGACAACGGGGCACCGCTGGTGAGCCTGTCGATGTACGACGCGATGTTGTCGGCCCCCTCGGCATACTCACCGTGAACCTTGCGGATCACCCGACGGAATTCCTCCCTCGCCAGCGGAGCTGCTTCCTTGACGAGCTTGTCGACTTGATCGTCATTCTCGAGATCGATGCCCTCTGCCTTCGCCCGCGCCAACGATTCCTTGAGCATGCCGGAAACGAGGTCGTACGTCTGCTCTTCGAGAGTCTTGATGTGCGTCTCGAACTGGCTGACGAGGTAGCGCTGCGCCTCACGGGACATTTGGGGAGGGGCATCGAGGACGGCCTTTTCGGCCTGATCGAGCAGCGCCGGAGCCTGGGCCCGGAGTTGCTCGCTGACCGACCCGACCTGCTCGTCAATCCGAGGTTCAATCTGGGACGAGGCCAGCTCGACGATCACTTCCGGGTCCGCGAACTCGGTCACGGTGCGGTAAAGCCAAGCAAGGTAGCCCCCCATTCCCAGCAGCAACCCACCGAGGACGAGTCCGGTGATCCATTGGCGGCGTTGGGCCGCATCGGCCAACACCTCGACTCGCGTGGCGAGACTTCGCACGCTGGCTTCGAGCGACGCTCGACCGGAATCATTCGCGGAAAAGGCCATGGTGTTCACCAGGGGGACAGAAGAGGGAGACGGCGTGGACGCGAACCGTGTACGAGACGACATCGAAGCCTGAAGCGGGCGATCATTCCGAGACGGCGTCTGACGCCCCATTACCGTCCGGGGCCGCATTGGATGCCGGTGATTCGGCCGCGCCGGAGGCCTCCGCACGGTCCGGAATCGAGGATTCGACTGCGCCGATCGCCGCACCTTCACCAACCCGCGAGGCCTCGGTGCCGTGAACGACCGCCGCCGAAATCGCCGGGGGAGTTTGCGATTCTGGTTCGTCGAGAACCATCGCGTCGACGAGCATCAACACGTGATGGATGAAATCCTTCTGGAGTCGCTCCTCCGGGAGCGCGGCGGTCGTCTCGACCGGAAGCTTGGCGAACATCGCCGTGATCCGCTCCTGCTCCCGCGAGAGAATGATCTGGAGTTCCTCGGCGAGCACCCCGCCTTCGCCGATCATCCCCTCCTGGAGTTTCGCCGCCAAGGCGTCGATGCGTTTCTCGTCGAGCTTGGGAAAGTCCTTCTGAAGATCGGCCGCCAGCTTCGACGACACCCGCGCGAGGGCCTGCTCGGAACGGTCGCGAACGTCCTTCTCGAGACCGTCGGCGAAGCCAGCGGCCTCGGTGGCCAGTTTCGTGCTCAACTCCGGCCACACTTTCTCGCCGCGCTCGACCGCAAGGGTGCCGAATTCCGGCACGACCTCCATCACCTGCTCGGTGAGCTTCTGGCTGACCCGGGGCCAACTGCGATCCACCCGCGCCATCAAGGCAGCCTGGAGTTTTTCCTCAGTAATCCGCTGTTGCAGCCCCTTCCAGAGTGACAGTCCGAACGTCGCCATCATCCCAAGAAGTGCCACAGAACCCGCGGTCAGCAACCACCGGGAGAGCACGTTGGCCCTGCCCGCTTCGACGAGACGGGTCTCGAGCCGACGGACCGCCGCGGCGAGGTCGTCGAAATCGCTGCCCTGGAAGGCGGCCGGAACATGATCGCCGGGACGGGATGGTGAATCGTGCGTTGTGGGTTCATCCTGCCTCGGGTCGGCTGAACGCTTCTCGGCATGGTGGTCGTCAGCGGGTTGCATCAAAGAACCTCCGCGGATGAGATCGGATTGACACGGTATGTTAACCCCCTTTTATGGGGATCTCGCCAGATGTTCGTGTGATTTCGATGCACGGAATCGACACGCACCTCGGGCGGCTCCCTAGAGGGGCCCAGGTCGAAACGACCTGAGACCCCAACCGTGGGCCGAGAGTCGACCGCTCAGCCAGCCAGCCACGCGTCGCGGTGGGCCGCGACGAACGCATCGTCGCAGAGCTCGGGCCTGGCCCGCCGCACTCGGTCGATCTCCGCGCTCTGCCCAGGGCTCAGCCCCTCCCGCTCGTCGAGGCACCAGATCCCGTCCAAAAGCCCCTGGCGGCGGAGCACCTCATGGAGGCCGGCGATGCAGCCACGAAAGCCGTGGGCTGCGTCGAAGTACGCGCTATTGCAATCGGTGACGGCGACGGCGGTCGAGGCAAGGGATGCATCGACGCGCCCCGCGCGGCAGCGATCGAGGAGCGCGACGGCCGCCTGCGTATCGACGGCCCAATGCCCGAGGAGCCCACCGACACACCGCAGCGACTTCCCCTCGACGTCGAACGTCGTGACAAGATCGGTGACGATGGAATCATCGTTGCCGGTGTAGAGGCTGACGTCGTCACGGCCTGACAGCGCCACGGCGCGGACGACGTCGAGCGTCTGATACCGATTGAACGGCGCCACCTTGATCGCCACCACGTCCGGGATCTCGACGAACCTCCGCCAGAAGGCATGCGACAGGATCCGCCCGCCGACCGCCGGCTGAAGATAGAAGCCGACCAGCGGTATCACCTCCGCCACGGCCCGGCAGTGATCGAGGAGGGCGTCGTCGTCCCCCGCGTGCCCGGCGAGGCTGAGCAGGCCAGCGTGATAGCCAAGCCCGGCGAGCAGCTTCGCCTCGGCCACGGCCTGCGCCGTCGACCCGCAGATCCCACCGATCGCGGCCACCGGCCGGCCCGCCCGGGCGATCTCCTCGGCGGCAATCTTCAGGACCGGCTCAAGGAGGCCGACGCGAGCGTCGCGGATCGCAAACTGCGTGGTGTGGACGCCGACGGCGAGGCCCCCGGCCCCGGCGGCAAGGTAGTAGCGCGAGAGGGCCCGCTGGCGGCGCTCGTCGAGCTTCCGGCCTGCGGTGAGCGCGAGGGGATGGGCCGGGATCACCTGCCCGCGCGCAAGCCAGCCCCGCACGCCGCCGTCGCGATCGAGCGTTTTAGAAAGCTCCATCACGGACCTCGAAATGAGTCGGCTTGCCGAGCGACGCTCCCCCGCGGCCGATCCAGTCGCAGACCATGGCCACGGCCTCTTCGGTCGTCGTCTCCGGGGCGCCGAAGAGGGCCTCGGCGCGCCGCGCGTCCCACAGCCAGCTCTCGGCCCCCTCGGCCCCCGTGAACGTCGGCGGCGTTCCGAGCCGTTCGCCACAGCGCTCGGCAAGCCACCGGATCGGCACCCGCTCAACCCCGGTGACGTTGAGGGCCACCGGCGGGCTCCCGGCCAGGGTGAGGCTTTCAATGGCCCGCGCACTGGCGTCGCGCTGCCAGATGAGATGCACCAACCCCATCCCCAGATCGACAGGCCTCCCTGAAGCCACGGCCCGGGCGACATCGTGGATCACGCCATACCGCGGCTCGACGGCATAGCAGAGCCGGAACTGGAGCAAGGGCATGCCTGAGCGCGATGCCTCGTAGGCCACGACGCGCTCTCGGGCCACGCAAGCATTGGCGTATTCCCCGAGCGGCGTCAGCGGCGTCGATTCATCCGCCCCCGGCCCCGTCACCGGCGCGAGCGGATAGACGCAGCCGGTGGAGAAGAGGACGAATCTCGACCGACCGTACCGCCTTGCCGCGATCGCCGGCGCGAGCGTGTTGACCGCCCAGGTGCGCTCCGGGGCGTCGGTCGTGCCGAACTTCTGCCCCGTCATGTGGATCACGAGGGGAGCCTCGGGGAGCCGTCGGACGGCCTCCTCGTCCATCAAGTCACAGGCCACGGTGGCGACACCATGCCGCTCGAGCGCGTCCTTCGCCTCCAGGTCGGAGAACCGGGAGACGGCGGTGACCCGGCGCGTCTGGCCGCCGGCGGCGTCGAGCCCACGGCGAACCATCCGCGCAAGCGTCGGCCCCATCTTCCCGCCGGCCCCGAGGACGATCACGTCGCCGTCGAGCCGCTCAAAAGTCTCGACAACGCCGGCCGTGGGGCGCGAGAGGTGCTCCTCGAGAGCCGCGACGTCGGAAAAAGATTCGAGCATGGGGAGGGGCGTGGGAACCTAGCCCACGAGCTCGCGGAGAACGGTTCCCGAGACGTCGGTGAGGCGGAAGTCGCGGCCGGCGTAGCGGTAGGTGAGGCGCTCGTGGTCGAAGCCGAGGAGATGGAGCATTGTGGCGTGGAGGTCGTGAACGCTCACCGGCTTGTCGACGGCCCGGAAGCCGAAGTCGTCGGTCGCGCCGTAGGCTTGCCCCCCCTTGATGCCGCCGCCGGCGAGCCACACCGAGAAGCCGTAGTGGTTGTGATCGCGCCCGGCCTTCGCCTTGCCGTCGCCGCCGAGCTCCACCGTCGGCGTCCGGCCGAACTCACCGCCGAAGAGGACGAGCGTCTCGTCGAGCATGCCGCGCTCGGCGAGATCGGTGAGCAGCGCCGCCACCGGCTGATCGATCTGGCCGGCAAGCGTGCGGTGGTTCGACTCGATCTGCTCGTGATTGTCCCACGGCTGCCCCGCCCCGTGCCAGAGCTGCACGTAGCGGACGCCGCGCTCGAGGAGCCGGCGGGCAATGAGCGTCTGCCGGCCGTGAACGGTGTCGCCGTAAAGGGCCCGCATCGGCGCCGACTCGCGGGTGAGATCGAAGGCCTCGGCGGCTTCCAGCTGCATCCGGAAGGCCATCTCAAAGGAGTGGATCCGGGCATCGAGCCGGGCATCGCCGCGGGCCTCGCGGTGGGCGGCGTTGAGCTTCTGGAGCCAATCGAGCTGATGCCGCTGAACCTGGGCGCTTGCATGGGGGCTCGAGATGTTCTCGATGAGCTTTTCGATCTCGGTGTGCTGCGAGTCGATCGATGTCCCCTGGAGCGTGCCGGGGAGAAAGCCCGACTGCCAGTTGTCGGGCCCCTTCACCGGATG
>Ga0114959_10003102_pt1 | contig 13170 bp, 13 predicted proteins | sample C_130625_EF_Meta_FD_87317 | JGI IMG/M metagenome (GOLD analysis project Ga0114959, IMG submission 87317) | Freshwater microbial communities from Lake Croche, Canada to study carbon cycling - C_130625_EF_MetaG | ecosystem: Environmental > Aquatic > Freshwater > Lake | place: Lake Croche, Canada...
AAACTCCTGGCCAGCGAAGAAGAAGCCCGACAGCGCCTGGTCGGACTTGGACTTGTCCTCATGGGCCTCGCCGTGGTGGGGAGTGCCTTGCTGAGTTCGATCAGCCTCGAACAGGTTGCCAGCCAACTCCACTGGGCACGACGCGCCTGGAGCGCTGCGCTCCATCAACAGAGCCTCCCTGCACAACCAGTCATTGATCAGCCCTCTTGGCAGATTGTCCTGCGGTGGGTCCTCGTGACCCCGTCGGAGATCTTCGCCGTCGTGATGTTCCTCCGCTACCAATTCCGAGCCGCCAAGGTGGCCGGGCGCCTGGGCCTCGGAGGGCGGCCACGTCCGGGCCTTGGGGTGGGCGGCTGGTTCATCCCGGTGGCCAATCTCTGGCTTCCCCTTCAGGCCTGGCTCCACCTCGTGACCCCTCGATCTCACCTCCGATCCAGAATCTGGCTGCTCTGGGGCATCTGGATCCTCGCTGTCTCCTCCAGCCTCGGCGCAAGCCTCCTCAGCATGAGTTCCTTGGCCGGTGCTCGAATACTCCTCGGGATCTGCCTGGCCGTTGAACTCATCGGCATCGGTCTCCTTCGAAGTCTTCTCCTCGCTCTCGGCGAGGCCCATCAGGCCGCGACTCCCACGCCTTCGAGGTTGAGCAGAGGCCCCCAGACTCCCTCTAGGCTCTAAGCCGGTTGGGCGAGAGGCCCAACGACGACTACGACCTAAGGAGACGCCACCATGGCGAATGCAGAGTGGGGCCCGCTGGCTGGACTGATCGGTACCTGGGAAGGTGACCAGGGCATGGACGTGTCCTTCCACAATGAGGAAGGCAAGATTGGCGAGACGCCGTTCTTCGAGCGCACGACATTCAAGCCCTTTGGCCCCGTGGCCAACGGAAAGCAGACCCTGTACGGCCTTGACTACCGCACCGCCGCGTGGCGCAAGGGCGAGGAGAACGACAACCCGTTCCACACCGAGGTGGGTTACTGGCTCTGGGACGCTGACAACGGTCAGGTCATGCGCTGCTTCATGGTGCCTCGTGGCTCCGTGATCATCGCTGGTGGCGCTGCTGGTGCTGGCGATTCCGAGCTCCGCATGGACGCCAAGCTTGGCGTGCAGTCCTACGGCATCTTGTCGAACCAGTACCTTGACGAGAATGCCAAGACCACCGAGTTCGGCTGCACCATCAAGGTGAGTGCCGACTCGTTCTCCTACGACGAGACCACGGTCTACGAGCACTACATGAGCAAGGACCCGATCATCCACACCGATCGCAACACGCTCAAGCTCATCAGCCGCGACGCCTAGTCGAGGATGCTCGACTGGAGCGAGGAATCGCAGGCCATCATCGAGGCGGTTCGCCGTTTCGTTGATGATGAGGTTCGCCCGAAGCTCGATGCAATTGAGCATGAAGGCGAGCCTCCCTACGAGCTCCTTCGCTCCATGTACAGGAACTTCGGTATCGACCAGCTCGAGGCCGAATCCTTTGAGCGGGCAATTGCCCGCAAAGAACGTGGAGAGGGACCGCCGACCAACAGCCGGCGGTCCCTTTCTTCTGTCGAAATGGGGATCATCCCTACCATTGAACTTTCGCGGGTTTCACCTGGCCTGGTGACCTCGCTGGGTGTCTCCACCTCGCTGGCTGGTGGGACCATCATGAAGCAGGGCACCCTCGAGCAGATGCGCCGGTGGGGAAAAGATTTGCTCACTCTCGAAAAGATTGGCGCCTGGGCCATCACCGAACCTGACTCGGGATCGGATGCCCTCGGTGGGATGCGAACCACCGCCGTGCGCGACGGCGATGAGTACATTCTCAATGGCCAAAAGACTTGGATCACCAACGGCCCTTATGCCGACACGATCGTCCTCTACGCCAAGCTCGACGATGGCTCAGGGACCGAGTTGCGCAGCCGTCCCGTCCTCACCTTCATCCTGGATCGGGGCATGGAAGGACTCACCCAGGCAGCTTCCATGCGCAAGATGGGCCAACGCTCCTCCCCCACCGGTGAGGTCTTTCTCAGCGACGTGCGCTGTGGCATTGATCGACTCCTTGGTGGGACCGAAGGTCGCACCCCGAGCGGTTCCTCCGAAGGTCGCTCGAGTGCCAAGTCAAACTTCACCACCGAGCGGGCTGGAGTCGCCGCAATGGCGCTCGGGATCGTTGAGGAGTGCCTGCGAGTTTCCATTGACTACGCAAAAAACCGTCATCTCTGGGGCAAGCCGATCGCCGACTTCCAACTCATTCAACTCAAACTTGCCACGATGGAAGTCGCTCGGATCAATCTCCGAAATCTAATTTTCCGCTACCTCGAAGCCACCGCTGAGGGGTACCCGGCTTCGCTGGCAGAAGCCTCGGCCATGAAGCTCTACTCCGCCAAGGTTGCCGTCGAAGTAGCGAACGAAGCGATCCAACTCTTTGGTGGTAACGGCTACATCTCTGAATACCGCGTTGAGCAACTCGCTCGAGACGCTCGTGTTCTTCAGATCTACGCCGGCACCGATGAAATGCAGATTGTGGCGATCGCCAAGGACCTCCTTCGTCGGGAGAACTAATCCTCGCTGCGCATCAGCGTGCGGAGATGTATTCGACGAGCTCCCTGCGAGCCGCCTCCAGTTCATCCATACGAACTTTCACCAAATCACCAATGGAGACAAGACCCACGAGGCTGCCGCTCGACAGCACGGGAACGTGACGGACTCTGGCCTCAGTCATCTGGGCCAGGACCTCATCAACCGTTCCCTCCTCAGTGGTCACTTGGCGAAGCGGCGTCATAAGTACCTCGACTCGAAGGTCGCGCACTTCGCAGCCGAGTCGATGCATCCCTCGAACGAGATCTCGTTCAGAGAGCACGCCCACTGCGTGGACGCCGTCCTCGCTGACCACTAACGCCCCAATCTGATGTGCTGCAAGCAGACGAAGTGCCTCGACGACGCTGGCATCTGGTGAGACGGTAACGACCCTGCCGCCCTTCATTTCGAGCACCGTTGCAATACGCATGGTGACTCCCCTCTGCCGAGCGGATGCTCGACCCTGTAGGTCTGACTCTAAGGATTTACAACGCCGGTGCCTAGAGGGAATGTCAAGTGATTTCTTGAACTTGGAGACACCGGTCCGAGGAAGCTTTTTGGAAACGAGTTCAGGGTCGAGCATCCGCTCGGCAAAGGGGGTCGCCCCTAATGACTAGTGACTACCGAGCGTGTCGGCGGTAATGCCAACACTCTTGAGGAGCTTTCGCATGTCACCAACGTGCTGATCGTTCAATTCGCGATGCAACGGCCCCGGAAAGACGTGAAGTTCCTCGCCAATCTTGCATTCAAGCGAACCGTGCTTGGTTTCACGGCATTCTCCGAGCGATTCGAGCAAAGACGTCACGTCATGCCACTGGATGTTGTGAGAGGTGGGATGACGGAAAATCTTCTCGCAAGTGGCACGGTGATGGCTGTCGAGATGCGGACTGTCGCTCATTAACGGGCTCCTTGGTTCGTACTTGTGTCTGTGACGCTAGGTCCGAAGGTCCCCTAGCGCCAGAGCACAAGGTCCCGAAGCCCCGAGCACCCTCGAATCGTGGCAAAGTGGCACCCGTCGAAAGGGGACACTGATGGCCACCCGAGCTACCAAGGGCAGGAGTACTTCGCCCGAGACGCCAAAGCAGCGCCCATTGCGCTCGAAGCCGCTCGTACTGGTCAGCGGAGCGGTAGCAATTATCGCCGCCGTCGCTGTTGTGCTGGCGCTCACTCTCGGTAGCTCACCAAAGCCCGCACCGACCAAGGCCCAGGTTCGCTCTGCCTCACAAGCAAATCTTCTCGCAACCACCTCTGCCATGGCTGCCTACGAAAAGGCCCGGACCACCTGCACCACAGCCGCATGTGTCGCAACTGCTGCGCAGACGGCCGAGAATTCTCTGAAGACCAGCTGGGATACCTTCAACGTGGCGGCGTCCGGTTATACGCCACTTGCCTCCACGCTTGGAACGTACGCCGTGGACTTCGCCAAGTTGCTCGGCGCCCTTGACTTGATTGCCCACGCCACCACCGTGGCCCAGATCGACATCATTGAATCCAAGCAGCTCAGCCCTGCCCAGGGAACCTGGCTTACTGAGGCCTCCTCATTGTTCGGCCAACTTGGCGGTGCTGTTCATGGGCCCGGTGGCTCCAACTGATCCGGCTCGCCCTCCAACCTCGTTAGGCTCCTCGCTTGGGAAGGGGGGAAGAGATAACTATGCACGATCCAGTGACCCGTCGCCTCGAGCGGCGCAGCGTGGTGGAGATTCGCCCCACGGCGGCCCCCCCTGCTGACGCACCGTTCGAAGCTGACCTCATTGACCTGGTCGATGGGGTCAGTTCCTTTGAGGTGCACCTTCACGGTACGGTCGATGCCCAAGGAACAATCGAGTCCATTGAGGGATTACCTGCACATCCAATTTTGAACACCCTGATTGGAACGAACGCCCACCGGGGATTCCGAAAGTTGCTCGAGCCTTTGCGGAGCGAGGATCCAGATGAGCGCTCACTTCGCCGACTGCTCTTTGATCTCCCCATCATCACGATGATTATGATGCAAGCCTTCATTGTCCGGACCCCAGAAGGCCGCCGCTCGTCGACTCGGATGCCCCTCGATACGCCCGGGGTCAATCAATGCGCAGGTTGGGTTGCTGGTGGCGAGATGATGACACTCATCAAAGACAACGATGGGCTTCTTGAAATGGATCCAAGTATTCATGTCATCACCGATGACCATCTTGGTGACCCCCATCCACATCCACTCGTTCCCAACGCCACCCGACGAAGGCGCCGCTACGAGGTCGAGCTCGACGGAGATGACCTTCGATTGGTAGTGAACCAACGGGACTCCTTCGCCACGCCTGATGGCGTTGAGCGAGTACTCCATTGGTGGAAATTGCATCTTGTAGCGGGTGCCGAGGACCACATTGTTCGCTCAATTGAGGTCGACAATGGTGGGCTGCCCTGGGTGGAATGCCCGTCCGCCGCCGGATCGGGGCAACGAATCATCGGGCGTCGCCTTGATGAACTTGAGGGCCTCGTCAGCGGCGAGTTCAAGGGCGTGACCACGTGCACGCATCTCAATGACACGCTGGCTGCATTAGCTGGGGTTCCCGAGCTCCTGGCTCGTTCCTAGTTTCCTAGGAGTTCGACGGGAAGGCCGGTGGGCGCTTGTCGAGGAATGAAGCGACCCCCTCGGCACCATCTGGCGACCCGGCGGCGTCACGCATAGCGAGGACTTCTCGCCGAAGGGCTGCCTCAGGCGCGGGTGAGGCCTGAGCACGAATTAAACGCTTGGCCTCCACCAATGCGGGTCGTGAACCGTTCACCAGTTGGGCCACGATCTGAGCCAAGCCGTCGTCAAAGGTGTCATCAGAATGGACTTCGGCCACCAACCCCGCGAGATACGCCTCGCGCGCTGTGAACAGCGGGTTCAGCAAGGCCATATAGAGCGTGCGGTGAAGACCGATTGACTCGACAAGCAGGCTCGAGCCGCCATCCGGGGTCAAGCCCACCTTCGTATAGGCCATGGTGAACCGAGCGGACTCTGATGCCACGACCAGATCCGCACAGGCGGCGAATGCCACACCCGCGCCAGCAGCAACCCCTTGGACCGCAGAAATCACGATGGCGTCCAAGTGCATAAGTTCCGAAACTTCTCGGTGGAGCGCATTGGTCAGATCATCAAGATACGCACCGGGGTCTGCGGCCTCGTTGAAGGCACCAAGATCGCCGCCCACCGAGAAGGATTTTCCCTCGGCTCGGATGACGATGACCCCAACATCGGCTGCTTTGGCACTGGCCACGGCCCGGCGAAGATCAGCGACGGACTCAAGATTAAAGGGGTTTCCGTGGGCGGCATTATTGAGCGTGATCCATCCCGCTCCATCTCGTACTTCGAAGCTCACCAGCGCCGTCTCGGCCATCATCGCCCCTTCATGCCTCGGAACCACTGTGGCCCCGTTGCCTCAAGAACCTAGACGGTCCCTCGGCTCCTTCTGTTGAGGAGCAACTTATTACTCTGCGGTAGCCTTGGGGCATGAAGCGCTCCATTTTCAACGAAGAACACGATCTGTTCCGCGACGCCGTTCGGTCGTTCCTCGAACGCCATGCCGTCCCGCACTACGAACGCTGGGAGTCCGAGGGGATCGTCGACAGGGACCTCTTCCTCAAAGCGGGCGAGGCAGGCTTCCTTGGAATGGCGATCCCTGAGGAATTCGGGGGGGGCGGGATGGAAGACTTCCGCTTCAACGCCATCATCGACGAAGAAATCCAACACATGGACGTCGGCGCAGCTGGCCTCGGACTCTCCCTCCATACCGACATCTGTGTTCCGTATTACACCTCGTTGGCGAACGAGGAGCAGAAGGCTCGCTGGATGCCGGGCATCGCTTCAGGTGAATTGATCTGCGCCATCGCCATGACGGAGCCGGGGACTGGTTCTGACCTGGCGGGAATTCGGACCACCGCAGTGCGTGATGGTGATTCCTACGTTGTCAACGGTGCCAAAACCTTTATTACCAATGGCATCAACTCTGACCTCGTGATCGCGGCAGTCAAGACTGATCCTTCCGAGCGTCATCGGGGACTTTCACTCCTCGTGCTCGAACGAGGCATGGAAGGTTTCGAGCGAGGGAGGAATCTTTCCAAACTCGGAAATCACTCACAGGACACTGCGGAGTTGTTCTTTTCTGACGTGCGAGTCCCGGTTGAAAATCTCCTCGGCGAAGAAGGAAAAGGCTTCGCGTATCTCTCTGAGAACCTTCCTCAAGAACGCCTCTCCATCGGTATCACTGGTGTCGCTGCGGCTCGTCGAGCCCTTGAGCTCACGGTGGACTACGTCAAGGGCCGAGAAGCCTTCGGTGCCACGATCTCGAGCCTCCAAAACACACAGTTCAGGCTTGCTGAATTGGCGACTGAAGTCGAGGTGGGTACTGCATTCATTGATCGCGCGGTCATTGCCTTGAATGATCAAGAGCTCACCGCCGAAGAAGCCGCAATGACGAAGTACTGGGGTACTGAACTTCAAGGTCGGGCAACCGATCTCGGCGTCCAGCTGCACGGTGGCTATGGCTACATGGTGGAGTACCCGATTGCTCGCGCCTACGCCGACGCTCGAGTGACCCGCATCTATGGCGGCTCGAACGAAATTATGCGCCAGATCATTGGGCGCAAACTCCTCGGTCGCTGAGAATGCGAGGGACCCGGCGGTTACCCGCCGGGTCCCTCGCCACCTCGGAGAGCAGATTTCAACTAGAGCCCCGAGCGCTCCAGAATGTGCACGCCACAGGCCCCACCAAGGCCGAAGACGTGGGCCAGGCCCACCTTGGCGTTCTCAATCTGACGTTCACCCGCCTCACCCCGGAGGTGGTGGCAGATCTCCCAGACGTTTGCAATGCCCGTTGCAGCAATCGGATGGCCCTTGGACTGAAGTCCACCTGAGACGTTGACGGGGATCCGACCGTCTCGCCACGTGGCTCCGGAGTTGAACAAGTCAACCGCACCGCCAGGCTCGCAGAGGCCGAGGTTGTCATAGTGGACCAGCTCAGCAGTGGCGAAGCAGTCATGAAGTTCGACAAGGTCAAGATCACCCGGTCCGATGCCTGCCTGCTCGTAGGCCTGCTGTGCCGCACGGCGAGTAAGGGCATTGGGATCAGGCAGAACCTGGCAGGCCTCCTCGAACGGATCAGAGGTCAAAATTGAGGCCGAAATCTTCACTGCTCGACGCTGCTGCTCCATTGAGAGTGTCTTCAACTTTGCGTCGGAGACCAGGACAGCAGCGGCCGCACCATCACAGTTTCCCGAACACATGGGTCGGGTGTTTGGGTAAGCGATCATGACATCATTCATGATCTCTTCCAGGGTGAACCTCTTCTGATACGCCGCCAACGGATTCAACACAGAGTGCGCGTGATTTTTTTCCGAGATTTTGGCGAAGAGTTCAAAATCGGCCTTTACGTTATGGCGATAGGCATATTCCTGGCCAATCTGGGCAAACACGCCCGGCATCGTCTCCGTGCCCAAGCGCCCATCAAGAGCAGTCACGGCGCCAACACGACCCTTGGGCGTCCAGGTTCCGTCACCCTTGTCTACCGAGTTACCGGCCAAAAGGCCCATACCAGCAATCTTTTCGACGCCAGTGGCCAGACCGAAGTCGGCCTCTCCAGCCTTGATCGCCATCATCACCGTACGAATTGCGGTGGCACCAGTCGCGCAGGCATTGGACACGTTGTAGACCGGAATTCCCGTCTGGCCAATCTGCTTCTGAATATTCTGCGCCATGCCCGGAGTACCAGTGGGCAGAAGGTTTCCCGAGGCCATAATCTGCATATCGGCCATTGTCACGCCTCCGTCAGCCAATGCCGCCATCGCCGCCTGAGCAGCGAGATCCACCGTGTCGATATCGGGATGCTTTCCAAACTTGGTCATATTGATCCCAAGGATCCACACCGCTTCTGACATCAGTTCCCCTCCTTGGGCTCAAAACCGAAACCAACGGCTTCGGTTCCCTCGGTGTCCGTTCCAAGGGAGTACGTCACCAGTTTCACCGGCATTCCAAGCTTGATGTGTTCAGGGTCAGCCAGGGTATTCAGCACGTTTGCTCGAACTGACGTCCCCCCACACTCAACGATTGAGGCCACGAAGGGGACATCAATGCCGGGAGCCGCCATGGAGACGATGGTGAACGTACGCAAGACACCATCGGTGTCAATCGATACTTTCTTGAAGTCGCTCCCGGAGCACTTGGCACAACCACTGCGGTGATCAAAGAACCTCGCCCCGCAGCTCGTGCATTCGTTGGCCACAAGGTGCGGCTCAGGCTCCAGCACCAGATAGTCGACCATAGGGATCTTCGTGGCCATCAACGCCCTCCCGCTTCGTTCCTCGACGGCACTCCCGTCCATCGCCTCACCCTATCGGAGCGCTCGCAGACGCGACGAGGGCGGGCCCTTTCAGACCCGCCCTCGCAGAACACCTTTGGACCTCTGGGACTCAGCCCATCTGCTCCGCATAATGCGCCATGAGCTCGTTCAGATCGCCGAAGAAGGGACCGCCGGTACCACGGAGATCGATCGTGTACGGATCGATATCGGTGAACTGCATCACCGTGGCAATGAAGCGGGCAATCGTGCCACCGAGACTCTCTGAGGTCATGTTGTGAGCCGGGATATTTCCGCGCTTGACCCACACCTGCGTGAGCTCCATCGCGAGCTCCGGATCAAAGTCACGAGCGAACTCGGTGTCACCAGTGGCACCAACGCGCACGCATGACACTCGTAGTTCGGGGTGCTCGGCACGTACGCCGCGGACGACCTCCTCGAGAGCAGCCTTCGATGAGGCGTACGGGGTCAGGCCGGGGTAGGGCATTCCCACCGACTCTGAGGACATCATGCCGAGGTAACCGCCAGGACTCAGGTGCTTGACCGCTCCCTTGACCACCATGGCCGGCCCAATGACGTTGGTCTCGAAAACTTCCTTCCAGAGGTCGGGAGCTGCATCCTGAACAAGACCGAGGCGGGAAACACCCACGCAGATCAGAACGACGTCGAGGCCGCCAAGTAATTTGGCAGCATCGTTCACCATTTGGACAGCGGCCTCAGGATCAGAGATGTCAGCCGACAGCGCCCGACCACCTGCCACAGCAATCGCTGCGTCCAGCTTTTCCTGAGAGCGACCGACGAAGACCACATCGCCGCCGAGGCGGGCGAGGTCAATCGCAGTTGCCTTGCCAATACCCGCTGAGGCACCAACCACAAGGCACTTCTTCCCCTCAAGAGAGAGGCTCACGTTCTCGGCCATTCTTTTCCTCCACTCCCCCTGCTCACCGCAGGTCAAAACGATCTTGTTGCTGAACGCCAGATTGCACTGGCGGTGCACTGGAACTCTAGGCGAATTGAGCCGTTCCTGCGAGGGGCTCAGTCCTTCGGGATAAGCCGGTGGATCACTCGACAGCGCGCGGCTGGCTTGCCTGAGGGCAGGAAAAGCTCGCCCTCAATCGTGCAGAATCGAGTCGTCACCGCGATCACCTTGGCGCGAGCCTCCATGGGCTCTTCCACCACCATTGCCGGGCGAACGTAGTTGATATTGAAGGAGATACCGACATGATTCATCTCGACAGGTGCTGCTGCGATCGCTGCGTAGCGCATTGCTCGAGTGATCAGCAGTCCCACGGCGCCGCCATGGAGTGAGCCGTAGCCCGAGGACCAGTCAGACCCCAGTCGAGCCGTATAGGTCGCACCCTCATCAGTCAACCTAAGCCCGCCCTGAAGATAGGTATCGATGGGAGCGGGGGCGTAGTCAGACTCCCATGCACACGCCATAGTTTCGATATCAGGGAGTTCTGACATATCCCCCACCATCGCTCGGCCGGGAACCGTGACACTGGTGCATTGCGACTGGCCGAAGGGACCCTCGTCATCAAGCATGAGACCCTGAGCAACACCCATCAAGTTGTTGCACGCTGAGTTGTGACTGCGCACTTGCACGGTGCCATGTGCCGTGCGGGCCGCCTGGAAGGAGACCTCGATGAGGATCGAGTTGTCTTCCCAATTCGCCGAGTTGATATTGGCCATGGCGTTGTTATTGTCGGCAATCCCAGCCAAGAAACCAAAGGGGATGGATCCGTCAGCTTCAAGTTGCTCAGGACGAGGCTGAATGGTGGCGTCGGCGAGTCCAGTCGCCTCATCCCAGGTTGCCTCGCCCATGGCAAGGTTTATTTGCAGCCCACCACCTGGACTTGCAGGGGTGTGGCCCCGGGAGCGGTCGTTGATCATAGGAGTGCCTTTCTTGTTGCAGGGGGGGGATTAAAGCGTTTCTTCGAAACGAGTACGAGGCCTCGCGGCCTCAAGGAGCGGAGCAAGGGCCGCACCCACGTCCGCCGGGTCGAGCGGCGCCTCGGTCGTCGGACCGCGATGCCAACCCTCGGCCACGGCGAGAACTCGACCAGAGGTTTCAAGGACCTGGCCGGTGATCTCGCGAGACGCAGCAGAGGCGAGCCAACATGCCACCACGGCAATCCAACGTGGGTCCAAGACCTCAGACGCATCGTCACCGAGGGGAAGATCCTGCGTCATTCGGGTATAAGCCACAGGTGCGATGGCGTTTGCGGTGACCCCATAACGCGACAACTCCATGGCGGCTATCTGAGTGAACGAGGCGATACCGGCTTTGGCTGCTCCATAATTCGACTGGCCAACATTTCCGTAAAGACCTGACACTGACGTCGTGTTGATAATACGAGCGTCGTTCTCTTCACCGGCTTTGGCACGATCACGCCAGAAAGCGGCGGCATGGCGAGTCACCGAAAAGGTGCCCTTCAAGTGCACTTGGATAACGGAATCCCAATCGTCCTCCGTCATTGAGAACAGCATCCGATCGCGCAAAATTCCGGCGTTATTGATCACCACATCAAGACCACCGAATGTCTCTACCGCTTGTCTGACAATTGACTCGCCGCCGGCCCAAGTTGAGATGTCGTCGGTGTTTGCGATCGCTTCACCCCCAAAGGCGAGGATCTCATCCACCACACTCTGGGCAGGCCCTTGGTCGGTGCCAGCCCCATCGCGTGCACCGCCGAGATCATTCACAACGACTTTGGCACCATGCTCTGCCAACATCAATGCATGTTCACGGCCAACACCGCGCCCTGCACCGGTAATGAGGGCAATCCGCCCTTCGCAGAGCTTTGCCATGGTGCTCAACCGTTTACTGCGTCATACTGCTCACGCAAGACTCTGCGGAGCAGTTTGCCCGTGTCGTTGTAGGGAAGCTCATCGACGAACAGCACCACTGCTGGGCGGCGGGAGCTGCGAAGCTCAGCCACGACATGCTCGCAGAGCTCATCGGCAGAAGCACTGGCTCCGTCCTCGAGGACGACAAACGCGCAGACGACCTCTCCCCATTCCTGGTCTGGAACGCCGATGATGCCGCAGTCAGCCACTGACGTGTGCGTCAAGAGAACGTCCTCGATTTCACCAGGTGAAAGGTTCTCGCCACCGCGAACGATGACGTCATCAAGGCGACCTTCGACGTAGAGGTAGCCCTCGTCATCAAGAAAGCCACCGTCCTTGGTTGGAAACCAACCGTCGGCCGTCAGCGTGGCGCCGAGACCCTCGTACTCACCAGAGACCTGCTCGCCTCGAACCCAGATCTCGCCCTTGGCACCAGCAGGAACCTCGTTCCCAAGATCGTCCACAATCTTCACCTCAAGGCCCGGAAGTGGCTGTCCCACCGAGCCAAGTCGGGAGCGAACTGCGGGGTCACTGGAAGCGACGGCCACGCGGTGATCGTCAGGGGTGAGAATCGCCACTGTCGAAGAGGTTTCCGTCAGGCCGTAGGCATTCACGAAACCAATTGAGGGAAGCAGCGTCATCGCTCGCTCGATCACCGGGATCGGCATGCGGCCGCCACCATAGGAAAGGTGCTGAAGCGTCGGAATGGTCTGCCCTTGGCGCTCGACTTCGTCGAGGATTCGGTCCAGCATGGTGGGAACCACCATGGCGTGAGTGATGCCTTCATCGCGGGCCGTGTTCACCCACTTGGCGGGTTCGAACGGGGGCATGTAGACGATTCGACGGCCCGAATAGGTTCCCGAGAGGATCGCTGAAATTCCAGCGATGTGGTACGGCGGCACCGAGACGAGCGCTGCCTCCTCTTCGGAGGATCCCATGAACTCCACGGAGCCCAGGATGTAGGCCGTCAGGTTCTCATGACGAAGCAGCGCGGCCTTCGGATCGCCCGAGGTTCCCGAGGTGAAAAGGATGATCGCAATTTCCTCAGGCATCACGAAGGTGCCAGCGTGCATGCCACCTGCTCTGGTGTGCGAGAGAAACTCATCGCGCGTCACGATGCTGAGATCATCGACACTTTGAATGCGTTCGATCGCATCAGGGGCAGTGATGGAGATCGACGGGGTGGTCCGAGCCAGGATCTGACGAAGGCGGTCATCGGCCAGCCGATAGTTCACCGGCACGAAGGGCTTGCCAGCAATTGATGCCGAGAAAAGGGCCAGCGGCAGCGCCTCTGAGTTGACGTCGAGCATCACCAGCTTTTCGGCGCCGGTTGACTCCAGCCAGGCAGCACCCTGCTGGGCGCGCTCAAGGAGCTCACCGTAGGTGATGCCACCATTCTTTGATCCAAGGGCGACGCGGTCGGGTGCGGCACCCGCCATCATCTCAAGCA
>Ga0114959_10003104_pt1 | contig 13166 bp, 7 predicted proteins | sample C_130625_EF_Meta_FD_87317 | JGI IMG/M metagenome (GOLD analysis project Ga0114959, IMG submission 87317) | Freshwater microbial communities from Lake Croche, Canada to study carbon cycling - C_130625_EF_MetaG | ecosystem: Environmental > Aquatic > Freshwater > Lake | place: Lake Croche, Canada...
AAAAGGTGTTGTTCCTGGTGATGCGAAGGATCAAACGGCGCTTCGTATGAACGCCTCACATGAATACAGTAAATTCAAAGGTGCTTTCAATATTGGTTATACCACTAATAATATCGACTTCACTACTTCGGATTTCTACAACACAATTTTGAATACGCCTGGACAAGTACCCTTGGATCAATACAGAGATTGGAGAAGTTTCAAAAATGCGGATGGCACTTTAAATCCGGCAAATCCCAACAACTTTTATAATGCCTACTTCTATTCGCCATTCTTCAACAAAGATGTAAACCGTAGAAAAGAATTTAACTCAAACCTAACGGGCAACGTTGAATTGACTTATAAAGCTACTTCTTGGTTAACTTTCTTGGCTCGTGTGGGTATTACCAAAAAAGATTATAATGGTAAAGCTTACCAAGAAAAATTCAAATATAGTGCTTACGCAAAAACGGTTGGAGATTTCTCAGAAGCTCAAAATGATTTGAACGGAAGTGCCTTTGATTATAATTACACAGATTACCGTATCAATTCTGACTTTTTCTTAACTGCGGACAAGAAATTTGGTAGTTTCTCCACCACCTTGATTGCCGGTATTAACAACAAGGAAAATACCCAAAAATATGTAAGTACACAAGCTAATTCATTGGTTATTCCTGGCCTATATAACGTAGGAAACCGTATTGGTGAAGCTGGTGCCGGAGAAAGTGATTTCAAAAGTCGTTTAGTAGGTGTTTACGCCGATATAACAGTAGGGTACAAGAATTTCTTATACTTGCATGGTTCTGGTCGTAATGACTGGTCTTCATTATTAGGCGTAACCAATCGATCATTCTTCTATCCAGGGGTTGACGTGTCATTTGTCGCCTCAGAAGCTATTCCTGCTTTAAAGGAATTGCCTTTCTTGAGTTTTGCGAAAATTAGAGGCGCTGCAACAAGAGTGGGTGGTATTAATGTTGGCCCTTACGCTCTTCAAACTGCTTTTGGAACCGGTAGTTTTCCTTATGGCAGCTTGGCCGGATACTCAGTTGGTAATACATTACCTGACCCTAATTTGACTCCTGAATTTACTAGTTCTTACGAAATCGGTGGAGAATTTGGTTTCTTAAATAACCGTGTGAATTTAGAAGTTGCTTATTACACACAAAAAACAACTGGTCAGACTGTTTCTATCTCGACTTCACAGGCAACCGGTTACAATAGTGCGCTGATTAACGCAGGTACTCTCCAAAATACAGGTTTTGAGCTCGATTTAAAAACAACTCCGATAAAATTAGCGAATGGATTTACGTGGGATTTCAACGTAAACTTTAGCCAGATTGACAACAAAGTAATAGATTTATACCAAGGAATCAATGAATTGAATCTTTCAAATTATTATGGTTTAACCTCTGATGCTTCTTTAGGACAAGTTTTTGCAACGGTTGGTGAGCAATATCCAACAATCAAGGTAATTGCTTACAAGCGTGATCCTGATGGACGTGTAATTGTTAACGCTGAAACTGGTTATCCTTCTGTGGCAACGGGCTTGAAAACGATTGGTCAATCTAACCCAAAATATCGTTTAGGCTTAACGACCAGTTTAAAATATAAAGGATTCGGGTTAAACGCCGTAGCTGAATATCGTGGCGGCAACTATATTTATCACGGCTTAGCCAGTACAGAATGGTTTACAGGTGTTGCTTCTGCCACTGCTGCTTATGGTCGTGAGCGTTTTGTGTTCCCTAATTCAGTAGTCGCTAATGCCGACGGCACTTACACACCAAATACCAGCGTAACGGTGAAAGATGGTGGCTTAGGCGCTTGGGATAGTAATTTACGTCGTTACGGTGAGAACTTTGTCACCAGTGCGGCCTTTTGGAAATTGCGTGAAGTTGCCCTTTCTTATAATGTCCCAACAAAATACTTAGCGGTTACTAAATTTATCAAAAGTGCTTCGCTTGGACTTGTGGGACGTAACTTACTCACTTTTTTACCAAAAGAAAACCTTTATACTGACCCTGAGTTTGCCAATACCACCACAAATGCAGTTGGTTTAAACTCTAATGCGCAAACTCCTCCAACCCGTACTTATGGTTTTACTGTCAGTTTAGGATTTTAAGCATTTAAATAGTTAATGGTTATTTGTTCGTATCACTCACATTTAGGGTTTTATTGGCAAGTCCAAATAACAGTTTAACAATAAAAAAGATTTAAAATGAAACAAAAGATATATTCAATTTTTGCGGCAACTGCCTTATTATTGAGCAGTTGTACGGGGGATTATCTCAACATAAATGATAATCCTAATCAAGCTGTTTCTGCAACGCCAGAATTAGTACTTTCAAGTGCGCTTAATACAACCGCTGGTCGTTTAGGGCACAACCAAATCGGTAATTTCTTCGGAGGTTATTGGGCTCCATCTGGAAGTTATTCTGGATTTATCGAAGAACGTCAATTTGATTATGGCGCTACTTATGGCACGGGTGTCTGGAATAGTGTATATGACAACTTGCAGGATTATCAGTATATTTTAGATAAAGCAGCCGTTCAAAAATGGTTTGCCGTTTCGGGTATTGCTAAAGTAATGACCGCTTATAATTACCAGATTTTGGTGGATGCTTATGGAAATATACCATATTCGGATGCCTTGAAAGGAACCGCTTCTATTCGTCCAAAATATGATGATGCTCAAGCCGTTTATGATGGATTAATAAAAACATTGGATGCCGCCTCCATTGATTTGAAAGTTGCTATCTCGGGAGATAATCCAAGTCCAGGCGCTCAAGATATTGTTTTTAAAGGTGACTTAGCGAAATGGAGAAGATTTGCCAATACACTTCGTTTGCGGATATTGATTCGTCAAGCGAATATTTCAGGAAAAGACCTAAAAGGCGAAATCGCAAAAGTAGTTGCCGAGGGATCTGGTTTCTTGAAAGCTGGTGAAACGGTAAATTCAACACCCGGCTATTTAAAAACGGCTGGAAAGCAAAATCCCTTCTGGGAAAATTACGTTCAGCAAGCCTCCGGTTCGGATGCAGGTACAAAGCAGGCTTATGTTTGCTCAGATTTTTTCATCAATACAATTCAAACAGATTTGAAAGACCCACGTTTGGCACGTTTGGCCGCTAAGAACAATGCGGGAATTTACGTGGGTGTACCACTGGGAGATGGCAATGATTCAAACCTTTTCCCTAAGCGTTCATGGTTTGGTCCGGCAATTGTTAAATCTTTTGACCAACCAATGGTATTAATGACCGCTGCGGAAAGTTTGTTTTTACAATCAGAAGCAGCGCAAAGAGGATACACTGCTAATGACGCTAAAGCTTTATACGAAGCAGGTGTTACAGAAGCTTTTACGGCTGCTGGATTGACTGCCGCTGATGCGACTGCCTATTTAGCGAAAAGTGTTGCTAATGTTAGCTGGGCAAGTTCAACTGATAAAATCGAAGCAATCATTACTCAAAAATGGGTAGCAATGTTTAGTTTGACTGGTTTTGAAGCATGGAGTGAGTATCGAAGAACAGGTTTCCCTCGTATACCTCTGGCTACGAAAGCAATCCAAGCAAAAGCACCAGCACGTTTGTTCTACCCAACTTCTGAAATTTCAACAAACTCAGAAAATGTGGCAGCGCAAAACGTCACTAGCCAATTTGATAATAAAATCTTTTGGGCTAAGAAATAATCTAATTAAGCGGGCAAACCGCTTAGAAATTTGGCAATAGGATAAATAAATTAACAGATTGTCACATTTATTTAATTTTAACATCAGCAATTATAAAATGAAAAGAATCATAAAATCATGTCTGATACTTTTTGCTTCGGTTATCGGACTAAGCAGTTGTTTAGAGGACAAAGGCTATACAGACCTCATCAATAGTGTCGGAGCAGACCCAATCGTTAGTATTTTTGGCGATGCTGGTGGCTCATTACAATCGGGAAAGTTTAAAATTGATACCGCCGTAGTGGTAACTTACCAAGTTAACCTTGGTTCAATAAATCCATTAGATAAAGATTTAGCAATTACAATGGGTGTAACTACTTCTGCCACTGACTACCTAAAGGCAACAAACGCTAAGAGGGTTAAAGCCGGAGATGATCCCTATGAAATTTTACCTTCCTCTGCCTACACAATCGTCAATCCAGTAATAAAAGCTGGCACCAGAGATGCAGATTTTTCATTGAATGTAAAACTTCCTAAAACGCTTGACTTCTCGAAGGAATATATTATTCCGGTGGGTATTACGGATGCAAGCGGTGTGAAAATTAGTGCTAACCTAGGGTTTATGAATATTTTTGTGGGAGGTACCCCTAACAAATATGACGGAGTATACAGTTCAACTGGCTATTTTTCTCACCCCACGGCACCCCGTGATATTTTGAGAGACAAAACATTGAAAACCATTGATAAATCTACTTCTGAAACAGAATTTGCAGATTTAGGTTCTCCAATGTGGTTGAAAGTAAACAAGGATAATACCGTAACAATTATTCCTCAAGGAGCCGCAGCAGGTTTGGCTGGACCTTTTGAACAAACAGGAGTCAACAAATATGATCCAGCCACCAAAACGTTTACGTTGAATTACCAATATAATGTCGGCACTCGTGTGATTACTGAAGTTATCAAAAAGAAATAATTTCACCTTTTTCCCTCAACAAAAAGGCTCATCGCAAGGTGAGTCTTTTTTGTTGGAAAAATAGTTTTTTTAATGCAAATGCTACAAATCCTCGATATATTTTTCCCGATAACACCATTTCTAAGGAATTCTGAATACTTTTTAAATAATATTTTACTAAAAAACATAAGGATTTACCTAAATTCCAATCATATCTGAAAAAATAGTGTTAGTTTTATCCCAAGAATTTATTAAAAAATATAAAGAAATAGATCAAACTAAACACTTAGTCATTTTACAGGCAGAATTTCTCCTAGGAAGAAACGTAAGGATTTATTGAAAAATACACAATCAATTTTCCTTTGCCGAATTAAATTGTACAAACTGCTGCTTAACTAATACCCATGAATGCGTTAAAATTCATGGATGATTCCATTTTAAAATATTATCGAAAACGTACACAACGCCTCTATGGACGTTGTATACTCAGCCCTTAGCTGAATGCCATATTAATTTTTTTTCTTGATTACACTTTTTAACAACTTTAATATTTCATAAATTTTTTATCAATAAAACAAAACAATATGAGAAAAATGTTACTTTTTATCTCTTTACTAATGATCGTAGCGGGGATAAATACGTTCGCACAAGAAAGACAAATTTCGGGCTTAGTCACCTCCTCGGAAGATGGCACTCCACTTCCCGGGGTGAATATTGCTATAAAAGGAACGAGTCGTGGAACCACTGCAGGTGCTGATGGTCGTTATAAAATTAACGTTGGTGGTCAAGCAGCGTTGGTGTTTTCATTCGTGGGTTTCCAAACCCAAACGATCAATGTGGCAGATCGGTCTACCATAAATTTGGCTTTGAAAACGGAAATTAGCTCTTTGGAAGAGGTGGTAGTGACCGCTTTGGGTATTTCTCGTGATAAAAAATCGTTGGGATATGCCTCGCAAGAAGTCAAGGGCGACCAAGTGAACACGGCCAAAGAAAGTAATTTTATCAACTCGCTTTCGGGTAAGGTGTCGGGGGTTGAAATTAAACGTAATAACAATATGGGTTCATCCTCAAACATTGTGATTCGTGGTTTCAAATCACTTACTGGCAACAATCAAGCTTTATTTGTGGTAGATGGTGTACCAATTGATAACTCTAATACCACCAGTTCAGGCGTTGCTCAAGGTGCAGGCGGTTACGATTATGGTAATGCTGCTTCCGACATTAATCCTGACGATATTGAATCCATTAACGTGTTGAAAGGCTATAACGCAACGGCTCTGTACATATTACTTGCTGTAAAGTGTGTGGTAATTGTTGCCACTTAAAAATTAAGAAAAAATCAAGGAATTGGTGTCACAGCATCCGTTGGTTGTTCGCTTGGTTCAATCGACAAACCTACTTTCCCAGAATACCAAAATCAGTATGGTGGAGGTTACGGTTTGTATTATGAAGACCCGACTGAGCGGTTTTTATTCCGAGATATTAATGGCGATGGCAAAGATGATTTAGTAGTACCAACGTCCTAGGACGCATCCTGGGGGGCAAAATTCGACCCAAATCTTCAAATATATGACTGGCGTTCTTTCGACCCATCATCGCCACTTTATGGAAAATCGAGCCCTTGGGTAGCAGCACAAAATATGCCCGCTAAGTTTTTTAATAATTCGACTACTTTTAACGGAAGCGTTGGATTGGAAGGCGGAAACGAATTCTATCAATTACTCATCGTTCAGTTAAAATTACAGATACCCAAATTAGAAAAATGCAAACTACCAAGGAATAATTGTTGAAAACCAATATTAATGGAACGACTAATGATAACTCGTTTATTATCGAAAATTTATGCGTGAGAGGTGCATCCTATCTCATGCTAAAAGTTTTTTTACACATCTTGATTGCACTTAAACTTGTAATATATTCAATCGATTAACTTAAACAAAACAAAAAAATGAGAAAACTCTTACTCATTATTTCTGCGCTATTTTTTGGGCTTGCGATACAATCAATTGCTCAAGATAGACAAATCACAGGGAAGGTTACTTCTTCCCAAGATGGTTCACCACTCATAGGAGTGAGTATTGCCTTGAAAGGTTCCACAAAGGGAACGACTACAAATGCCGAAGGAGTTTATAAAATTACTGTTCCCTCTGCCAATGGTTTATTATCATTTTCATTTATCGGATTTGCCACCAAAACCTTTACGGTTGGCTCGAGAAACGTAATTAATGTGGCATTACAAGAAAAACAAAACGAACTTGACGAAGTAGTTGTGGGGGCGTTTGGTTTGCAAAAGAACGAAAGAGAAATTGGTTCCTCAATTGCCAAAATCAAAGGGGCGGATTTATCACAAGCTAACCCAACGAATTTAGCCAACGGTTTAACAGCTAAAGTATCAGGTTTACAAATCAGTACGGTAAACAATGGTGTTAATCCCGGGGTAAGCATAACTTTGCGTGGTAACCGTTCATTATTAGGAAATAATCAAGCGCTTTTGGTGGTGGATGGTATCATTACACCGCAGGATTTTTTAGCAGTCCTCAATCCGAATGATGTTGAAAGTACCAGCATTTTGAAAGGATCAGGTGCTGCCGCACTTTATGGTTCGGATGCTTCAAATGGGGTTTTGGTTGTGAATTTAAAAAAAGGTTCAGGTTCTGAGAAACCTACTATTTTTTACAGTTATTCGGCACAAAACGAAAGCGTTGCCTATATGCCAGGCTTACAACAACAATTTGGTTCAAACGGTGGTGAGGGAAATCCATTCTTGGATAAAAACGGACAGCGTTTATACGTTCCGTTTGAAAATCAAAGTTTTGGACCCGCTTACGATGGTTCACTTCAGCCATTGGGATATGGTGTTCAAGTATTGCAACCTGATGGTTCGTATAAATTAGATACTTTAAAGACTCCTTACTCAGCTTTGGGGGTTGATCCCAGGAAGGATTTTTTTAAGAACGCTCTCACTTCTCAACACGATATTGCTTATCGGGTTGGAAAAGATGATAACTATTTCAGTTTGAGTTTGCAGCAAGTAAACAAAACTGGAATTGTTCCTAACGATGTATATCAGCGTTCAAATATTTCTATCAAAGCAGGTAGAAAGTACGATAAGTTTACTACCAACATTGGATTGACTTATTCTTACCAATACCAAAATGTAGCAGGTGGGGATTTTAACCAAGGAAGACCCGTTTATTGGAACGTACTGAATTCCCCCGCTCACGCACCTTTGAATGACCCCCGTATTCGAGACATAAACAGCCCTTACGGAGATTTGAGTGGTTATTTCAATGCTTATTATCCAAATCCATGGTGGCAGGTATCGGGTGAAAACTCTCGAGTGTTAGGTAATAATTATGCCCTGAGAGGTCATGCTGATATTGCTTATCAATTTACGGATTGGCTAAAAGTCTTGTATCGTGTGGGAGGAACAAACAGTTCTTCAATCGGAAAAGTAAATGTGGCTAATGCTGCCTTTTCTGATTATGCCATCGGTGATCCTTGGGGAGCTGGAAATATTGCTTCTTCGGTGGTTAGTAAAAATGCTAACACCACCGACGTAAATGCCAGTTCAACTCGCTTCACGGGTGATTTATTGATAACGATAAATCCTAAATTTGGTGATTTTGAAACAAGTCTGACCTTGGGACATCATTTACAGCAAGATTTTAACAATTACAATTTCATTTCTGCTTCTTCTCTTAAAATACCTGATCTGTATAATGTCTCAAACCGTATTGGTGAGCCAGCCGTTGGTCAAGGAATTTATCGGAGTAATTTGGTGGGAGCATTTGCGGATTTTTCGCTTGGTTATAAGAAATTCGCTTTTGTTCACGTATCAGGACGTAATGATTGGACTTCTTTATTATCGCCCGCTAATCGTTCATTCTTCTATCCAGCAATTGATGCTTCTGTGATTTTATCGGATGCGATCCCTGGTTTGAAAAATGTTTCATGGTTGGATTATTTGAAAGTTAGGGGAGGTATAGCAAAAGTAGGTAATATAAACGTATCACCTTACCAGCTACAAAATACATACAATCAAGGCGGTGGGTTTCCATTCGGTGGTCAGGTTGGTTTTGGTCAATCATCTCAACAAAACGACCCAAATTTGAAACCTGAATTTACAACTGGTCTTGAAATGGGTTTTGAGGTCGCATTTTTAAAGAAATTTAATTTGGAGGTTTCTTATTATAAAACCAATACTACCAACCAGACAGTGCCAATTCAAGTTTCAAGAGCTACTGGATTTACCTCCGCTAACTTGAATACGGGCGAAATGCAAACCCGAGGCGTTGAAGTTGATTTGAAAATTAGACCAATCGTTAAGTTTGGTGATTTTTATTGGGATGCTTCCGTGAATTATTCGTACAATACTTCGGAGGTTATCTCGCTGTACGGTGACCTTCCCCGTTTGAATATTCCACAATTTAACATCAACACCGGAATTAACTTTACTCGATTGAATGGGTCTTTTGGTAACGCATCTTCCGTTTTTGCTGCTGTTGGACAACGCTACCCAGCCCTCTATTTGAATGACGTTAAGCGAGTTGACGACCCTGCTAATCCAAATTTTGGAAAAGTAATTATTGACCCAGTTTCGGGCTATCCAACCCTCGACCCAACGTTGAAATACCAAGGAAGTACACAGCCTTTACACCGTTTAGGTTTTGTAAATACGTTTCACTATAAAAACACCAGCTTAAGTATCGTAGCTGAGTATCGTGGTGGTGCCGTTATTTACAATCAAATTGGTAACTCACTTGATTTTACGGGCGTAGGGATAAATTCGGCTTCAAATGGTCGTCAGAATTTTGTGTATCCAAATTCTGTAATTCAAAATGCAGATGGTACTTTCACACCAAATACTTCGGTTTCAACTCGTGATGGTAACTTAGAATTTTGGACGAACTCAGCGTATCACAACGCAGGGGCAACCTACGTAAACAGTGCTGATTTTTGGAAATTGCGTGAAGTGGCTTTGACTTATACAATTCCAAAGGCTTTATTGGCGAAAACAGGCTTTATTAAGGATGTGGCTGTTTCTCTGACAGGACGTAATTTATTGATGCTTCGTCCAAAGACAAACGTTTACACAGACCCCGAGTTTTCACTTGATGGAAGTAATGCCGCCGGAACAACCAACGAATTCCAAACACCGCCAACTCGGATGTATGGTTTCAGATTGTCAGTAGGATTCTAAAAAAGTATAATTGAATCTGTGGCTTTTGAAATAAAATCGAAAAATATATTTTAACAACGTATTCAAATGAAAAAAATAATAAGCATTTTAGGAATATTCACACTAACCTTCGTGGGAACGAGTTGCAAGGACGACTTTTTTGATGTGAACACCAATCCCAACGATGCAGTAAATGTTCCCGCTGAGTTGATTTTGCCAGCGGCATTACAGAACTCGGCATCGTATGTCAGCACAAACTTTCAATTCCTCAACCTTTGGATGGGCTACTGGAATTGGAGTGGTAATTATTCCATCAATACTTCGGATAAGAATTACCAGTTCGTTAATACATTTAATAATGGTATTTGGAATACGCAATACGTAAGTCTTCTGAGCAATTATAATGGCATTGAAAACAAAGCCATTGAAGCCAAACAACCATTATTGCAAGCAATGGCTAAAACGATGAAGGTACATGGTTTTCAATATGTGGTAGATACTTATAACAATGTTCCTTACACGGATGCTTTGAAAGGAACTACGAGTATTTTACCAAAGTATGATGATGCAAAAACCATTTACGAAGATTTCATTGTTCAGTTGGATGCGGCAATGGATTTGTTTACGAAAGGAGCAGGAGGGTATAATCCTGGGGCAAATGACATATTATTTCATGGAGATATTTCAAAATGGAAAAAATTTGTGAATACCCTTAAATTGAAAGTATTACTTCGTCAGTCGGAAATGGCGGGAAGAGATATTTATATCAAAGCCCAATTAGCAAAAATCAAAAGCTCAAATGTTGGATTTTTGGGTGCAGACGAAAACGCCAATGTGAATCCTGGCTATTTGAAATCAACGGGTAAACAAAGCCCATTTTGGGAGACTTACGGTTTTGGCATTAATGGACAACCCGTAGAGGCAAATAATGTTAACCGTGCGAATTTATACGGAATAACTTTTTATAAACAAGCCAATGACCCACGTCTCGAGGCTTTTTATGCACCCGTGGGAGGTGCATTTGATGGACGTTTTTTTGGAGATATAGATGTATTACCAAACTCTAAGACATCGGCAATTGGACCAGGCATATTGAAATCATTTGACCAAGATGCTGTATTATTAGGTTCACATGAAAGTCTATTTCTTCAGGCAGAAGCGGCTGAAAGAGGATGGATTACGGGTGATGCCAAATCATTATATCAAATGGCAATTACTGAATCGTTCAAAAATACGAACGTAAAAGATGCAACCACAGCGGCTACTGACTATTATTCGCAAATTGGTTTGAAAAATGTAAGTTGGGATGCTACAAATGCTGACAAAATAGCCTTAATCATTACCCAAAAATGGGCATCTTTGAACGCTTTAAATCCATTTGAAGCCTGGTGTGATTATCGTCGTTTAGGTATTCCTTCCCTTCCAATTTCAAAAGATCCAAGTACCACCATCAAGAAAATTCCAGCCCGATTGTTTTATCCACAAAGTGAGTTTAACTACAATGCTGATAATGTTAAAGGTCAAGGAACGATTAATCAGTTTGACTCAAAAATCTTCTGGATGAGGTAATTTTCAATAAACGAATTAGAGATTAATTTTAACATGAATCAAAAAATGAAAAAATATCATAAATTACTTGGACTTCTCATGGGAGTATCCTTGATGTTTACCAGCACTTCGTGCTTGAAGGACGACGAACACTTTACCGATTTTTTGAGTGTCGGAGCAATTGCAGAAATTCCCTCATCCGCTTTTTACGGAATTATTGAAAATCAGAGTTTTACTTTTTCAACAAAACCCGTTGCTTATACTTTTGATGTTAATATCGCCTCGCCATCAACGCTTTCTCAAAGCGTTGATGTAACGGTTGGTGTAGATGTGGCGGCTTTAAAAAAATATAATGATGCCAATGGCACAACCATAGAAGTATTACCAACCACTGGTTATACGCTTGTCAATCCAACGGTAACAGTACCGGCTGGAAAGCGATTGGGAACGATAACCATCAATTTTAATACCGACAAAATTGATGCGTCCAAAAGTTATGCTTTACCAATTTCTATTAAAACTGCAACCAATGGAGTGGTAGTTAGTAGCAACTATTCCACGAAAATATTGGCGGTAAAAATCAAGAATATCTACGAAGGAGACTATACAGCCATTGGAACTTTTACCCATCCTGTTAATGGCCCCCGTAAAATTAACCGACCAAAAACCTTGCAGACCGTGAACGGAAATACCGTGGAAACTGAATTTGCTGATTTGGGCGGTAATGGTTGGACGATGCAATTGGTTGTGAATGCTGATAATTCTGTCAAGTTGATTCCAACTGGCGCCGCTAATACGGGTACTACTCAGTTAGGGGTAAATAAGTATGACCCTTCCAAGAAAACCTTTACCCTAAACTATCAATATTCAGGTAGTGGGGGTTTTAGAGTAATCAATGAAACGCTTACGTTGAATTAAGGAAAATTGTAAAAAGTAACGTACATCTTTGATTTTGGGTGAACTTTCCAAAATTAGTCCGTTGAAGGTTAAACTTTGGGAAATATCAACGGTAAGTAACTCGTTCTTTAAATTTACAATTTCCATAAGTTTAAATATTTGCTTGTTTTACGCCCACATTACTTGCGTAAAACAAGTAAACAACACGAAAGGCTCATCGCAAGGTGAGTCTTTTTTTTTGAACAGAGATAACTATTAATTCAAAATTCACTATTTTTATGGCCTAAGCTTTGAACGAATGAATATTATCAACAATAAATCAAATACCTACGATGCCATCGTGATTGGCTCTGGAATGAGTGGCGGATGGGCTGCCAAAGATTTGTGTGAAGCTGGGTTAAAAACCCTCGTCCTTGAACGTGGGCGGGATGTTAAGCACATACAAGACTATCCAACCGCCATGACCGACCCTTGGAATTTACCCCATCGAGGAAGAGTGCCATTGGAAAATATTACCGAAAACCCAATCGTAAAACGTTGCTATGCCTACGATGAAGCAACGCAGCAATTTTTCGTGAAGGATAAAGAACATCCTTACGTCCAAGAAAAACCGTATGACTGGATTCGGGGCTATCAAGTGGGAGGGAAATCTTTAATTTGGGCTAGACAAACGCAACGTTGGAGCGACTTCGAATTTGAAGCCCCGGCTCGTGATGGTTTTGCCGTTGATTGGCCCATTCGCTATAAAGATTTGGCTCCGTGGTATAGCAAAGTAGAGAAATTTGTGGGAATTAGTGGGAATAAAGATAGTATCAAAAGTTTGCCAGACGGTGAATTTTTGCCCCCGTGGGAATTAAATTGTCTCGAAAAACACATACAAAAATCAGTCAAAGAAAGTTATAAAGACCGTCAAGTAATTATTGGCAGATGTGCGCATTTAACCAAGC
>Ga0114959_10003117_pt1 | contig 13133 bp, 6 predicted proteins | sample C_130625_EF_Meta_FD_87317 | JGI IMG/M metagenome (GOLD analysis project Ga0114959, IMG submission 87317) | Freshwater microbial communities from Lake Croche, Canada to study carbon cycling - C_130625_EF_MetaG | ecosystem: Environmental > Aquatic > Freshwater > Lake | place: Lake Croche, Canada...
GATACAGTTCCAGCAATGCTTACACCAGGGGAATTTGTTGTTAACAAAGAAGCAACTCAAGCAAATCTTCCATTACTACATGCAATAAATCAAGGTTCTTTAGGAGGAACAGTATCTTCTGAAAATAGAAATTATGGTCCTATAAATCCAAATTTAATGGCAAGTGTTGGGAAAATGTTTAGTAAAAATGGAAATTTCCTTAGAAGATGGTTTTGGGATACAAGCACAGGTTCAAGTCTTGCAGGACAAAGAGATTCATTAATTAGATCTATTGCTAAAAGACCTCTTTTAAATAAAAATGGAGTTCCTTATACTGAAGCAGAATTAAGAAAAGCACCAAAAGAAGATATTCAATCTTTATGGGCAAATTATGATAGAGGCCATGTAGCCCCACACAGAGCAATTGGCGGAACAGATAATTACTTTGCACCAGGAATATTAATGCCTATGTTTAGAGGTTCAAATAGGTCCATGATCTCGGGCGGAAATCCTAGACTAATTGCAAAAAGTTTAGAAGAACAATCAATTCATCCTACAGTATTTTTAGATGAAGCTGCACAAGCATTTGGATACCCCGCTGGAAAAAATATTGACAATGCTTATGCAGCATTAATTAAAGCATTAAATAAAAGAGGAGATAAAAAGTTTAACGCTAAATCTGGAGATACTTTTGAAAAATTTGCATTTGATACAATAGCTCCACATTTGAAAAAAGTTGCAAGAAATGATGGCTCTAACCTTTTGGAAGATCTTTCAAGAATTGGAACATTAAGAGGAACTCAAGCTAATAGATCAGCAACTGGTTCTGGAAAAGGATCAATAGGCTCATTTGCAATTGCAGATGATTATTTTAATCATAAAATGAATGCTGGTGGAATGGTTCCAGGATATGCCGCAGGCGGAATAATTGGTAATATTCTTAAGGGACAAGCAATGAAAAGAATTGGTGCAGGGTATGGTCCAACAGGAGCACCAAAACCAAGTATGTATGAATCTGCTCCATGGGGAGTAAACTCTTTATCTATTAAAATGGCTGAAAGTTTATTTGCAGATAGCGGATTAAGAAAGCATACTCAAAAATTATTCTACGATAAATTTGCAGCAGCACTAGCAAGAGAAAGACCTTATGGATATGTTAAAGATGCACAAGGTTCATTAAAAAATGCACTTGAGCCAGATGTACTTGATTCTGTTATAAGGTCTGCTGCTTCAGACATGATAGGAGATAGGGCAGTATTAAGTAAGTTGTCTCCTATTGATAAAGATATATTAAAGAAAAAATATTTAAATTGGGAATCTAAAAAAGATACTCCATTAACAGAATCTTTAAAGAAATTAATATTTGGAATAGAGGGTAGAGAAAAAGGTGGACCTGTATCGGCAAATACACCATATATTGTTGGAGAAAAAGGGCCTGAGATATTTGTTCCTAGAAATGCTGGCGGTATAATTCCAAGATATAATGATGGTGGTGAAGTTGGTTTTAGATCAGGATTTAAATCTCAAACATCAAAAGGTTATTTAGGTAAAGGATTAATGAAGCGTCCAGAGGGCGGCGGAATGGGCATGGGCACTCAAATGGGAATTATGATGGGTGGAGCAGCCGTTGGACAAAGCATTGGCGGAGGAGTAGGAACTGCAATTACTGCTGCTTCAACCATTCTTCCAATGTTGCCATTTCAAAAAATCATACCATTAATTAGTAGAGCAGATAAAAGTGTTGGATTATTTACACACGGATTAGGCCTCGCTGGAAAAGCAGCAGGTCTATTAACAAGAATGCTTCCAGGAGCTGCGGTAGTTACTACATTATTGCTTTTATACAAAGGCTATCAAATGTGGCAAAAACAAATTGCTGACACACGCAGAGAGCATATTATGCTCAATGGCATTACTGAAAAAGGTGCTAAAGAAGCTGGCATAAGTTATAAAAATATTGGAAACTCAATTAAAGATGTTAGAGAACAACTAAAACTTCAAAAAGAAGCTGGTCTATCTGCATATGATGCTATGACTCCTTCAGGGGTAGCTGGCCTTACATTAACAATTACTCAATTAAAAGAATTAAAGAAAACAGCAAAAGAAACAATGCCAGAGCTAGTTGGAACATTTAATAGTATTGATTCTTCTAAAGTTACCGATCTTGCAACTAATCTAAAAGCTCAATTTGTTGCTGCAGGAATGAGTGCACAAGATGCAACAAATAAAATTTATGCAATTATAGAAGCATCAAATAAAGTAGGACAAGGTTTTGGTGCCATTGCATCAACAGGGTTTAAAGCAATTACAGATAGAGGATCTGCTGCGACATCAATAATTAACACACTCCTTGGCAGTTTAAAAGAAATTGATAAAGTAGATTCTAAAGCATTTGCATCAAATATAGATACAGTAATATCTAGCCTTGATTCAGCCTCCTCAGCATTAGTTGGAACAAAAGATGCACAAGGAAAAACAATAACGCAGGCAGATGCACTTATTACTCAATTTGAAAAATTAAAATCTTTAGGAGCAGATAGAGAACAAATTGGTGAAAAGGGATTAGAAAATTTAAAGAAAGAAAGACCAGAACTAGCAGGCATACTTAAGAGCTCGGATACAATTGCTGGAATGTATGCTAAATGGCGTGTACTACTTGCTGGGGTTAATATTGATTTAAGAAGCATAACATCGGAACAAGCAATGGGAATTGCAGCATATGAGACTGCATTAAATATGGCTGGTTCTGCTGCAACAGATAATAAAAATTCTGCAGGTGCTTTAGGTACAGCAAATACACAAACAAAAAAATTAACAGATAGCATTAAGGCTGGAGAAAAAGCAGTTAAAAATGCTTCTACAACTGAAGCTGGATTTAGTAAAGCTAAAATTAAAGCAATTCAAGATGAAATTAAAGCAATTAGAGATCGTGCTGATGCAAAAAAGAAAGCCCTGGCAGATACAGTAAATGCAGAAAATACTGAGCTTGAATTACAAAAGCTTAAACTTGAAGCACAATCAGCTTTAGCTCGTGGAGATAGAGATGCATATGAAGCAGCCAATATTTCTATTGCTCAACTTACAAAAGAAACGCAACTACAAAAAGCTTCTGATAAAATTGATGCAAATGCAAAAGCAGAGGAAGCAGCTCAACAAAAACTTCTTGATGCAGATCAAGCTAAAAAAGATGCACAGCAAGCTATGGTTAATAAATATACTAATAGTGGTGCAACAGCCGCAGAAACATTAAAACAAATTAATGATATAAAATCAGCTCTTGCACAATTAGCAATTGATCAAATTGAAAATAATGCACTAAAAGATCCTGCTAAAAAAGCAGAAGGACAAAAATCATTAGATGGTGCATTACAAACCATAGTAGCTGGATTAGAAAAAGCATCTGATGTTGTTCAAAAAGCATTTCCAGAATATGTAGATTCAAAAACAAATAAAGGAAAGCTTGGCGGAGGAGTAACAAATGTACCTGGAGTTGGCTCATTTTCTAGTGCGCCAGGAGAAGGCAATCAAGCATTTTCTAAACTTGTTACAGAAATACAAGGTGGAGCTAAAGCTAACTTTATAGCAATGGCAGATAGCATTAAAGGCGGATCAAGCCTTTCAGATGTAGTAAAAGCAATGGGCGGAACGGTTAATAAAAGCAAAACAATTACTCAATCAGAGGTTACTGATGCAATTATAAAAAATCAAGGAAACTCTTCAGGATATTTAAAGAATCAAACAAAAAATGACGGCTCTCTTGAGGGTGGCGTTAGAAATGCTATTATTCAAAAGTATGGATTTAAAGCTGGAGATTCATTTACATTTGATGGCAAAACCTATAATGTAAAAAATAGAGGTGGATTATTGCCAGGCATTGAAGCCGTGTTAACAAACAAAGCATTGGGCGGCCCAGTAATTGCTGGACAAACATATGCTATAAATGATAGACTTAATCCTTTAGGATATCAACAAGAAGGATTTACACCGTTTACTCCACAAATGAGTGGAATAATTCACCCAAATGCAGCAACAATGCCTAAATATAATATTGCTAGCGGTGAAGTTACGGGTATGCGTGGAGGAGTAAATAGCTCTTATAACAACAATAGTTATTCTATTAGCATTGCATTAAATGGAACTAATGTTACCGCCGATGATGTAGTAAGAAGATTTAAGCAAGAGCTTGCATTAGTTAATGCAAAAGAAGGTAGATCTAGAACAGTAGGGGGACAAGTTTAATGGCAATGACACTACCAAGAGGTTCAATTTTTAGCATAGAGGCTAAAGATCTTCTCGCAACCCCAGCTGGAACAACTAAAGTTTGGAATAAAATCACAGAGCATAATAGAAGTGAATTTAATATTAATGTTGAAAGAATTGAAAAAATTGTTAGAACTTCAAATGGCACATTAAGAAAAAATTTTACAGCAGATAAAAGAAAATTTTCAACATCATGGAGCATGCTGCCTTCATACAGAAGCTTAACCGTAGATGGCGCATGGGGAGCAGAAGATATTAGATCTTTTTATTTGGGAGAAGAAGGGCAGGGTAGTTTTAGGATTAGACTTAACATAGCTCAAAATGGTGTATCGCAAGAGTCATCAGGTTATGAAGAGTATACTGTTGTTATTACTGATTGCAGCTTTGCAATAGCCAAGCGTGGACTACAACCACATTGGAACGTATCCCTGAGCCTGGATGAAGTGTAATGCCAGTATATGCAAGCTCAGCCGCAAAAACAAAACTTGAGCAGAGTACATCTGTAAATCTTAATATAGGTTGTACGGTTGAGTACAATATGAATAGACTTGTGGATGACCTAGTAGTAACTGGCGCAGATATTGTAAAGCCAGACGGAAGCAAGCCTTTTAAAAAGTTATTTCCCGTTGATTCAATTATTAAGGCTAACAGGCCATACGGGGCGGGAATTAAATATGGCATTACTGGAGACATTGGATCTGGAACATATAAAGACCCAAGAGCAAGCACATATCAATTAGACTATAGAACATATTACCCAGGAATTGATACATATTATAAATATTGGTTAAGTGCAATAAGCACTGGAGTTGACCTAACAATTGGATATCCAAAAACAATATTAACAAATAAAGTAGTTGCAAGATTTGAAATATCTCACTCAACTCCAGGCACTTGGAATATATATCTAAATGGATCATCTGTTGCAAGTGGAACAAGCGCACAAATAAAAGCATTTAGCTCTGGTACATATGATGCTGGAACATTAACTTTATATTATAATGGATCTGCATGGGTTACTACAGAGCCAGCTACGCTAGGCTCACCTGTAAGCGTAACTAGTTTACGGCTAACAACAGGAGCAGTATCTGGTAAATATATTGGCGTAATTGAGTTAGCCCCAAAATGGGTAGTTGATATATCAGACGCAATGACAGATATGTCTATATCAAAAGAATCATCCACTAGCTCAGAAGATATCCTGCCAATCGGAAAAGTTTCAGCAAACTCTTTATCTTTAAACCTTGCCTCATATGAAGCAGCACGAAAAATAATTTCTTTTGATAAGACATTTACGCTTAATGCATCTAAAATTTACCTATATAAGCAAATTGAAATAAGACCATACTATAAACTTTATAATGCAGATCAAACATATGAAAAGATTAATCAGGGTGTATTTTATTTAGACAACTGGTCTATATCCGAATTTGGAGATATCTTATTAACCGCACTGGATGGCGCAAAGATTTTGCAAGATGTAATTGCTCCAAGTATTATATGTGAAGGTTATTCAACAACTGCTATTTTAAGAAGATTACTTGATACAGTAGGTGTTACAAATTATAAATTTAATATGGCTGATTCTGATACTTCAATATTTACACCAAGGTTTTGGTGGACAGATGATAGTAAGCCAGTATGGAATGCTATACAAGAGCTCTGCAGGGATTCACAAATGACTGCTATATTTGATGAGAACAATGTGTTACAGTTCTATACAAGAGACTATATGTTTTCTTCTACAAAATCTATTGATTGGTCATTTAGATATAATGCAGATGGATCTAATTTACCAAATATAATTTCTTTTTCAAAGAATGAACTTGCTAGTGCAAACCAGGTTAAAATTTTGTGGAACAGCGTAACTACCTCAGAGTATACTGGAAATTCACAACCACTTTGGAAGTCTGGCAATACTTCAATGGGGGCATTATCACTTGATCAAGATTTACCAGTTTCAACAGGAGCTGGTGGATATATTAATCTTTCCCCAATTACAGTTAATAGCTATGAAAGCAAAAGAGTTTTATACGAGTACAATGGATATCTTGTTATTGATTCAGAAATTATAGAATACGATGCAATTCAATATGAGTATGTGTCTGGAAATTCTAAAACACAAGTTTGGGTAACAACAGAATCAGATGTTTTAAAATACTTAGGACTTGCAAATGCGGGGTCTGCAAACTATCAGCCAACAGGAAAGTATAGAATTAAAACAAGAGGCGCATTTAATACAACTCCTGCAGATCATTTTGCTGCAGCATCAACAATATTAAATTCATGGAGTGGATATGAGGTGAAGTGGGTCTAATGGCATACGTATACGATTATTATGACAATTCATTTTTACCACGGCCAACACCAACAGCAGGTACTCTTGTCATACCATGGATTTCAATTCAAACTACATCTACAACAAGAGCAGTAATAACATTGGGAACTCCTACATCTACACCAGGCAGCTACGCTGGCGCTGGAACATCTAATACATTTAATGATCCAGATTTTACATTTACTACTACTTCAGGAGTCCATGTTCGTGAAGGCTTAACTCCAGGGCAAAAATATACAGTTAGGGCAAGAGCATATACAGGAGCAGGTGCAACTGGAACATATGGGGATTACATTACAGATTCATTTACAATGCCATCAGCATATAATCCGCTGACTGGAATTGTTTCAACAACAGCTCCAGTTATGGTTCCGCCTGCCTCTACTGGAGCAACAACAAACCCAACAACAAATACAACAGTTTCATCGGGCAACGGAGTTCAATTAAATAATACATCAATGGCAGATACTGGATCAGATGAATCAGATGCTCCAGTACAATATGTAACTGGTTCATCCTCTGCTGTTAGCGGAAATAGACAGGTTGAAAAATCTTTATTTAGAGTTACAAATAATTCACCTGATCCCACAGCTTATTCTATAGCAACAAAAGATTTTGAAATTTCAACTGCATATCAACATTATACATTTGGCACGGGAATGTTTTTTCAAAGCAGTGTAACTGATGTTGAAGCAGCAGGAGGAATAGGATTTTTTACTGACAATATTGGTAAAAATGGATACTATGTAATATTGCAAACAACATCTAATTTATCAAAAACTGATGATAAAGAAGTTAAGATTATTAAAGTTGTTAATGGAAGAAAGAAAATTTTAAATGATACTCAAAAAGGTAATGCAAAAACCCTTACAGGTATACTTGGAGCAACTTCCTATAAGGTAGATATTAAAGTAAAGTGTGAAACAGGCGTAAGAGCAATTGATGTATATATTAATAATTTTAAAATTACAGCAACTGATATTGACTCATCCACAAGCACTGATCCACTTGAAAAAGTTTTGCCTATAACATCAAATATATCCATGTGCGCTACTACGGGATCAGCATACTATGATTATGTTTATGCTATGCCATTAGAAGAAGCTCAATATAATTCTGGTGTATTGCAAAATGTATATAACGGACAGTTTAATAACACAATGTTAAATTTCTTATACGGAGAAAAAGTTTTAAGTAACTTTGGTAAAACAACTCTTACAAATGGTAAGATGGAAGAATTTGGTACAGTTGCAAGAGAACTTAGAAAAGTTAATATTAAATATGAGTCTAGACCAGGATACCCTTTATATCCAAGTTTGGGTATAAATAAATTTATTAATGTGCTAGGTTCAAGACTTACATCGTTTGGAGCGGAAGTTTATTTGATTAATAACGCTGGAACCTGGGTGCCGTTAGATGATTCGTCATTACACTCATTTAGCGTAATTGGAAACTATGTGGTTACTTCAGGACAGCATGAATATACAGATAAGGCTTTGAATGAATACTCTACGCCAGAGCCAGTAATATTTCAATCCACATGGATTCAAAAAGAAGATGATGCAAAAGCTATATCAAATTGGATAAAGACCCTATGGTCAAAACAACAGTCTGTAGTTTCCATGCAAGTCTTTGGGAACCCTTTGATTTCTGTTGGAGATATAATTACAATTAATTATCCTTCAAATAATCTGGATGGTACACAAAAATTTGTTGTCATGAATGTAAATAATTCATTTAATCAAGGATTGGAGACATCAATTACAGCTAGGACATTATAGTCTGTAAATGGTATAATAAAAATATGGCAACTAATAGAGTATCTACTACCAGCGTCACAGCTGACGCACCTATTGCCCTGTATTCAAATTCTCCAGAAAATACTGATCTTAGCGGAAATTATAAAAGATTAATTCCAGGCAATACTGTTGGAGCCATGTATCTTGCTTCGGGAGATATAGGATATAATGAAACAGATGGAACTACAATTGTTATAGAAGAAGAGGCAGCAGCAGCGGCGGCAGCAGAAGGAACTAAAACTACACAAATTCCAAGAGCCCCATCTTTGTCAGACATACAAGTTGTTTCAAAAGATGTAATTTATGATGCATCAGGAAATCCATCAGTTCAAATAGTATTTAAAATTAAAAATTCAAGCGGTCAAAAGTTGAAAGCTATAAATGCAAGAGTGGAGTTATTATGATAACAAAGTTTGGAAAAAGATTTTTAACAAGTCATCTAGCAGGTTTAGTTGACTTTACAACAAAAGATATTGCCCTAGGAATAGGGAATACAGCTCCAAATCAATATGGAAATGACACTAGATTAGATTTTGAATTTTATAGACTGCCAGCAAATTTAAGTAGCATTGATATTAGATCTGCAAATATTACTAATATATCTGCTACAGGTTCAGTTGTAACTTATACTGCAGATAATAATTTTAGTGTAGGGCAAACAATAAAAATAACTGGAGTTACTCCAACACAATATAACATTTCATCAGCATTAGTAGCTTCTGCATCAAGCTCTCAATTTACAATTGCATCTTCTGCAAGTGGAGCCTACACGTCTGGCGGATATGCATCCTCATATTCAGCAATATTTTCAGCAACAATTCCACAAGATATTTCAGGAGTTATTTCAGAAATTGGACTATACCCAGGTTCAAGAAAATCTGCAAATAACTTTGATAGCAAATTTATAACATCATTTGATAACAATTTAAACTGGACAGATGGTTCTTATAATCCACAAATAACTTATAACTCAGGTATATTTCAATCTAAAATTGGAGACAATATGATTGCAATTACAACAACTGCCAGCACATCAAAAGAATATGCAAATTCTCAAACATATTATGATATTTCAGGATATAGCGTAAATGATAGTATTGCTATTGCATATAAAAAAGCTGACTCTAACTTATCAAAAATTAGAATAAAATTTTATAGTTCTAGTACCTCATATTGTTGGGTTGATTTTACACCAGCTGCGGGCACAGGAGATCAGATACAGTATTTAACTTTAAATAATTTATTTGCAAATACAACAGCAACTCCACCAGATTTAACATCTATAATTAAAGTTGGTGTTGAAGTTACTGCAACTTCGGGCGGAAGTACAACAGTTTATTTTGATGGCATAAGAATTAATGATGAAGATACGTTTGATCCATACTATGGATTAATAAGTAGATCAATTCTTTCTGGATCAGACATACTAACAAAAGTTTCTGGAAGACAAGTAGACATAGAATATAAGTTAGCCCTGGAGTTTTAAATGGCAGATGGATTAAACGATCTTGCAATAGTTCCAATAACAAGCAGCGATAATAATTATTTTCTACGCAAGGTAACTGGTTTAAAAATTGATAAAACCTATTCATTTAAATTTCAGTGGGTGCTAGAAGATGGCACACTTAGTGATTGGTCTCCAGGATATCAAATTGCAACTCCTACAGAAAATGTGCCAAGCGCTCCTTCTGTTACAGTACCAACAACTTCAACAGGAAGCATTCCAGTAACACTTTCTTCTTTTCCAGCTAATGCAAAACGTGTAGATATATATGTAATAGGCGGAGAATTTGGTACAGGAAAAGTAGCAGATTATTTTTTATCAGCGGGTACAAAAAGTATAGCTGTTGCAGGTGGATCATATCAAGTTTCTTTAATAACCGTAACACCAAGTGGAATCAATGGAGATCCTACAAATACATTTACAATTAATGTTTCAACAGCTGGAGAAACAATACAGGCACCAACTAATCCAAATGGGTTTTCTATAGACAGAGTATTATCTGGAATTCAAGTAAACTGGGCTGGAACATATGCTAATGGAACATTTACTGGATTTGAAGCAATTAAAATATATGTAGGCAATTTAGCAACAGCAACAGTTGGAAGCTATAAAGAAGCTGGTGTAATGACGGGTAATAATGTAAAAAATGCAATTACAATACCAGTAGATGGAACATATTTAAGATACAACCAACCAGTTTATATACATGCAGCAGCAGTTAATAAAAATGGAACAGTAGGAACAATTCAAGCAAATGTTGCAAGTGACAGTTTGGGTGCAAGATCTGCAATTGCAAGTGATCTGGCAGATCAAATTATTAGCAATGCAAAACTTGTTGATGATGCAGTAACTGCTGCTAAAATTGCAACTAGTGCTATAACAACAACAAAAATAGCAGATGATGCAATTACAACACCTAAGCTTGTTGCAAATGCAATTACTGCTGATAAAATAGTTTCTTCTGCAATTACAGCAGATAAAATTGCAACAAATGCTATAACTGCTGGAAAGATCTTAGCAGGAACAATTGATGTAAGCAAATTAGCTGCAGGAACAATATCAGTAAATAATCTAGAAGCTGGCTTAATCACTTCTACATCTTATATTCGTGCTGGAGGATCTACTGGCGCAAGAGTAGAGCTATCTAGTTCTAATATTTCTGGTGGTCCATCTGCAGGATTTTATATTTATAACTCAGCGGGAACTGCCATATTAAGTGCTCCTTTAACTGGTGGTCTTTCAATAACTGGTGGAGGATCTTTTACTGGAGATATATCTGGAGCAAGTGGAACATTTGCGGGCAACTTAACTGCTAGCAATGGATTATTTAGTGTTAATAATGGAATACTAACCGCACAATCTGGAACAATTGGCGGTTGGGATATAAATGGAACACAATTAAGAAGTACAGGTTCAAATTATATTACATTAAATCCAATAACTCCTAGAATTTCTTTAGTAAAAACAGTAGCAGATCAATTTGGTGGTGCTGGAACAATAACAATTGATCCAGTAGAGGGAATTAAAGATTCTGCTGGTAATTTTCAATTAACGCCAGGCGGCATTTTAACATTAACAGGAAGTATTACTGCAAGTGCACTTATTATAAATGGTTCTAATTATATTAATAGCAGCGGCGGATTTTCTTTAGGCGGAGGCATTATGACTTACTCGGGTTCAGATATTCTTGTTGGAGCAAATTTTAAATTTGTACCAGATGCAAATGGAATGTATCCTAGAATTATTAACGATGATAATGATTATGGTAATTCAAGTTCTGTTTCTATAAATACAAATGGAGAATTAACAAGAGGTAGAACATTTTATTATGGATCAAATGTTATTCCAGGCAGCGGTAATACATCTAGAGCGGTATATAACCGTGCAACAAACTCATATCAAACGATTGATTTTGTTGCGGGAGACATATGGATGACGGTAGATTAAATGGCTTGGTATATTTATAAAGGATATCAATATATTCCAGGTGTTGGATATTATGCTCAATGGAAAAAAATTAAAAATATTTATAGAAAAACTACACCAGCAAGCTATGCTGCCACTAGCGTAACAAATTTTACAGATGCATCTAAAGAATGGCGTAGACATGCAGGATTTTATAGAAAAACTTCTACGGGGTGGAGAAGAGTTTTTACAAAAACATCTACAGGTGTTGTTTTTACAACAGCTCCAGCAATTCATGAATATTCATATCCATATCCGTACGGACCAAATAATGGAACAAGCGTATCCTCACCACAATATGCCGATACAATATTGTATGGTAAAGATGGAATATGGACGCCAAGAAATGAATACTCGATTGGAAGAACTTTTTATGCATCATATGCTCCAGACGGAGCTGCAAAATTTCAGGTAGATACTAACGATGTATTTAATTTAGGTACAAATGGCTATAAAGATTATTTAGATGAAAATACAAACTATGATCATTTAGGTTATGGGTTATATTTATATTACAAAATGAATATTGTAAATTATGGAGATACCGTAACTTCATTAGCAGGCCCAGTTAAACTTATTAAACATGAGCCAGTATTTAATAGTGTTAATCTAACTGGAACGGCAACTGTAGGAAGCACACTATCTGGAACTTATAGTTTAGAAAATAAATGGTACAACAGCCCTGATATATCTTATAGAAATGTTTCATATATAAGATGGTGGAGAAGCACTACCACCAGCCCTGGCGGAACTTTGGTAAGAGAAGAGTATTTAGGAAACCATGTCAGTACAAATAATTCAACAAGCCTTCAAGGTTCTGATTCATATACAATTCAAGCAGAAGATGCAGGATACTACATAGTATTTCAAGTAGTTCCATATAATTCATACAACAAACATTATGGATATGATACATCTAATTCATATTCATCAAATATAATAAGTTCCCCAATTACAATATCTGGAGTAAATTTTACAGATAGTAATGGTCGGTCTGGTAAAAATGCTAGAGGAAATTTAGTTACTAGTACAACAACTTACTTAAATTGGACTGTTGGTGGAGTAACACCAAGTACAACATTTAGAGTTAGATATCGTGTATTAAATAATCAAAATAAATTATACTATAATCCAAATGACCCAAACACATCTTTAGCTGCTGGAAGCGCTTGGCAAACCTATACAAAAAATTATAATGGAACGGGAGACATAAGTAGTATTTCTATAAATGGTTCAACGGCTACCCTATATAATATTTTTACAATTAATTCAACTTTTAATGGATCAA
>Ga0114959_10003119_pt1 | contig 13128 bp, 9 predicted proteins | sample C_130625_EF_Meta_FD_87317 | JGI IMG/M metagenome (GOLD analysis project Ga0114959, IMG submission 87317) | Freshwater microbial communities from Lake Croche, Canada to study carbon cycling - C_130625_EF_MetaG | ecosystem: Environmental > Aquatic > Freshwater > Lake | place: Lake Croche, Canada...
AACAGTAAAATTGGCTACAAAATCTCCGGTAAAAAGATGGATTTTGACGTCTATTTTGCGGGAAATAACCTGACTAACCAAATCAATTATACTTTCTTATTTTTGGGAAATAACATCAACGACTCAGATGCGGGCAGTAATTATCCAGCGGGTGTTGCGACGGACGTAAACCCAGGACCGAGCAAAGCTTATTATTTTGGTGGCGTGAATGTGAAGTTTAAGTTTTAAAGCGTATTTAACGTAATTTATAAAAGTCGTTCTGCAAAGGGCGACTTTTTATTTTTTCAAAGTATTTAGACAACCATCTAAATATTTTTTGTAAATTATTTGGAAGTTTAAAATAGTATTTAGACATTTGCCTAAATATCTTTTTAAAACATTTACAGCTATGAAAAATGCCAAAACTCTTCTGTTAATAGTAATTATATTGGCTCATGTTTCGCCATTGATTGTGGTCATTTTATTCCATGATAAACCTTTCTTTGAATCTATCAGTGATTTCATGTCAGGCTTTTTGGGAGGGGTTTTTATTGCTTATGTGGGAAAAATAATAGAAATTATTAAAGGTTTTTATAAACCCGAAAAACTTGAATTTGAGTCATTTAACTTGAAATTGAGAGTTATTTGGTCAATATTTTGCTTATTGTCATCGGGGCTTTTGATTTATTATACATTTAACTACACTCCTAATTATGGTTATAATGCCTTCTTTATTCTTTTTGGCATTTTCTTAATGATTCAAGGAAATTATCAGAGTATTTTACCTAAGAAAGTGGGGATGTTAGATAGCATAGCCGCCACTTACAATGGTGCTTATGGAGATGTATTTTACAAGAAATCTCAAAAACTTACGGGGAAATTTGAATTCTATTTTGGCTTATTGGTGTTAATTATTTTCTTGATTTTACCAAATACCATACAAGTTTCCGTTGGCGGAATATTCGGGATTCTCATACTTTACTATTTAGGCTCATGGGTCATTATTTACAAAAACACACAAATTATCGCCGAATCTGAAGCTAAAAAAAAACCTCATGAACATACTTTTCAAAGCCCTCAACGACCACACCCGAAGGGAAATATTAGAAATGCTGAAAGAAGGCGACATGAATGCGGGCGATATTGCCGATAAATTCAACATGACCAAGCCCAGTATTTCGCACCATTTGGATTTGCTAAAACAGGCGGATTTAGTCGTTGCCGTGAAGAAAGGCCAATTTGTAGAATATTCTCTCAACATGACCGTCATGGATGAAATTATGGCTTGGTTTGTACAGTTCAAAACGCAATAGATTTTACAGTTAAAAAACACATTAAATCATGAAAACTAAAGATTTACTTAAAAAAATTGCTTTGTGTGTCGTTCCTGTTACATTTTGTATTTTTGGTTATCTTATATCCGAAGATACAATAGGCAGTAAATCAGACTTCTTGATTTCAGGTATTAGCACTTTCAATGCTATGATGTTTATTATTTATATCTTCGTTGGGAGAGAAACCCTTAAAAATGGGGATGAAAAATTAAAATACTTGAGTAAAAAAGTTGACTTTCTATTTGCTATTAATCAACTCTGTTTAGCGGTTATTTTAACTTTATTTTATAACAAATTTATTGGAGTTATTAGTCTTACTGAAGCTTATCTTTTTATCATATTAATCCTTTATGGCAATTATTATGCCTTAAAACCCATGCCCACAGAAAATGTTTCGGTATTCTTGGAAGACGAAGATGTTTGGCGGAAATTCTGTCAATTAAGAGGACGATTACTGTTCGGCTTTGGAATATTTGGGTTATTACTCGTTATCTTTTTTGCTCCAGAAGGACTTGGAAAATACACAATAATGATAATTTACAGCACAATGGCAGTCACTTTTATCATCACCTATTTCTACGCAAAAAGCCAATATTTCAAGAAATACAATGACTGAACATTACCCATAATCAGCCAAAAATTGCCTTTTTATACGCAATTTGGCTGGAAAAACAGTTTTGCCAGCCAAATTGTATATATTTGAGTAAAATTTGGCTGATTATGAATGAGAAAATGTTAATTGTTGGAAGAAAAAATGAAATTTTGAGGCTTCAAAAAATCACAGAAAGCCCGAAATCAGAATTTGTAGCTCTCTATGGACGAAGAAGAGTTGGAAAAACTTTTCTGATTAGAGAGTATTTTAATTATACCTTCGATTTTCAAGTTTCGGGTTTGGCAAATGCTGACACTTCTCAGCAATTATTCAATTTTTATTTTTCACTGTCACGACAATCAAGGCTATTTTTTGAGCATAAACCCAAGAATTGGCTCGAAGCATTTCAACAATTGATTGACCATTTGGAGAATATCGAAAGCAAAGAAAAGAAAGTGATTTTCTTTGATGAAATGCCTTGGTTAGACACAAAAGCCTCAGATTTTATGACGGGGCTTGAACACTTTTGGAATAGTTGGGCAACCAATCGAAAAGATATTATATTGATTACTTGTGGTTCAGCGGCTTCTTGGATGATTAATGTGTTGATAAATGATACAGGTGGATTGCACAATAGAATCACACAACGGATGAAAATTGAGCCTTTTTGTCTTCAAGAAGTAGAAGAATTTTTTGAAACTAAAAATTGTGTTTTTGACCGTTACCAAATCATCCAACTTTATATGACCGTGGGAGGAATTCCCTATTATCTTGATGCAATCAATCCTGAATTATCGGCAACCCAAAACATTCAAGCATTATTTTTTGATAGTAATAGCTTTCTGAAGAATGAGTTTTTAAACTTATATCGTTCACTCTTTCGGAAATACGATATTTATGAAAAAGTAGTGGAAACACTTTCGACCAAAACCCAAGGATTGCAACGTGGCGAAATTGTTGCATTATCTGATATTTCATCGGGCGGAACACTCACAAAAGTATTGGTTGACCTTGAAGAAAGCGGTTTTATTACTTCATATACTTCATTAGACCAGAAGATCAACCATACTTTATATAGGTTATCCGATTTTTACACAGCATTTTATTTTAAATTTATAAAAGATGATCAATATAGTGGTAAGAACGCTTGGATTAATTTATTGGATAATCCCGTTCATAGAGCTTGGCAAGGATTTACGTTTGAACAGGTATGTTTGAGTCATATTGAACAAATAAAAAAAGCATTAGGCATTCATGGAATATTGTCGAGAGAAGCAACTTGGAAAGGTAAAAATGAAGAAAAAGCTGCACAAATAGATTTGCTCATCGACCGTAGAGACCAAGTAATAAACTTGTGTGAAGCAAAATTTTCTATTGATAAATACGTAATTACGAAAGAATATTCAGAAAAACTGCGAAGCAAAATAAGTTTATTTAAAGAGGTAACTAAAACTAAAAAATCTGTTTTCATGACGATGATAACAACTTATGGAGTAGAAAGAAATAAATATTCTACTTCCATCATTCAGAATGAAATAAATATGAATGATTTATTTAGCAACTAACATTCTCTAACACTTTCATTTGTCTAAAAGCCGGTATTTTAAAAAATACAACCGATAGATATTTCGCAAAAACAATTTCTAAACCCCCTCACCATTATTCTCCCAAAAAATTATTACTTTGCAATTAATTATTTAGTTCAGTCTAATCCACGGATGTCTTCCCCCGAGACATTATAACCTAAAAACATCGCCTCCGATGGGGTAGGAAGCCTCTTTCTGAATGAAAAAAATTACTACACTCCTCGCTGGTTTAATGTTGGGTCTATGCTCCAACTTTGCGACGTTGGCTCAAGAGGATTTGAGCAAAATGTCCCTCCCAATGGATGCACGGGTCAAAACGGGTGTCCTTCCCAATGGTTTGAAGTATTACCTTATGAAAAACGCTGAACCTAAAAATCGAGCGCAATTGCGTTTGATTGTGAAGGCAGGTTCGGTTCTTGAAAATGACGAACAGCAAGGGCTTGCTCACTTTATGGAACACATGAATTTTAATGGTACCAAGAATTTCCCTAAAAATGAATTGGTAAATTTCCTCCAAAAATCAGGCGTTCGTTTTGGAGCGGATTTGAATGCTTACACGAGTTTTGACGAAACGGTTTATATGTTACCCGTCCCGACTGATTCAATCGAAGTTTTCAAAAAAGGTATGCAAATTTTGGAAGATTGGGCGCATAATGCCACCCTCGACCCATCGGAAATTGATAAAGAAAGAGGCGTTGTATTGGAAGAATCTCGTACGGGAAAAGGAGCAAATGCTCGTATGCGTGACAAGTATTTTCCAGTAATTTTGAATAATTCTCAATACGCCAAAAGATTACCAATCGGTAAAGATGATGTCCTAAAAAACTTTAAGTATGATGTTCTGAATCAATTTCATCAAGACTTTTATCGTCCTGATTTAGAGGGAGTTGCCGTAGTCGGGGATATTGATGTGGACATGGTGGAGAAGATGATTATTGAGAAATTTGGCAGTATTCAAAATCCAGTTAATGAGAAAGAAAGAACCAAATTTACGATTCCGCTTTCGGGTGGGACGGATGTTGCCATCGTTACTGACCCAGAGCAACCCTACACCATTATTCAGGTTATGTGCAAGCAACCTAAACGCAAAGATGTGACTTATCAAGACCGTCGTGATGGTATGGTTCGTTCGTTGTTCAACCAAATGTTATCGGCTCGTATTCAGGAACTTACGCAAAAAGCTGAACCGCCATTTTTATTCGGAAATGCCAGTTATGGCGGATTTTTGGGCGGTGTAGGAAACCTTGATGCCTTCACGTCAGTTGCCGTAGCTAAAAGTGGAAACGTTGAAAAAGCCTTAGTGGCTGTTCTCGAAGAAACCGAAAAAGCGAAGAAATTTGGTTTTACGGCTTCGGAATTAGGACGTGCCAAAACTGATTATATGGTTTCGCAAGAAAAATCATACAAGGAAAAGGATAAAACTCCTTCTGAACAAATTGTGGGTGGTTTAGTGGGCGCTTTTATCGAAGATGAAAACTTGACTTCGCCTGATTTCAGTTTTGATTTTACTAAAAAATATTTAGAAGGAATAAAATTAGCAGAAGTAAATGCGTTGAGTAATACCTTGATTACTACTGAAAATCGGGCGGTAATTTTGTTGGCTCCCGAAAAAGATAAAGCAACCTTACCAACCGAAACGCAACTTAGAGAATGGTTGAATTCGGCCGGTAAAAATGTAACTGCTTACGTAGATAATACGATTAATAAGCCTTTGATTGCTAAATTACCAATGGGCTCAAAAGTAATTTTGACCAAAAAAATTCCTGAGATTGGCGTGACCGAATTGACTTTTGCCAATGGCGTAAGGGCTATTTTGAAACCAACGGATTTTAAAAATGACGAAATTTTGATTGGGGCGTATAGCAACGGAGGTACAAACTTGTATTCGGATAAAGAGGCGGATAATGCCTCTTTGTCTTCAACCATTACTTCAATGGGTGGTTTGGGTGAATTTTCGGCCGTTAATTTACAGAAAATGATGAGTGGGAAAGTGGCACAAATTTCGCCTTACGTTACTGAAACTTCTGAAAATATCAATGGTTCAACCAATCCGAAAGACCTTGAATTAGCTTTGCAATTAATATACAGTGATTTTACCCAACCTCGTTTTGACGCAGATGTTGTCAAAGGTTTTGTGGCGAATATCAGTAATTTATTGGAGGGTCAAGAAAAAACGCTAACTCCTGAAAAAGTTTATAATGACACGTTGAGCATGATTTTAAGTAATTATGCTCCACGAAATTTTCCGATGACGGCTGAACGTTTCAAGAAAATTGATGCCAAACGTGCCTTTGAAATTTACAAAGAACGCTACGCTGATGCTTCTGATTTTACGTTTCTATTCGTAGGAAATTTTAAAAATGAAGAGATTAAACCTTTATTAGAAAAATATTTAGGCGGTTTACCATCCATAAAACGCAAAGAAACATTTAAAGATTTAGGCATTCGTGAACCGAAAGGAAAAATAGAAAAAACGCTTTATAAAGGCACCGAAGCCAAATCAAGAGTAACGATGGTTTGGTCGGGGGACTATCTTGCTACACCAGATAGTGAAAAGCAGGTTGAAGCCCTTTCAGAAGTGTTGGAAATCAAGTTGATAGAGAAATTGCGTGAAGAAGAATCGGGTGTATATGGAGTAGGCGTGAGTGGTTCAGTTTCCAAGATTCCGGCCAAGCGATATTCTTTTAGAATTGCGTTTCAGTGTGCGCCAGAGAATGTTGAGAAACTGGTAAACCGCACGATGGCAGAAATCAAAAAAGTAAAAGAATCAGGAGCAGAATTAACGGATATTGATAAGTTTAAGGCAGAGACAAAACGCCAAACGGAAACGCAATTACGTGAAAATGGTTTCTGGTTAGGCTATTTACAAGGTCAATACCAAGATAATGAAGACGTAAAAGAAGTATTGAAAGTAAATGAAATGCTGAAAAAAGTAACCGTAGAAAGTACAAAAATTTCAGCGAAAAAATACTTTGCTGAAAACATGATTAAGGTGATTCTTTTGCCTGAAAAAAAGTAAAAAATAGTATTTATAGGGTTTCATGGGTTTATCACTCGAGGTGGTAAACCCTATTTTTTGTATATTTACTGAAAAATACCAAATTATCCCAAAATAGAACCATGAAGATCCTCAAAAAAATCCTCACATTTATCGGAATTTTTATTGCAATTGTGATGATTGCCACCATCTTCGTAAAAAGAGATTATACAGTTGAACGAGAAATCGTTATCAATAAACCAAAACAACAAGTTTTTGATTATGTTAAACTTTTGAAAAATCAAGATTATTACAGCAAATGGGCAACCATGGATCCCAAAATGAAAAAAGAATACACGGGAACGGACGGAACCGTTGGATTTATATCGGCTTGGGACAGTGAAAACAAGGAATTGGGAAGAGGCGAACAAGAAATCAGTAAAATTACCGAAGGTGAAAGAGTTGATTTTCAATTACGTTTCTATGAACCGATGGCTTCCGTTTCTCCTGCCTACATGACGACAGACAGTATTTCTGCTACGCAAACAAAAGTGAAATGGGGGATGAGCGGCACAATGGCTTATCCAACCAATGTCGTGCTGATGTTCATGGATATTAGCGAAATTTTGGGTAGAGACTTGACAACAGGTTTGACCGCTTTAAAAGGTGTATTAGAAAAGTAATTCTTTGTATTTATTCATGGCATGAAAAAATACATGCCATGAATTCTGAAAACATTTACCCGTTCTTTACTTTATCCACGAATGCTTTAATATCACCTTCCAAATCCTTAGAAATACCTAGTAATTTAATAAAAGCACTGCCAATAATGGCTCCTGCAGCGTGGGAAGAGGCTTTTTTGAAGGTGTCATTATCCGAAATTCCAAAACCAATCAATCTTGGATTTTTTAGCCTCATGGCATTTACTCGCTCAAAATAAATTTCTTGGTCGTTTGAGATGCCTGTTTTTGCACCCGTGGTACTGGCCGATGAAACCATGTAAATAAATCCATCCGAAATTTCGTCAATATGTCGAATTCTGCTTTCCGTGGTTTGTGGCGTAATCAAAAAGGTATTTAAAATACCGTATTTATCAAAAATTACCTTGTATTCATCTTCGTAAACGCTGATGGGCATATCGGGCAAAATCAAGCCATCCACGCCAACTTCTTGGCATTTCTGACAAAAATTTTCCACCCCAAATTGTAGTACAGGATTCACGTATCCCATCAATAAAATCGGAACGGTAATACCGGCCTCTCGAATACCTTGAATTTGTTCAAAAAGTAATTTTACGGTCATACCAGAATCCAATGCCACTTGGTTAGATTGTTGAATGGTTTCGCCATCTGCCACCGGGTCAGAATAGGGCATTCCTATTTCTACTAAATCCGCTCCACCATCTTGCAAAGCCTTCAAAATCAAGACTGTATCATTAATTTTTGGAAATCCTGCCGTGAAATAAACGTTAAGAATGTTTGTATTTTTTTCTTGGAAAAGTTGCTTTATTCTGTTCATGATATTAGCCCCTTATCCCCCGAAGGGGGAATTTGGGACGTTGATTTTAAATTAAATTTAGAATATTATTCATAACTTTTCGAGTCCTACTTTCCCTTCGGGGGTTGGGGGGCTACACTATCAACCAACATATTTACGAATGGTAATGCTTTGGTGTAATCCATCGTCTCATACTCAAAACCAATGCGTTGTAGATTGTGATAGTATTCGTTTTTGTTGTTATAATAATATTTTTCTGAGGGTATTTGCCAAGCTTTATCGCCCAATTTTGAAGCTAAAAACCATTTTTCTAATAGCCTTGAAGTCCGTCCATTTCCATCATTCAACGGGTGAATATTTAGGAAAATGAGATGTAATAACGAAGCATAAAAAAACGTCTCTCGAATGCTTAATTCTGTTCTCAAAAGCAATGATAAGTCGGTAAAAAATTTTACAAGTTCCCCCTTCACTTGTTCGGGTTTGGTGGCAACGTACAATATTCTTTCTCCACCCATTACAAACATAGGCGAAACTCGCCATCGTCCTCTTTCTGAGGATTTTAGAAAGTTTTTAGTGATTAATTTATGGGCTTCTAAAATGCTTTTTTCATTCAAAATTTTACTTCTGGCAAAAGAATACGCTTCAAATAAATCATCGGCTTTTTTGGTATAATCTACCAAGAATTTAACGCCCAATAATTTGTGCTTTAAGTAAGAATCTAACTCAATTTCAACGCCTTCAATTTTGGAAGAATACACTACGGAACTGGATGTATAAAAGGTAAAATCTTGAATCGTATTCTGAAATTCTTGAAAATTAGCCATGCGTTTTCCCAACTCATCTTCTTGGATAGTAAAATGAGGCAATAGGGTATCGGAAGGTAATATTTTGAAATTCATTTTGTGTAAACCGAATCTCCAGATTCAGTATTTTATTAATAAACTTGAATGTTCGTTTTACTTTAAAACAAATTTAGCTAACTCATTAAAATCCAGACCATTAAAAGTCCCAGAAGACATCATCAATAGATTAGTGTTACGCCAATGTTGAAATAATAAAAAAACTTTCAGTGAATCATTATCCGTGAAAACATGGAGATTAGGATTATTGAAATGGACTTTAATATCTTCGGGCGTGATGGCAGGTAATTTCTTGTGTTCCAACGTTTTAGGACTAAAATACACAACTGGGACATCGGCTGCATTTAGTTTATTGGCGTATTCTCCCAAGAAATCTTTATTCAAACTACTAAACGTGTGCAACTCCAAACAAGCCACTAATTGACGGTCTGGGAATTGTGCTTTTACCGCTTTCGTAGTCGCCTCCACTTTGGACGGTGCATGTGCAAAGTCCTTGTAAATCACGGTATTTTCATTTTTCCCAACCACTTCCAAGCGTTTTGCTGCGCCTTTGAAGGAAGGGATAGCAGCGTAAAATTCATCATCATCAATCCCGATTTGAGCTAAAACTAATCTCGCACCGTTCAGGTTTTTAAGATTATGTTCGCCAAAAACTTCAATTTCTAATTCTTGCTTATTGGGTAAAATCAAAAATGTTTTGCCATTTCTCACTCGATTTGGAAGAGCTTGATACGGAAATCTTTTAATGCCCAAACGTTCGACAGAGCCTATTTTATTAACTAAAGAATCTGTTTCGTCATAAATAAAACTTCCCGCTTTCGGTAAATTATCCGCTAATATTTCAAATTGATGAACATAATCCTTAAAATCTGGATAAACATTTACATGATCCCAAGCAATGCCCGACATCAGCATCACATGGGGATGATAATGTAAAAACTTAGGTTGACGGTCAATCGGGGACGACAAATATTCATCGCCTTCAATCACAATCAAGGGAGCGTCCGAAAGTTTGGCCATCGTGTCAAAACCATCAATTCTTGCCCCAACCATGTAATCAAATTTACGTTTATGAAATTTTAAAACATGCAAGATCATGGAGGTAATAGAAGTTTTTCCATGACTTCCCGCAATTACAACTCGTTGTTTATGAATGCTTTGTGAATAAATAAATTCTGGATACGAATAAATTTTGATGCCTAATGATTGGGTTTTTGCCAACTCAGGATTGTCTACTCGGGCGTGCATACCCAAGATTACGCAAGATAAATCAGTCGTAATTTTCTCGGGAAACCAGCCCATTTCATTGGGAAGAATTCCTTTTTCAGCCAATAAAGTTCGTGATGGCTCATAAATTTCATCGTCAGAACCCGTGATTTGAAAGCCTCGGTTATGTAAATCAATCGCCAAATTGTGCATTGCTGCGCCGCCAATTGCTATGAAGTGAATTTTTTGCATAAAGAAAATTTATCGAATTGCGGTTAGTGAATTGCGACAAATTAAATTTAATTATCGCAATTCGCTAATCGCAATTCGCTTACTAAAAACTAATTTTACGGAAAGAACGTTAAACAATAGTTAAAACCATTTTATTTAGTTGCAAAGGTCATACTTTTATTGCACTTTTGCACACTTTTTGAGGGAATACTTGGCCGTTGGTTTTTGACTTTCAGCGATCGGTTTTCAACCATAAATTTTATTTTTTTCAGAGCCAATAGCTAAAAGCCCCAAGCCGAAAGCTATATTAAACAACAATTTATGCTTTTTAGCTTAGGATGAAGAACTATATTGACCTGATTGACCAAACGATTGAATTCCCAACCTTGGAATTTAATATCGACCAAGATAATGAACTTTTGTTCAATAATGTTCCTTTGATGGACATTATTGAACAATATGGAACGCCCCTCAAAATAACCTATCTTCCAAAGATTGGGGAACATATTGAAAACTCAAAAAGGCTTTTCAAAAACGCCATAAAAAAGTACAATTATAAGGGAAATTACACTTATTGTTACTGTACAAAATCTTCTCATTTCAAATTTATTGTTGAAGAAGTGTTGAGCCACAACGTTCACTTAGAAACGTCTTCGGCGTTTGATATTTCCATAATCAGAGAATTGTATTCAGAAAATAAGATTGCTAAATCGACTTATATTCTTTGTAATGGGTACAAATTGCCGCTTTATACCCAGTATATCAGCGAGTTAATTAACGAAGGGTTTAATTGTATTCCTATTTTGGATAACCTTAAAGAGATTGATTTTTACGATAAATCAGTTACCGCCGAAACGGTAAATTTAGGTATTCGAATTGCTACGGATGAAGAGCCAGACTTCTCGTTTTATACTTCTCGTTTAGGACTCAGATATTCTGATGTCATGGAATTGTACAAAAATAAAATTGAAGGAAGCAGTAAGTATAAATTAAAAATGTTACATTTCTTTATCAATACAGGCATCAAAGATAGTGCTTATTATTGGTCGGAATTGAGCCGTTTTATTTATAAATATTGCGAGATGAAAAAGGTATGTCCGGAACTTGATTCGATTGATTTGGGTGGAGGATTACCGATTCAAACCTCTTTGCAATTCAATTATGATTATCAGTCGATGATTGATGAAATTGTGGAATCTATTTCATGGATTTGTAACAAAAGTAATGTTCCCGTTCCTAATTTGTTTACGGAATTTGGCTCATACACGGTTGGTGAAAGTGGAGCAGTTTTATACGAAATCATCGACCAAAAGTTGCAGAATGATAAGGAGTTATGGTACATGATTGATGGATCTTTTATTACCCAGTTACCAGATTCGTGGGGAATGAACCAGAAGTATATTATGCTTCCAGTGAATAATTGGAATTTCCCGTATCAGAAAGTTAACTTAGGTGGTTTGACTTGCGATTCGATGGATTTTTATAACACCGAAGCGCACAGTTCAGATTTATATTTGCCCATTTATGAAGAACAACAAGAACGTCAATTTGTGGGGTTCTTTCATACCGGAGCGTATCAAGAATCTTTGGGAGGTTACGGTGGTATTCAACATTGTTTGATTCCGGCCCCTAAACACGTAATTGTGGATAGATTAGAAGATGGTACTATCACAACCCGCCTTTTTGCCGACGAACAAGGTAAAGAAGGCATGATGACTATTTTGGGCTACGGCGACAAAGTTCAAAAGCAAGAAGAAAAGATTTTAGTGATAAGCCAGGAAGATATGGAATTGGCGGAACAGATGTCGTTAGTGGAGCAGTAAGCCAATTATTATTTATAAGTAAATTAGAACACGATTTTAGGATTTATTTGATTGTTAAGATTATTTAAAATCATGTTAATTCCATTAATCTTTAAAATCGTGTTCTTACAACAACTATTGTATTCTCCTAATCAACTGAAAATTAATTACTTGCGGAACAATATTTGATAACATTTTTCGTAGTTTTGTAGGAATACAAACCCTGTGCAATCCATATTTATCTTTATCATGAAAAAATCAACCATCATTTTAGGATTATTAGCTGTTATTTCTTTGGCCTCATGTGCAAGAAAAAATAATTGTCCTGCCTACGGAAGTACGAGCATTGAAAAACCTGCCTACAAAGGTAGAAACTAAGAAATTATTTAGGCATTTAGATTTAGTTGTTTGGCGTTTTGTAGTGCCGATAAATTATGACATCCTCGTAAACAAACTAATTCCTGGAAAATACTTAAACCAAAAAGGCGTTAAAATCGAGTTAAGCTCTTTTTAACGCCTTTTTGGTTTGTTTTCTGAACTTCAAAGCACGAAAAATAAACATTGAATTTTACTTCGTCTTCAAAAGTTCCACTTCAAAAATCAACGTTGCTCCTCCTGGAATATCACGTCCGGCTCCACGTTCGCCGTAGGCTAAATGATGGGGTATGAAAAACTTGTATTTGCTACCCACGGGCATCAATTGCAAACCTTCGGTCCAACCCGTAATTACTTGGTTTAAGCCAAAACTGATTGGCTCATTCCGCAATACGCTGCTATCGAAAACAACACCGTCAATGGTGGTTCCGTGGTAATGCGTAAGTACATTTGCGCTTGGACCGCTTGGTTTTTCACCCGTTCCTTCTACTAAAACTTCATATTGTAAACCACTTGCCGTTTCGGTAACTTCTGGTCTTTTGGCATTTTCGGCTAAGAAAGCCATTCCTCTTTCGATTTCGTTTTTCATTATTTCTTGTAAATGTTGTTGTTGTCTTTCAAAAATATTCATTTTTAATTCGATGCGACCGTCGCACGGTTTGATGTTAGTTTTTCGATGTTCTGGATTC
>Ga0114959_10003120_pt1 | contig 13126 bp, 15 predicted proteins | sample C_130625_EF_Meta_FD_87317 | JGI IMG/M metagenome (GOLD analysis project Ga0114959, IMG submission 87317) | Freshwater microbial communities from Lake Croche, Canada to study carbon cycling - C_130625_EF_MetaG | ecosystem: Environmental > Aquatic > Freshwater > Lake | place: Lake Croche, Canada...
CTATGCAGCTTTTTCACATAATGTGCGTTTTTTACAGGTTATTACGGGTTTAATATAGTTGTACATTTTAGTAGGTGTATTTTCGTCTTGGTAAATGAATCGAAATCGTTTTTTGCGATAGGGCGACTTATGTTTTCCATGTTTGATGGAAACCAATTCTTCTTCCACTGGATCAACAAAGGCGGAAATATATCCACCTAAATCGCTTGCAAATTCTCGGGGACCTTTGATCACTTGAACGGTGGAAGTTACATTGGGATTGGTATGATTTTTACGCAATTCGACGACAATTTCTTCTACACGACGCTTTCCGCCTTTGATTAAACGTAGCGTAGTAGAACGCTTGGTCCTTTTTCTAGATATTTTGTGTGTTTTCCGTTTCATTGTCTTTTGCATTGCCTTTCTATATATTCCCGACACAATAATAGGGAGACTTTTTGTGTCGTTGTGTCGTTTCTTGGGATGTGGGATGGGATCATAAGGGGCGAGACGCCGTAGGCGTCTCCACCGTCGGCCGCCCAAAGGGCGGCCAGAACCTTGGTTTCCCTTAATGGTTTCCCTTAAAAAGTTGATTTTGTAAAAAAATATAAATAGTGTGACATACAACATTTATTGATACAACAACAACAACCTTCCAAACCTTTTATTCCATCCATCTAAAATGACCAAGAACGAAACCAAGTACAATACCCGCAATAAGAACAAAAAAATGCAATTGAAAAGATCCAAAAAGGACGATTCGTCAGATGAAGAGAGCATCGTTTCGTCCGGGGAATCGGAATCGGAATCGGAATCGGAATGGATCTCTGAATCGGATTCGACTGAAGATACTCCCCCACCTAAAAAATCTCGCAAAACATCGAATCGTCGCAGATCCTATGATGATGTAGACAAGGAAGATGAATCGGATGATGATTCATACGACGATGACGATTCATACGACGATGACGATGATGACAACTCGGGTTCATCTTACTCGGACAATTCTCAATCCGATGAGTCCGGTCAAGAATCGGAATCCAATGAGGATGAAGAGGATGACACCGAATCCTCACTTGATCCCAAAGAATTGCGCAAGACATTGGCCACACTCTTCCCGTCCAACTATATCAATCAAAAGGTCAAACGCGATCAAATGAATGATCGTAAAAAGCGTAAACAATCATCGCGTACAACAGATGAAAAAAAGTCCAAGTCCAAGTCCAACTCCAGGTGCAAGTCCAAGTCTACCTCGAAACCAAAATCAAAGTCATCGGTAAAAAAACACCATAGACATCGCAGTCGTCGTAATGATACTGAAGAAGAGAGTGATGAAGATTCGGATGAAAGCGTCGACACCGACGAATCGGAAGACGATGCGGATGCGGAGGAGGACGACGACGAAGATCTCCAAGATTTCAACATCATCTTCACTTCTCTGGGAGGTGGATCGAGCAATCGCAATCCGAAGGACGCCGCAGCGATCAAGTACGATCCCAAGGAAGAGTTAGACAGTGACGACGAACAGACGTTTATGAAAGAGTCCTACGAGGCAGTCGAACTGCCCCAACAAATGCAAAAGCCCAAAGAAAAGGTGGACAAGAAGCGCCACATCAAGAAACCAGTTGAAGCCACGGAGACCCGCGACATTGATAGCGAGTACAAGGAACTCGTCGAACTCAAGAAGGATCTCACGGAAAAACTCAAGAAAATGCCAAAGAGTAAGATTTTGCTAAATGCCCTCCGCGATTGCCAGACATCGATCAAGAAGCTCGTCAAGAAAACCCGGACCAAGAATACCAAGGAATACTACAATATGGTGAATTCCAAGGACAAGGAGATTAGCGAGATGGATTATTTCAAGACAAAGCTCTCCAACAAGGAGCAACTCAAGATTATGAAGGAACTCAAGCACGTCAATGATCATATGGTGATTACAAAACCCTACAGATTGATGTTGCTTGACAGCAATATACCCGCAAAGCACAAGGCCACCGTTATGCAAAAGCTCAATATGATGAATTCGATGGAGCCCGGCGACCCCGAATATTACAAGATCAAGACCTGGGTCGACGCCTTTATGCGCATTCCGTTCAACCAATACCAAAGTTTATCCGTGTCGATCGATGACGGAATCGAAAAATGCAGCGAATTTATGGAAAATGCCAAGAAGACGCTGGATGAATGTGTCTACGGTTTGGACGACGCGAAGATGCAAATTATGCAGATGAGTGGACAGTGGATCACCAACCCGAGCGCACTCGGCACGGCGATTGCCATCAAGGGTCCTCCGGGAACTGGCAAAACCAGTCTCACCAAGGAAGGTATCAGCAAGATCTTGGGACGCGAATTTTCGTTTATTGCTCTCGGCGGTACGGGGGATTCGAGTTTCCTCGAGGGTCATTCCTATACGTACGAGGGAAGTATGTGGGGCAAGATTGTCCAGATATTGATGGACAGCAAGTGTATGAATCCGGTGATTTATTTCGACGAGTTGGACAAGGTGAGTGACACGCCTCGTGGTGAAGAAATCATCGGGATTTTGACCCATTTGACGGATACATCGCAAAACAACCAATTCCACGACAAGTATTTCGCCGAGGTCGATTTCGACCTGAGCAAGTGTATGTTTATCTTTAGCTACAATGACGAGAGCAAGGTGAACCCGATTTTGAGAGACCGTATGTATCGGATTGAGACCAAGGGATACAATGCCAAGGAAAAGATGATCATTGCCAAGAATTTCCTTTTACCAAAGATCCGGGACCAGGTGCGATTCTCCGCGGAGGATGTGGTTTTGCCCGATGAGACCCTGGAAGAAATCATTGGAAATGTGGCGATTACACAGGGTGAAGAGGGTGTGCGTAATTTGAAGCGGTGTCTGGAGATTATTCATACCAAGCTAAACTTATTCCGATTGATGAAGCCGGAGAACAACATCTTTGCCAAGGATATCGATTTGAATGTCACGTTTCCCATTCGTGTGGTGAAGAGTACGGTGGATAAATTGATCAAACACAAGGACGCGATGAACCAGAGTTTGCTCGCCATGTACGTCTAGTTAAGGGAAACCAAGGTTTCCCTTATGATCCCATCCTTTAACCTTTATGTATAGGAAGCCCACAAAGCGGGCTTCCGTACATTATGCCATAGAACGAAATTATAATAAAACATATTTTTATTTGCAAAACATTAGTTTACGAACAAAACATTAGTTTACGAACAAAACATTAGTCTACGAAAGTAATGTTTTGCTTCTTCTTGTTTATTTATCGACAATGCACCAATGAACGAGGATCCTTGTTGCATCCGGGTCGGCTCGGTACCATTGATCTTACTTGCGCCTTTTTGCAGACCGCTGATCCACTGCTTCGAACGCGTACCAACGCCTCACGCCGAACATTCTCGTCCGGACCCGATGTGAAACTCATCGGCTGCTGACTGGCGTTCAGGGTACCGTTTCCAATCGCCGCAAAACCCCGTCTCGTGGTAACCGACGAACTGTCGCGATTTCCCCCGATCCATTTTTTCTGTTGTTGATATCGAGGTGCTTCACTGGGTAAACTCGCCATTCGGGTACTTTGGCTAAAAAACATTGTCTGTACTCCGCCAAACGATCCGCTTCGGGTTTGACCCATTCCCCTAGCGTTGGGATTGACCACGTTTGTAGCCGGATTCAAATCGAGAGATCGGCGATAGTTCTCACGCCCCTGTGAAAAGTCCGCCGTTCCGTCCGAAGTACTATTGTTTTTCACAGGCATAGCACCCCGGGAAGACAAAACACGATTGTTGATGTCATTGACAATGGGCAATTGTGCTAGAAATAATAGACGGCTCATTTTGTACTATAATACAGATAGAAGAAAAGTTGAATGAACGAATGTATGTTTTGCAGAAACAAATATAAATATACCCCGAATCGATATACAACCGATGGCTCACACCATATCTCATCCCGAGACTTTTCGCGCCAATGTTCGTTCCAAGCTGGAGCAACTGATTGGTACAATGGAAAATGAACCGAATATGTACCTGAATTTAGAAAAAGGTATCTTTAACTACGCAATCAAGGAGGCTACCCAGCGCAAAATCGTGAAAAAGTGGGAAAATGTGCATTTTACGCAACTCTATGTCGACAAGTTGCGCAGTATTTATATGAATTTGAAAAACCCCGAGTTCGTTGAACAAATCAAAAACAAGGATGTCACACCACAAATGGTCGCATTTATGACACACCAAGAGATCAAGCCATCGCAATGGAAAGTACTCATTGATCGTAAGATCAAACGCGATGCCTCGAAATATACGGACAATATCCAGGCTTCTACGGATATGTATCAGTGTCGCAAATGCAAATCCAAGAGATGTACCTACTATGAAATGCAGACTCGTAGTGCGGATGAACCCGCCACTATTTTCATTACGTGTTTGGATTGTGGCAAGCATTGGCGATCCTAAAACAAAACAAACCAAGAAAACCAAACAAAACAAAAAATTCGTTTAAAGACAAGGCTTTTATATCTGACAAGTGTAAAATGAGCATTTTTAATTTTATGGAAACGTTTTTCTTTGTAAGTTTAGGCATCACCTTTTTATTGATTTTGATGCTGGTCTATCATTTCAAGCAGCGTTTGAGTCATATTGAAAAAAAGGGGGATACGATGTTTGATATCGTCAACAATATGGTCAAAGAAATGAGTGTTATCAAAACAATGTGCATTGACAACTCACAATGTCAACAGCAATGTTCACCTATGAATTCGAATGATCCTTTTGTATTGCAACATTTATTCAATCAATTGACCATTCCTCAAGAACATTTAGCAAATGAGAATCAAGAGGAAGATATGTCTGTTCAATCCATTTCATCAATGGAAGACGATGAATCTGTTTCGGATCAATCAGACAACTCTGACTACGAAAACGAACCCGAGTCTCTCTCAGATAGATTTGAAAAGGTTCCCGTTTCGGATACGGAAGTCGATGAAAATCTAAATATGAATGATTCGGTGGAAGTTTCGGATTTGAATGTCGAAACTTTGACAGAGCCAAATGAAAATGTTGTTCAGAATCTACCGCCCAATACAGAAGACATTTCTGAAATATCGGCGTCATTGGTCTACAAACACGATACACCCGATAATACGGACACGGTTTCCGTGTCACCTTCGGAGGACAATCATTATCGCAAAATGCTCGTTTCTGAATTAAGGGAGATTGTGCATTCCAAGGGTATTATCATTGAAGGTATCCAGAAATTGAAAAAGAAGGAGTTGATCAAATTGCTAGAGGACCATTCCGTCTAAACAGAATCCGCACATTATTTTCATTTCCAAATATTAGCATAATCGCTTGGAAATGAAAAACAAAATTGTATCTACATTATATAGCAAACTGAATAATGTTGTCCGATATTTTTGGAGAGTCGTCACCTTTGACTATAAAAACAACGAAGAAAGAAGAGCCGCGTTTTGCTTATGACCAGCCCGAAGCCGTTCTCAACCGTCAATTTCTTCAACAAAACCAAATCCAATCGAATTGGAAATATCGCAAGTATTTGACCGAAAACTCCTTGGCCATTCGGAAACAAAATTTTATGGAAGCCGCCGTGGACATTGGATACAGCGAGAAATATGTTCCACAAGAAGAATCTAGCAAAACATCCACTCCCTATTTGTTCTCATCCTATTTAGATAACTCGAGACCGCAAGGATACCGTTCCAGTGATTTGAAGAATTCCTATTTGCAAAAGGAACAATTGGATTCGCGCAAGTTTGCACCCACAATCAAGAATCTTCGTCTATTCTGAAGCAAGTTTTACAAAATTGAAAGTCTTTTTTTTCAAGTAAATGGAATATACCCAACACATCAATATCAATATCAATATGTTTTCCCGTTCTACCTACAACGTTTCGTCGCACGTCAGCAAGTATGTTGTACGCATTGCGACTCTTCCATCTCAACTCGTCAATCTACGCGACGTACGAAGATATGTCGAGAATGAAATGCTGATGGGCGATGTTTCTACCGTCTTCATCAAAAAACACACAAACAATAAAACCCGGGCTTGTTTCCGAAGTGCGGTCATTGGACTCGAAAATATGAACGACACGTTTTATCACCAATTTCTACACAATGGTGACAATGGCATCGACTATCGTTTGAACCCTGTCCTTGAACCTTTTGTGGCCGACAACGGAATGCCACTCTACTACTTGAAGATGTATATGACCGAGAATACACCCTTACCTACAATGTCCACGGAGACACCCCTTCAGTTGAAAGACGATGATTGGAAGAGCATCTACATTCCCCACATTCCCGAGTTGTTGCTTAACAATGAGGGAATACCCAGATCGGCTATTTCAACCGAAGACGATATGATTCGCATTTTCGAGGAGGAACTCAAGTTTGGAAAGGTATCGCGCGTGGATTTCGTTCCGTTTGATGTAAAACCCGCCAACCGGGTAGTTCCCCACAGGAGCGCATACATCCACTTTGACCATTGGTACGACAATCTCAGAACAAGAACCATTCGCTCAAAGATAGAATCTCAGGGAGCCTTTCGCTACAGTGAGTATTACGATGAGAATGGATACCACAAGGCGTTTCGAAACGACGGATATTTGTTATTCAAGATCAACCACGCTCCCATTCCGGTTGCTGATGGAACCTACAACATTCATCAGTTGGCCGATATCAAGTTCAAGTTGGAGAAGCAGAATATGGAACTACGTGAAGAGTTGGCCAAGGTTCGTGGCGAGCTCGAGGAGATGAAATCGGCAATGAAGACAGATAAGTAAGGTCTACCCACTGTTATGACATAAAAACAAAAAACAAAAAACAAATAAAAAAATGTACATTTGTACATTTTTTTACGCAAAACATACCACTATTATGCATACGACTCTTCCGATAACTCACTTGTACAATCCAGGTAAGACGATTCGACGACATTGGTAAAGACCGTTTCCGGCAAAGGAAGAACCGATGATTTCTTGGGCTTTTTGTCCGTTTTTGCCTTACGTGCAGGTGGCTTCTTTACCTTCTTTTTTACCACGATTTCCTCTTCTTCTTCCTCCTCCTCATCCTCGTCTTCCTCTTCATAATCGTCGTCCTCATCGTCGTCTACCACGAAATCATCCTTGACATATCCCTCTTTGGTTTTAGGCAAAACATCCTCTTCCTCATCTTCCTCTTCCTCCTCACTGTCTTCCGATCCAATATCCTCGAATCCGCCAAACAAATGCTCGTAAATGACATTCCATCGTTTCTCCGTCAAATCCGTGATTTCACCCTCCGCGGTTTTTGCCACCAAAACACACGAGCCAAAATAAAGAGTATTGTCTACGGGCGGCGGAAAATCGTACTTGTTTTCTTGACCCGCACGACCCTTTGTTTTTCCATAGATTTCGATATTGTACAGATTGTTTTGCGCAGTCCCTAACCAAATATGCTGAAGTTCAAATCCGTCTCCATTTTTCAATGCGGCTTTCTTGTATAGTTCACTTGACTTGAATTCTTTGATACTTTGTTCTTTTATAGTTCCCGACTTTTCTACAACCAATATGGAGATTGTCATCGTGTGTATAGATATTTAGCATTATTTTTAATCTCTTTTCGTCGATAAATATGTTTTGCATTTGTTTGAGGCCATTTCTTTTTTACCTCGTAGTTATATATAGAATCAATGTCTACATCTAAAAACTCCATATATGTTTCACGACGAGGAAGACGTATTTCAAGGAAAAATATGTATAAGATAAAAGGGGGGGGAGCAGCTGTATCCAAAGTTAATATAGATGGAGAGGGAAACCCGACCGGATCGATTTTCCAAGAGCAGGATTCTTCCACTACTCCGTCTGATCCAAAGATTCCTGGCAAAGAAAAACAGAAAAGTCCTGGATTCTTTGGTATGATTATGAATTCTGCTACAGACGTTGCTTCTGAATTTGGTATCGGAAAAAAGAAAGATGAAGAGTCCAAGTCTGAAGAGTCCAAGTCTGAAGAGTCCAAGTCTGAAGAGTCCAAGTCTGAAGAGTCCAAGTCTGAACCTGAAGAAAAAGAGGATGAAGAAGATGAAGACAAAGAAGAGGACGATAATGAAGATGATGAAAATAAAATACAAGAACGACTATTATTACAGGAACAAGTTAAAAAACAAACGGAAATGATCAGTGCAATCGGTCAATTAACCGAAGCAATTGTGGAGACAAACAAACAATTATCATCCGTGTCCTCCGATCTTTCAGAATTATCCACCAATTTATCTACTGCCAACGAAATGGAACAACAAAAACAAAACACTGCATCTACACAATCAGTTGCAATGTCTCCCTCGGAATCACCCATTTTTTCCACGAGTGAAGAACCGTCTTCGCCTGAGTTGAAAACTGCTTCTATGGAGACTGAAACTCCTACTTCTGCTCCTATTACTGAGACCGAGCCTCCTACACCTACTCCTATGGAGACTGCTCCTCCTACACCTACTCCTATGGAGACCGCACCTCCTACACCTACTCCTACTCCTATGGAGACTGCACCTACTACTATGGAGACTGCGCCTCCTACTATGGAGACGGCAACACCTACACCTACACCTGCACCTGTACCTACAACTATGGAGACCGCACCTCCTATACCCGTCACGGCTACTACGGAACCCGTTCCTCCTGTAAAAGTCGGTGGAAAATCCAAACGTAAATACCGAAAAAGAAGACGATTTACAAGAAAAATGAACCGCAAACGCAAGACTATGGCAACCCACGACTTGCAGCATCAGTCGTAAAGCGCAGCATCAGTCGTAAAGCGCAGCATCAGTCGTAAAACTCAAGATCAAATGAATACATTTTTTGCCAATAATCGGGATGTGTTTCTAAGTATTGAAATTTGCGAACAGTGTAGTAGGAACGATCACCGTAAGAATAGCTAATTTCCAGTCGTTCTTGATATGTCTCACACTTTCTACCAAAACCTCCACTATATTCACGAACCACCAAAGATATTCTATAAAAGCTAGAATATCCTTCATCATCAGTAAAATATACCTCGCCTGCGTCATCATAATTCTCCGTGATTTGAACCGGAGAATGTTCGGGTGTAAAGTAGATTTCTTCGACTACGGGTCGATCTAGTATTCTTCTATAAATGGGCAAATCTCGCGGCAAATGTTTTATGTATTTTCCAGATCTCAAACGGTAATCCAACAATTCCAATATTATATGCTGTGCTGCATCCGGCAGTCTTTTACAAAGTGTCGTTTTCATTCTAAGGCTTGATTATTCTTTGAATGATTACATACAATGGACGAAAAACACAATTCAATTTTTCTAGTTTGATTCATTGAATTCCAATCTGGATAAACAGTAGTAATAATATGTGGAACAGCATTCTTTTGCAAATCGGTATTTCCATTTTCATTATTTTTTGTATTCACCATTTGTACATTTATTGCAAAACAAACTTTAGCACGCAAAAAACAAAGGATTTGGTCGCCATTCATACCCAAAAATACAATGAAATATTGAACCAGATCCAAGAATCCAATGCACGTGAAAAAGCCGAACTTGTACAAAAGCTGACAATGACCGATACGCCGTCTCCCCCCTTTTCGTCCTCGTTCGATGCCACCACTCCAGAAACCCATTTGTCTGAAACCGACTTGGCCATTATGCAACGTGAGATGGACGCTTTTATCCAAGATACTCTATTGTAAAAATGTACAACGTCTCTCAACATAGTATTATGTCCTATATCTATATAGTACATAACAATTGTCTGTCTGCTAATATATTCACTATAAAAATATAAAATGGAGATACATTTAGCCAATGCCAAACGAAATGGACTGCCCATCGTAAATGCGGACCTTCACAAAAAATGCGGTTCCAATGCGTACCATTTCGACCTCACTCACTATAAATATCGTCATTCAACATCGGCTTTATTCAACCCTCAAAAGAATTATGATATTATCTTGTGTTTATTCCACAACGGGAATTGTATCTCGAGCGTTTCGGGAAATTATGATTCATCTATACATCAAATGGAGCTCGTGTCCAAGACCAAAGAAGAATACGAAGGGCGCAAATTCAATCTCTATCTTCGCGCAGCATTCCTCTATTTGATGACGTTTATCAGACCCAGCGTCGAATCAGTGGCATCTTTTTCCATCAATCCCGTCTCTACCTATACGATGTACAAGTATTTTCACGCATCCAATCCAGACTTGGACGAATATGTGAAAGCAAATGGATTGACACCCGAATCTTTTACTGTGTCAGATGCCCGTAAGTATCATACCTATTTTAGTGAAAAATACAAACACACACCGGAAACAGCCAAACAAACCGTCAAAGAAATGCTAGAGGAGGGCTATTCAATGGAGGATCTAGGATGGGATTCGATGGAAGAGGCCGTTCAATCCCTTATGTCGGCGACAAACCATAACGATAGTATCATTTCGTTATATTTAGACATTCGACCCAAAGAAGTCCAAGATTTTTTGCTTCAAACCCTTTCCTCCATCCAAGTTCATTGTAAAACATCTAGTATTCCGAAAATGTCCAAGAAAACACTGAAACGAAAACCGGTCAAGAGTTCCAGAAAGTACAAATTGAAAAGTCGCCGTACTTCCAAATAATATTTTGGAAAACCATTTAGAGTTGAATCGCGTGTAGAATATAGTTCAAGTATTAAATCATCGCCATTTTAAAATGACCGTATACAATGATCATCAAATGAACGATATGATGAATCGTTTTCCTGCCTTTGAACTTTCTTATGAACTAGGACAACATAAGAAAGTTTCGTCTGATTACGATATATGTTTGGCCATTCCCTATGGAAAAAAGGCGTTTATCTGGTTCACCTTTCATTTGGAGCAAAACGTCTGTCTTCTTTTGGAAACGAATCGCGATAAAAAAGTGATCAAAATGACCGAAATGTCGGCAACGGGCATCCCCCTCGATTTGGCAAAAGGCACCTTGTTGTACGGATGTATCTATGAACATACCGATCGTTCGAACTATTTCGTGATTGAAGATATGTTTTACGCAAAGGGGCTGCCGTTTACAAAACAAACAATGTCTGAAAAAATGGGGTGTTTGCATCAATTATATAGTCAATACGCCGAGACATTTTTTCAGATGATGACACCGATTGCATTACCGGTGATGTGGCCGGTGAATGCCGACATATCGGATGCGATTCCTGCAAAATGGTCAAACCAAATCGGTTACACGGTACATCATTTACAATATCGATCCTTGTATACGATTGTTCCCTTTATCAATTATTCTCGAATGGTCAATATGGAACACACGATAATGAATCAGCCGAAGGCCACTGCAAAAAAAGAGGAAGACGATTTGCGATGGATGTTTTTCGCTCCTCCGCTCCCCTTCTTTTCTTACTATAAACCCCAATACAAAATGGATACCATTTTCGAATGCCGTGCCGACTTGCAAAACGATATTTATCATTTGTATGCATTTGGTCGCGTAAAACAACAGCCGGAATCATACAAAACGCAGCGTACTTATTGCGGCGTGGCCTACATTCCCAATTGCGAAATCTCGGCATTTATGAATGGACTCTTTCGCAATATCAGGGAAAACGGGAATTTGGATCTTTTGGAAGAGAGTGACGACGAAGACGATTTTCTGGATCAACGCGTTGACAAATTCGTGGATCTGAAGAAGGCGCTCTATATGGAATGCGTTTTTCATCCCAAATTCAAAAAGTGGATTCCTGTTCGACAAGTGAACCCACGAAAGGTTTCGTTGGTTCCTATTATAAGATTATAGACCTTTATTCTCCAGGGGATTTTATCTTTGGGACCTTTGGGATCTTTGGGACAGTTTGCGTTTTTTATTAGAGGATTCTGTGATAGCAGGTACTCCATATTGTGGATCTTCATTTATAAGTTTTATCAAATTTGCTAAATATCTTTCTTCTGTAATATGTTTATCTATTCGTTTGGGATCGTCGAAAGACTCATAACTAACACCAACATACTGCTCTCTATCCTTGATAAAATCATCTAATATTTTTTTAAGAGCTGCGGATAATCTTTCAGCTACATCCTTATCAAAATCTATCAGATGTGAATTTGCGTCGCCGCGCATTCTATCTCTTTTATTTACTAATGCGATTGCATATATAATATTATCTGCCGTTTGTTTATCTGCTCGTTCTTTGATAATAGCTGGAGTATCCAAATATCTTGATAGAAAAGACGTAGACGTTTTTTCAGTTAGGAAATCTTTCAGTTTCTCTATGCCGCCGCCCCTTTGGTAAATGTTTTTACGCACACTTTTATTACGTGAATACCCGGTTTTTCTTCTTCGGACACTCTTTTTGCGATACATCTATATAATATGCACTCAATTTTATTTTGATTCTCTAGGTCCACAATAGACCTAGAGATTCTTACCAATCATCCATCAATTTTCCGGCCAACAAATTCGTCGTATAGTCCGGCGAGGGAGAATCAAACAACCATTTGTTTTCACGCATACATTCCAGTTTTTCGTAGATGGAAACGTTCTTGCTTTCCAATCGTTTCAGTAATTTCATTTTCCAATGATTCATCGTGATATTGTACATAGGATCAGTTTCAACGATAATGGGTCGTTCATCATATCCGCCCTGTTTTTTGTTAGGTTTGAAAACCACATCGACCGGCAATGGGAGAGAAGATGACGGTTTAGGAATCTCCGTAAACATCATTGAAGACATTGAAGACATATCATTTGTACTCGGCAAAACGAAGAAACAATAAAATGTCTTCCAGAACATTGGATTTTTATTGTGTATGATTACTACTTTCTAAACCGTGAATTGCCTATATCCTTTTCGTTGACTTTTTATTTTGATTGATTGTTTTGATTGTTGCGCAAAACCCTCCTTGTTTTTCTACCCATTTATTCTATAAAATGTCTATTTGCGCCATCGCCGTATTCACTGGAAAAATCAATGGCACCGTCAGATTCAGTGAAACGGGATCCTCCGACAAAATTCGGATCGATCTGCAACTGTCCGGACTCCGTCCCAATCATTTGCACGGATTTCACGTCCACGAAGCTGGCGATTTGACCGATCAATGTACCAGTATGTGCGCTCATTTCAATCCATACAATAAAAC
>Ga0114959_10003121_pt1 | contig 13119 bp, 9 predicted proteins | sample C_130625_EF_Meta_FD_87317 | JGI IMG/M metagenome (GOLD analysis project Ga0114959, IMG submission 87317) | Freshwater microbial communities from Lake Croche, Canada to study carbon cycling - C_130625_EF_MetaG | ecosystem: Environmental > Aquatic > Freshwater > Lake | place: Lake Croche, Canada...
ACCAAATCCGACGTATTGTGAATATTCGCCCGACGGTACCGGTACATCCGCGCCAGAAGTGTGAATCCGCGGTAGACCCGTTGACCGTAATACATGATCGTAATGTATTCGTCGCGGTAATTCGTATTGAAAATATTAAAGTACAGGTACGCAAAAAACCCAAAACGTGAGTATTTGAGCTGACAGTCGCAGAATTCCTCGCAAATATGCACCATGGCGTTGAAGACCTGAAGATAAAAAGACCGGGCGTAATTGTCCACGTTGATGGCGGTATCCTGGCTCGTCGGGATCCCAAGAATAGCATCGGACGGTCTCTCGGTAAAATGTGCCCGGTTCAGCATGGAATATGTCTCGGCAAAACGGCAATGAATTTTTTGGCATATGGTGTGTCTGACCCTTCTTTTATCTGTGACTGGATGGTGAATAGGATGCGGAGCAACCCTGGACCGCAAGACATCGTCCTCGGACCCCGTTTCTGCTGTTCCCGTTTCTGCAGATGCCTCTCCATGTTTCCGTTTTTTACTGGTCGGCGCGTCTTCATCTATAAACGTCATATACCCCAACTTGGGTAAGACCCATTCCGCGGTTCCCGGGGTCGTCGGGCAACCTTGGGCCCCTTGGGCCACGATTTCCAACAAGCGTTTTTCTAGGATATAATAAAATGCTGACATGGTGTAATGCGTTACTAATATACATTGCACAATGTGTTTATGTGGGTTTAATTATGACACGATGATACGTGTGGATTTTTATGGTAAGCCAGAATAGGGCAAAACAGGACAAAAAGGCGCGTTTTTTATCGGTGTTTATTTTTGGAGCCGACGGCAGCATCACGCACTTAGGCGGTGGCGGGGCTGGTGGACTTCACGAAGTGGTGCTTCATGTAGCGCTGGAGGTTGAAGTAGGTGAGGCTGTCCTCACCCTGGAGCTTCAGAAGCGTGGACAGCTTGGGGTCCGCGTTGATCTGGCGACCATTCTTCTCATCCTGCAACTTGTTGTTGCGGATGTAGTTGTTGATCTCGCGGCTCACGTCCGTGCGCGCCATCTCCGTGCCCGCCGGCTTGCCCAGGAAGGCCGCCAGCTCGTCGCTGATGAGCGCCGGGCGCACAAAGCCCGACGGCTTGCGGTTGCCCGAGCGCTTGTTCTTGCGGTTGGACACCTTCTGGGCCGTCTTGTGGGCCTTCAGGACCGACTTCTGCAGCGTCTTGAACTGGGTCTTGAGCGCCGCGAAGAAGGCGTAGCCCTGGTTGATCTTGTTGCCAAACGACGTCAGGAGCTCCACCAGGTCCTCGCCGATGACCTCATCGGTCACCGCCGGGGCGTCGGTACCCGCAGGCGCGGGGGCGGCCGCAGGGGAAGCCGCAGCGGGGGCAGGGGCCGCGGCCTTCTTGGGAGCCGCGGCCTTCTTCTCCACCACAGGAGCAGGGGCAGGCGTGGGCGTCGTGGGGACAGTTTGCTTGGAAGCTCTCACCATTCTATGGGAATATACACTATAATAGGTCGTTTTTTTATATTACTTTGATTAAAAACACTCGGGGTAAAAATCGGCACCACGAATGAAGCCAAATTCTGGTTCCCTTCGGTTCATTTCGGGTTGCGTATAATTTAGGCGTTTTTTCTCGTCGAAGTTATCGCGGGACCACCCTCCATGGACCAACCCATTCACGGAGTCATATCGTCAAAATCGCACGCCAACGTATACTTGCGGCGGATCCGGGGGGTAGCAGGCTCTACCTGACCGGGGACCAAGGCGGGGTGAGGCGTCCACACCTGCAAGACGGAATGGAACTGGAACGCGGCGTTGCTCACATCAAACGTCACACAGGAGACGTCCCAAGACGGCATGTGAAACGCGTAGGAGGCATCCCAACCCGGGATCATCATGAGCGGGGAATGGATATGCCCGGAGAGGTCCACGAATGACGGTGGGTGCACCGGATGCACCAGGTGACCAGAAGCATCCGGTATATGATCCACCGGCCAGTAACCAGAAAGGTCGGTCGGTCTAGCTGTCGGAGCAGCGGTCGGTGTAACTGCTGGTGGATACACGTAATAATGGTGGTGATGGATCACCGGAACAAGGGACGGGGCAGGGGTCACGAAGGACACGTCTACCGACGAAAGCAACGACATGATTATATAAATGCCCGCCATTACCTGCGACTTGGTGTCACACTCCCCCTACGTTGTGCAGTCAGTAATTACTGTATTGGATCCCATAGGTCCCTTCGGTCCCCTGATGGTCCCTTTCATAGTGCCGCGGCCGTCATGTCACTGTTGACAGGAATAAAGTCTATGTCTCCCAAAGATGCATCGGAACGGTCGGAGGACCATAATTTCTTGATGGGGGTCATCTGGATTGGCGACGTGGGCGGGGTCACCATCATCTCACCGTTGCGCGATGCTGTCCCTGCCCCCAATTTACGCACACATCCTCGTTTGTGGGCGGCCAGCGCCTTCAAATTATTGGCATGGAAATTCCGGCACAGGTCGCACTTGTGCCCGTTCTTGGGCATGGGGGCCGTATATTTGGACGACAAGTAGCGGTCCAAGGCGGGAAACTGGAATTCCTCAATCTGCGAAATGACCCGACGCTGGCTCTCGCGTAGATTCTGAATGATGGCCGTCTTTTGCGAGACAAAGAGTTGGTATTCTTGGTTCACAGCATCCAAGATGTCGCGGTCAATCCATTCCAGGTTGGTCTCGCCTTCGTCGGAATGCATGGCCGCGTACTGTTTGATACGTGCCGACAATTGGTCAATGATGTCCACCGCCGGACGGAGTTTCTCCGGATTGTATTCCATTTGATGCACATAGACCAAGAGGTACTTGTCGTGGCATTCAATATGGTAATTCGGCTTGGCGTTGAAACCACTGTTCTGGGACACCAAGATGCCGTTGGAGTGGTTACTTTTCATGAGCTCCACGAAATGCGCAATCTCGTCGGTATTGACGTTGGTTTCATCGTGTTTGCTTTCCACCATGATGGGCGGCGAATGCGGCCGCCGCATGGTGTAAATATGAGAACTGAGCCGACCGGTCGCGAAAGAGGGCTCGGATCCTCCGTTACCTCCGGACCCGTAGGATCCGGTGGTTACAAGGGCCGTCGGTCCCGGCATAACTTTAGACACTTCCGACGTGGGAAACATACGGTTCAACATGATATGAATGTGGGTACGTTGCAAGGTCATTGACGACGTCCCTGGCCCCCCTTTAGATGCCTGCATCGTCTGTGGTGTACTGGTGGCCTGTTTCTGCGTAAATTCCTGCCATTCTTTCGCCGTCTTTTCTTGGGACGAATGGGTTTGCATGGACAGATGTTTCAAATTGGACAAGTTGGAATGGATGCGCTCTTCACTGGAGGCAATGTAGGCAAAAATAGGCTGTTGCATGCTCTGGAAAAGCTGCTTAGTGGTGTGTTCAAACGTCTCTAGAAAACGGTCCATGCGCTGATTATTGTCAATGGCAGATAATTGGGTGAATAAGGACTGGGTCTCTTCCTTCATGGTTTGTTGGAAGGACGCCAGGTAATCATGAATTAATTGCGAATGTTCTTGTGAAGAGGGGGCAGAATATGTCTCCCGAATGAGGCGACCGAACTTCTCGTAACATTGTTGGTTGGCGCGTTCCAATAATGAAGAGTTAGTAGAATGAGGTTCGGTATTGACAATAACCTTGAGTTCATTGACGTAATCTTGTTTGATTTCCAACCACTTGGATTCCATGCCTGACACTGCCGAATGCAAATGTGCCAATTCGGACTTGATCTCGTGCATCTGATGTGCCTGCTGGTGCATGAAGCCCTGCCAAAGGGATGATATAGGATCTTCCGATTGGGGGGCCAAAGCGACGTTATTTAAAAGAGTTTTTTCCAAGAACTGGATGAGAAAGAACTGGGTCTTCTCAAAATCCAGTTGCGGATGATCCTGATAGAATTGGACAATGCGGGGATGGGTGGTTGTCAACATCCAAAAGGTCTGTTTGTGGTATTCAACACGTATATATTACCATGATAAAATATCTATATAGATTTGACGCATGACGTCATCATTCCATGTTCAGAATCTAGGGAATTCTGAACATGTAGGGACTACGGACCCTAGCTTGGCATGTTTTAGGCGACTTTTACGGTTCAAATGGTCCGGTCGGGCCGGTAGGTCCCGTGGTTCCTTGCAGACCTTGGGGGCCCGTCGGTCCCGGGTCCCCGGGATCTCCCGAAGGGCCACGCATACCCATCTGACCTCGGGCACCCTCCGAACCGGTGGGACCCGTGAACCCGGTACCCACCGTGCCTTGTGGACCTTGGGGCCCGGTGAGCCCGTCGTTTCCATTCGGACCGGTGGGACCGGTGGGACCTCCCTCTGTACCTTGAGGACCTGTGGGACCCGTGAACCCGGGACCGGTGGGACCCTCCGTGCCTTGGGGACCGGGTGGACCCGTGGGACCATGAATCACAATATAGTGGTGTCGGTGGAACCGGTGAGGGGGATGGTGAGGGACACTCTCGTGGCTGGAATCGGTGTGGCTGTCGTCGTCATCAGATATGTCTTCGTAGCTGGGTCCCGTACACCTTCAACGGCGGTCATCACCACGGCGGTCATCGCCGCGCCGGTCGTCGCCACGCCGGTCGTAGCCGTAGTCACGGCCATGGTCGCGGCGGTCCCACCGGCGGTCCAAGAACTCGGCCACCTTCAGGATGTTGACCTCGTTGCGCTCCACGTTGAGTCCGTCACGGAGCCGGTCGCGGTCCACCAGGTCAATCTTCTGCTTCACCTCGCAGCAGCACTCGCACATCTTATCCGCCAAGAACTGGGTATTCTTGAGGGCATCGTACTTGGCGTCGGCCAACTGAGCCTGGATGGACTCCTTGATCTTGTGCTGGTCCAGCTGCAGCGCCGAAAAGTTATGCGCCGCCTGGGCCGAGAGACCCTCCTTGACCTTGTGCATCTCCAGTTGGTTCATGGCGAAGTGGTTGTCGCCCTTGCTGGAGAGGTACTCCTTCATCTTCTGCTGCTCCAGCATGAGCGAGGCGTACTGGTTGCTGCCCTCCAGGGACAAGAGACCCGTGGCCTTTTGCTGCTCCATGAGGGTGGATGCGTACTGTTGGGCCGATTGCTGCTGAGTAGCCGCCGCACTCTTGAGCTGCTCAATGGTCGAGGCCTGCATGGCCGAACGGCTCTCCCACGCCGAATCCGAGATCCCCTTGGAGATCACATTCAGGTTTTGGGTGCTGGCGGCCAACAACTCACTCTTAGCTATGTTCACATCATTCAACACGGAATGACGCACATCGGTCAGGAGATTGTTGGTGATTCCGTTCGCGGTGGCAAACGCCATGCGCGTGTCGCCACCGTTGCGCTCAGTGGCAGCCATCAACGCGGAAGCGTTGTGCTCAATGGCGCGCGTGATGTCGCGCGCCGAGTCCGCCGCCGCCTGACGGGATGCCGCGTCCGTGACCGTGGTCGTGGCCCGGCCCTCGCCCGCCACGCGCTCAATGGTGCTCAACAGGGTACCGCCCTGGAGATTCGTAGCGTTCACCGCCGCCGAACCCGTGCGGTCCACGGCGCCCAGGATGTCGCGCGCCGAATCTGCCGCCGCCTGGCGCGACGCCGCGTCCGTGACCGTGGTCGTGAGGCGGCCCTCGCCCGCCACCTTCTCAATCGCCGTCATGATGTTGCCCCCGTTGCGCTCCACCGCGGTGCCCAAATTGGAGCCCACCCGCTCCGTCGTGCTCTGGGCAGCGCCCCCCTGCGCATCCACGGCTCTCAAGACATCACGGAATGAATCCGCCATCGCCTGACGGTTGGCCGCGTCCGTGATGGTGGTGTTCAGCTTGATTTCCCCCGACGTCCGCTCAATGGCGTTACCATTGGTCAAGTTGCCGCGCTCCACCGCGTCACGGATACCCAAGGCCGACTGCGTCACCTCCTTGCCAACGTTGTTGAGCCCCGCCGTCAAGTATTGGTTGGTGGAATTGATGCTCCCCAACAACTTGTCGGTACTGGTGTAGATGTTCTGGTTGATGTGCTGGTTCTGCATGGAGGCCAGCACCTCGTCGTACCCCGACGTCGGAGGATAAAAAGACGGCTGCCATCCGTAGGACGGCGGCGGGTTGATGTTGGTGGTGTTCGCCATGGGCATCGGGGAGGAAGGCGCGGACATGGTGAGTTATATATAAACGGGTTATATATATATCGTATCTAACGAAAAAGGGTCGCGTCTAAATATTTCTCGCTGCATATACAGTCACGTATAATACAGGTACCGTGTAATTACAAAATCACAACTTGTAACCTACTGATCCTGGACCCTACGGACCTTTAGTAATAGCGCCAGTCTCTGTCTCTGTAGCCTCTATTCCAAGCCGCCAAAGCCAAGGGTCCGTCGTAGGCCCCCCAATAGGGTCCCCATCCTCCCCAGTAGGGTCCCCCGCAGCATCCTCCACAACCAGGCCATCCACCCACCAACCAAGGGTTGTAATCATACGCATAACGCGGAGGCATGATCAGTCGCCGACGAATCTGGTATATCTATGAAAGGACGTTTTAACCCACACCGAAAGAAGGCACGCTTAGCCGACTTGCCATAGGCAACCAACCCGTAAGGTTGTTTGACAATCCTAAACATTCCAAGGACATGTATAGGATCCATCCACAGTTGCAATTACAAAAAACACAAAAACCACAAAAACCGTTGAAATTACAAAAAGTACAATTGTACCTTTTGTACTTTACACCCCCTCAACACTACTTTTTGCCGTTCTTTCTGGACTTTCTGGTCTTGCGGCCTTTCCAAGTCTTGCATGTCTTGCATGTCTTGCATGTCTTGCGGCCTTTCCGACTCTTGTGAGTCTTATGGCCTTGGCGACCTTTCCGACTCTTGTGAGTCTTATGGCCTTGGCGGCCTTTCCGACTCTTGTGAGTCTTATGGCCTTGGCGACGCTTGCCGCCGAACAGATTACGGGCCGATTTAGGAGGAGTGCCGTAGACCGCGGCGGCATTGGGCGCGTCCATCTCCTCGTCCATAAATAGAGCCATCGGACCCCCCGTGGCGGCCCCGTCGGCCCCCGGGGCCGCCGAAGGAGACAACGACGAACGCCGAGATTTCCGCTTGACCCCGATACTTTTCTGAATCCGTTTCTCTTGTTGCCGACGTATCTCCTCCTCATCCGACATGATACGCACAAATTCCAGACGGTCTTGTCCGCGACAGATGCCCATCTCCGGGTGAAAATGTCCCCCGAAATCGGTGGCGGGTGCGGTAGTGAGCGCGTAACCGTCGTATCCTTGGTGACACAGGTACGTGGCAAGAGCACTGTCACGGGCGTGCACGGAATTGCGGACCCCGGCCCCGGGCCGGGCCTTGTCCCCTTGGTACCCAAAGTTGTGGACCAAGATGTCTTGGACCGCCAAGTCGGCGCCGCGGTAAATGGCCGACATCGTCCCCGGGTCCGATAAATTGACCAAGGCCAGGGGTTCTGTTCCACGCACCACGAATTCCAGGACCACGCCGTATTCTTTAGCCGCCTCGGAATCCATGGCCAAATAAACAGGCCGCGACGGGTCGGCCGCAAACGGCCGGTCCCCCTCGCCCACCCCATTCATATACAGTTCGGTATCGCCTTTGTACACGGAGGTCCCCGGATGCAACAGATAAAGGCTCGGATCCATATAAGATACCCCTCTACAAAAATTGTGCGTATATTCTATAGTAACCCACTCATCACCCCCACCTATACCATGAAGAGACCTGTGCGTGGAGAAGACGGCATGTACACCGTGGATGGACGCAAGTACAAGGAACTGTTTGGTTCGCGCCAACAGGTGTTCAACGGCACCGCGTACAAGACGGAGGGCAACCTGACCAAGAAGGAGCTCTTTTTCAACAAGCATGGCCGCATCGTTTCGCTTAAAAAGCACCGCACGGCCAAGAAGGAGCGGCGCCTGGAGAAGGCGGGCTACTTTGCCGAGAAGGGCAAATTCGGCTACGTCAAGAAGACGCCGCGTGGCACTCGCCGTACCCGCAAGGCGTAAGTGGCGGGAACATAACCATCATCACCAATGACATGTATAGGATCCTATACGTGTCATTCATTATCCTGTTTCGTAGGTGGGTCCTGAGGAACCGCCGGTTCCCGTTACCAGTAGCAGCCGCTCTCTACCGCATCGCAATCCTTGGGCCGCTCCGTTAGTTTAGGCCGCGCCCAGTGTTCGTTCAAGAACAGCCGCACCACGTCGGCACGTTCCTTGAGCCAGCGACCCCCCAACACGCCAAAATACATTTGCAGTACACCGCCCACATACACGGCCGACTTTCGGTGCGTCTCAAAAATATAATTGCACACCAAGTTGCCGTAACCACCGCAGCTGACCAAGGCAATGTCGTACTTGTCTTTCAACTGGTCCAGGCGCCGGTAGAAGTCGGCCAGTTCCACGTCAAATTCGCGCGACGGCTCCCCCGCCTGCGTGACCGGGGGCATGATGTACTCAAACGTGCAACCCGGGAACAGATCCACCCCGTCGTACAATTTCGCCCGCTTAGGCACCCGCTCACGGATGCTGTCAATGAACGGCGACACGATGAGCACCCGACGTCCCTGCAGCGCCTTGGTCCACGCCTGGGGGTCATAGACATAGTGGAACACATCCAGGGCAAAGGCCCAAAACGGCCGCTTGGCGGGGTACGCATTGCGGATGTACTCTTGCGACTGGGCAATGTGCTTGTAGACCTCGCCCTGGACGTCCCAGCCTGAATACACCTCGCAATTGTCAAACGCCTTCAAATACAGGTCCGAGTACCGTTGAATAGACGCCCACGACGTCAGCAGCACCCCAGCGTTGCTCTTCATGGCCGGACCCACCTGGTTGAAATACGCGTCCAGGTCCGTGCGCCCCGGCGTCTGCTGCTTGAGCCGCGCAAACACGGCGAAATTGTTCTCAATGCCGGCGACCCGCGGAATGATAAACGGCTCCCCCGCCGCTAGCTTGGAACCCACGTAGTTGTACAAGAGTTCGTGGTCCTCAAACATCATGTGTTGAAAGCCCTGGGTCGTCCGACACACGTCCATGATATTGATGCCGATGGACGGCGGGATGGCCAAGGTGGCGACGCCGTAGGGAACCAAGCCGCCCCACGGTTGCGGCAGCACCTCCTTGCCGAAATAGTCGCGCATGATGCTGCGGTGGTAATGGTACGTACGAATCAGCTCCGGGTCGTTGACCACGTCGTAACCGAGCATTCGCATCAAATACACGAATTTATTGTCGCACCCCGGCCGGCCGAAATCAAAGGCAAACAGCTTCTCTTGGGCCAATTTGATGGGGAACTGCGAGTGCAGGATCCACGTGTCCTGGGAATCAAACCGCGGCCCGAACAGCGGCGCCGTCTCCATGGGCGCCGTCGTCGGATTGAATTCGTACCGCAGCAGGGCCAGCGCCTGCTTCTTCAGATGCATCGTGGACGCCCGCAAGAACCGCACGGAATCGTCCAAGAAAATATCGGCATTGAGCAGGACAAAATACCCCTTGAGCCCCTGCTCGCGAATGTACTGGAACACCGACTGGAACGTGAGACGCTTGCCGATGACCTCCTGCCGCACCTTGTCGGATACCGGCGCGGCGAGGCCCATCTCCTCGTCGGTGTAGATGCGCTCATTCAACAGATGTATGTGATCAATGTGGGGGTTGGCGTAATTCTGCGCCAGACAGTACCGGATTTCCTCATTACGCGACTTGTTTTTATGGACAAAGAACTGGGTGAAGACATGCACATCCGTGTCCTCGTCATTGACCGTGTCTGCTATCTCCAATGCCTTGGAGATGAAAAGTGCCTTCATGTGTCTATGGGAGGCTATTCGTCCACCTTTTTATGCCGTTATCTCGTAGTCATTCACGTAGAGATAGTAAATGAAGCATCCTGTCGCGATCCCAGTCAATCCAATATCTATTACAAAAAGGAACATATGCACCATCCCCTTTCTACACATTTTCTATACACTTTCTATGCCATTTTGCGGCACCCATTCCAGTTGGTCATTCACCAGCTGAATCGTCTTGTTCGCTTGACGGTGTATTCCATATTTTGCCACAAACGTTTGGAGAAGATTCAGTTTTGGAGCATCAAACGGTTTCGCGATGACATAATCCGCCCCTCTATCTACGAATCCTTGGAGTTCGTCGGGGGAATCTTCACCGGTAAGACCAATCACCAACTTATTGTAACCTAGTCGGCGCATCTCCACTACCGCTTTCCATCCGTCCATCACGGGCATATTTTTGTCCAATAGCACCATATCAATCTTGTCACTATGTTTTTGAATGTGCACCACGGATTGTTCCCCATCTTCCGCAGAATACATATCACCAAACAACGGCATCGTTTTGAGTATCTTATACATCATTTTGCGGTTCAATACGCTGTCGTCCACAATGAGAACACTGTATTTGAGGTGGCCACGGGTCATTTTAATGGTCACGGGTCGGGACACGGGAGTATGTAACTGCAATTGTGAATCGTGGCACATGGTCAAATGTAACGTGACTACGAATTCGTTTCCTACCGGTTCAATGAAGTTGTGCGTCATCGTGCCTCCGTGCAATTCCACAATGGTTTTGCAAATATACAGACCCATCCCCGACCCGCTGGTGGAATTGAAGGTTTCAAACAAATGTTCCTTGATGTGCGGCAACAAGTGATTGTTGGTGTCTTTGACAGAAATGAAGACAGTTTGTCTCTCGTCGGCGTCTGGAGGAGGGAGATGGGACACCGTGATACTGATGGTATTGTTGCGGTCGGGCGTGCGGTATTTGATGGCATTTTTCAACAGATTCAATAGCACGTGTTTGATGTTATGAACGTCACCGTAATTACACAATGTCATGGTGGAGTCAATATAATGAGAAAAATTGAGGTCGGGTTCGTTGAATTGGTACAGCAAGAGAATATGCACATCGGTCACCAATTTTTCAAGGGAAAAGGGTTCAAACGCATTGAGTTCAATGTTGCCTTCCTGAATCGTGGCAAATTTCGTCAAAATATCCTCAATGAAGATGGCACTTTGGTTGATGTCCCGAATGGTTTGTAACTGGTCGGCGTCAGTGATATTCTTTTTCAGCACATTCAGTCCCATAGAGATGGTGGATATGGGGGTGCGTAATTCGTGAATAAAACACTTCATATACATATTGTAATTGAAACTGTTGGATTTGGGTTTCTGTGTTCCGTTCAAATTGAGGGAATTGAGGGAAAATGCATCGTCCAACACCATCGGGTCTACGAGGATGGGTTTGTCATCTAACATAATGGATTTATACTCATTTTGTTGGTGCATGGGGGAGCGGGCAGCCACCGGTCGCACCCGCGGTGATCGTATGAATTTACTTACCAAGTGTTCAAATCGGCGCAACAGTGGTAAATTTTTGGATGATACTTTGTCCGATACCGACATGACTACTAGTGTTTGCTAACATATGGCCATTTTATTTTCGCAAAGGTGTAACGGTGCCGTGGCACACCGCGTACAAAATGTCCGCGTAACATATAACACATGTCCAACAAGACCGCGCGCAAGTCCCGCAAAAACCGTTCCAAGACGGCGAAAAAGAGCACCACTGCACGCTGCCCCACCGGTACGCACCGTGAAAACGGCAAGTGCCGCACGCAGAAGCCCAAGTGCAAGACCGGTTACCACCGCCCGGCCCCCACGAAGCGCTGCGAGAAGAAATAAGGGCCAGGCCCTCCCCCGGCCTTCCCCAGCCCCCTCATCATAACAGATGTATAGGATCTGACATGATGCGTTCTCTAACCGCCGCCTCTACCCACCCTTTACATCCCCCCCGTGCTCGGAATCACATATTTGATTTCCAGGACATCCACGGTCGTGATTTCCACCTCGGTCTCATAGCCTCTTTCGCTGACCGGAGGGGCCAGGGCCTGGGCCAGGTATTTAGCCACGATGAGGTTGCTCCGATACAATTCTTCGGGGGAAATGGAGGCCAGCCATTGGTATTTGTGACGGGTCAACACGGCCTCGGCCGGGATGAAGACGCCGTAGCACCCCGGGGCCAAATCCAAGGGCGCTTCCTCCATGAGGTCTTCCAAGGTGATGACCTGACGACGCGTCGTCTTCACCCCTGCATTGGTACCGTCCAAGAGATTGAATTCGCCCGCTTCCACGGCCCGAAGCAGCCAGTGCGCCGAATCGCCTAAAAATTCGGTTTGCGACTGGAAATGTTGCCGGATGTTGCGTTGGCGCAGATATTCCATGTATTTCGCCATATGAACGTCCCCCGATTTGCATCCCATGATATAGGGGTCGGGCGCAAACAGGAGGCGTTTGCCGGCGCGTTTGATGGATTCGGCCTGGGTCGGACGTTCGCAGACAAAGGGCGTCGTCGTTCCACGTGCGCCCATCATCCCTTCTTGGTACAATCCCGCCAGGTCGCGGAAACAGATGAAGGAATTGGGCACGACCATCCCGCCGTACATGTACAGCAGGGTCGCGAGACCGTACTCGCGGAACCGCTGGCGGAACGGTTCAGGCATCGCAGACAGCCCCACGGACCAAGACGGAATCAGTTTGCTAAACGATTCGTCGTCAATCAGACAGATATGGAAACTGCTGCCACAATGTTGGACGATGGACTGGATGGTGAGATGGAGGTAGGGCTGATTGAGGTCCGTGCTGTTGCGGGAATAAAAGCTCTTCCATTGCCGTGCATTGATGCCATAGGTGGTATGAATCCACAGTTTGGGTTTCTTGGTACCATGGAGCGTCCCGTCTTGTGCGTCGTTCAAGAGGAACTTGCGGATGAGCTCGTACTCTTCGTCCTTGTCCATGTCCTCGTAATAATGCTGCAATTGCCGACCGAAAAAACTGGCAATGGCAATGATGGCAAACAAAATCACGTAATTACGCAGGCTGTATTTCTCCATCGTCTACTATATCCATTGCAGAGATTTGCTCACCGATACAACGAATTCAAATCTTCATCGCGGTGTACACTCGGTGACGCTGGGGTTCTCGGCAGAAGGATAATAAATGAAATAGTCAATGTTGTACATGGAATGCTGATAATTGAACTTGGTGTCAAAGGCGACCCGGTTGATCCGGCAAATTTG
>Ga0114959_10003126_pt1 | contig 13111 bp, 10 predicted proteins | sample C_130625_EF_Meta_FD_87317 | JGI IMG/M metagenome (GOLD analysis project Ga0114959, IMG submission 87317) | Freshwater microbial communities from Lake Croche, Canada to study carbon cycling - C_130625_EF_MetaG | ecosystem: Environmental > Aquatic > Freshwater > Lake | place: Lake Croche, Canada...
AAGCGAACGCCGCTTGTCATATCGAGGATGTGTCGCAGGCGCGCGGTGGCATAGGCGGTATCTGCGAGCTCGGGTAGATAATCGATAATCAACCGCTCAGGATCCACTAAGCCGCGTGTGGAAAGGATGCCAAACGCGGTTGCTGTTACCGATTTTGAAACCGATTGAGCGAGGTGCAATGTCGATGGTGTCATTCCGTTGAGATAGTGCTCAGCGATAATTTTATTATTTTTGATAACGATGAAGCCATCGGTAAAGCTGGATTCAAGCCAGTCGTTTATGCGAACCGTTTGGCCTTCATCTGAAAATAGAATTGAGCCAAGGGGTTGAAGATCGCGCTGAAGAGCGATCACATTATGGGGGTCGTGCTGGACGGGTGCCGTTGGTAAAATATCGGCGACGTGTTGAAAGGTCCATCGATTCCATGGCGCACGGTCCCAATCCTGCTGAGGGAAATCGGGTCTTAAAGAACCTGATACGGCGATATGGGGCGATGTACTCATGGCAGGCTATTCGATGATATTTAAGGGTGGATGTCAAAGACCCTTGATCATTTTAGGTATAAATATAGACCGGAGACCTCACAATTGAGCCATTGACGGACTATATTAACCGAATTGATATTCTTGGAGAGAGAAAAATGGCCAAGCGAAATGCAACAAGGCGGGTGAATATCGGAACACGCCAGTTCACAATCCTTGGCGCCCGGAACTCTAGTTTCATTGATCTTTATCACAATAGTTTATCGATTTCTTGGCCGCGCTTTTTAGCCGTTGTTGCTTCAGTCTTTGCTTTCACCAATCTGATTTTTGCTCTGCTTTATTGGATGGGTGGCGATGTGATTGCCAACACGCAAGGCGGCAGTCTTCCGATGCTGTTCTTCTTTAGCGTCGAAGCCCTATCGACCGTTGGTTTTGGTGATATGCATCCAATGACTTATTACGGGCATGTTGTTGCCAGCATCGAAAACTTTTTTGGGTTGTTGTTTGTTGCTGTCACAACAGGCGTCATGTTTACCCGTTTTGCGCGGGCGCAGGCGCGCTTTATGTTTGCGCGCCATCCGGTCGTTACTACTTTTAATGGTAAGCCGACTTTAATGATCCGTGTGGCGAATGAGCGGCATAATACAGTGAGCGATGCCTCTGCACGGCTCTGGATTTTAAAGGATGGACGGTCGGCCGAAGGGCAGAGTTTCAGACGGTTTGTGGAGCTGAAATTAGAGCGCGTCGAAAATCCGGTGTTTATTTTGTCTTGGACAATTTTTCACATCATTGATGAACATTCCCCGCTCCATGCGCTGACGGAGGGCAAAGAAGCCCCCGTTTCTTCGTTGATCCTTACGATTGCCGGATATGATGAGAATATGGCTCAGGAGGTGCGGGCCCGGTATTGGTATAATGTGCATGACATAAAATGGGATCATCGTTATGCCGACATTTTAGAGTCGGGTCCGGACGGGGATACTCAATTAAATTATGATCATTTTCATGAATCAGTTCCAGAAAAGCTTATCTAGCGAGGAGAAACGCCCATGACCGACCATTTTAAATTCTATATCGATGGCACTTGGACGGATCCCGTCACCCTGCAGCCGTTCGATGTCATTAATCCTTCGAATGAGGACGTGTGCGGGCGCATCTCGCTGGGTTCTGTCGCCGATGTTGACCGGGCTGTTGCGGCCGCGCGCAAGGCATTTGTGAGCTTTTCCCAGACGACCCGTGAGGAACGCTTGGCATTGCTGTCGCGCGTTTTAGAGGTTTATAAACGCCGCGAGCAGGAAGTCGCTGATGCGATGACCTTGGAAATGGGCGCGCCTAAGGAGTTCGCGCTTGCTTGGCAGGCAGGCTCCGGCACAGCACATCTCGAGTCCACGATTGAAGTGCTTAAAAATTACGAATTCGAGCGGTTACAAGGCACGACCATGGTGGTGCATGAGGCGATTGGCGTTGTTGGCATGATCACGCCATGGAACTGGCCGATCAATCAAATCGTCTGCAAAGTAGCGCCTGCTTTGGCGGCTGGCTGCACGATGGTGTTAAAGCCTTCTGAAATTGCGCCACTTTCTGGCGTCGTATGGGCCGAGATTATGCATGAGGCCGGCGTGCCGAAGGGCGTGTTCAATCTCGTGCAAGGGGACGGGCCAACGGTAGGCGCTGCGATTGCTGCGCATCCAGGGATTGATATGGTCTCCTTTACGGGTTCAACGCGCGGCGGCATTGCGGTCGCGAAAGCCGCAGCCGATACGGTGAAGCGTGTGGCGCAAGAGCTTGGTGGAAACTCGGCTAATATTTTGCTCGATGATGCCGATTTTGAATCCGCAGTTACAAATGGAGTGGCCGGATGCTATCTCAATTCTGGCGAAAGCTGCGATAGTCCGCAACGGATGCTCGTGCCGCATTCGCGTATGGAAGAAGCCATTGCGATTGCGAGGAAGGCTGCTGAATCCTACGTCGTTGGCGATCCGAATGACCCTAAAACGACGCTTGGGCCTTTGATCTCGAAGGCGCATTGGGAAAAGGTGCAAGGCCTCATCAAAATGGGCATTGAAGATGGCGCCACTTTGGTAACGGGCGGGTTAGGGCGGCCTGAAGGGCTTAATCGCGGCTATTTCGCGCGGCCAACGATTTTCGGCCATGTTACACCCGCAATGCGGATTGCCAATCTAGAAATCTTTGGCATGACGATGATGATTATCGGCTATGGCGATGAGGATGAGGCGGTTCGCATAGCCAATGATACGGAATACGGACTCGCCGGATATGTGCAATCCTCCGATATTGAACGGGCGCGGAAGATAGCGCGGCGCTTGCGGGTGGGGGCAGTGCAAATCAATTATCCGGCTTTCGACCCATACTCAGCGTTTGGTGGATATAAGCAATCCGGTAATGGTCGCGAATATGGCGCATTTGGCTTGCATGATTACCTCGAAACCAAATGTCTAATTGGCTATAATTGATCGTATTTTTGAAGGAACAAAATCATGAGCAAGGCGACGGTCTTTATTGACGGCGAGGCAGGCACAACGGGCTTAGGCATTGCCGAACGCCTTGCTCATGTTGATGGCATTGAAGTACGCAGCATTGATCCTGCGAAGCGGAAAGATCCAAAGGCACGGCAGGCCTTGATGGCGGAAGTCGATGCGGTTGTCCTGTGTTTGCCGGATGATGCAGCTATTGAGGCTGTGGCGCTGGCAAAAGAATTGGGGGCAAATGCGCCGCGTATTCTCGATGCGTCTACCGCGCATCGGATTGCACCGGGTTGGGTGTATGGCTTTGCTGAATTGCATCCGACCCAGCGTGATATGATTGAAGGTGCCCATTTTGTCGCCAATCCCGGATGCTATCCGACAGGTGGCATTGCGTTGATTAGGCCATTGGTGGATGCAGGATTTATTCTCGTTGATTATCCGATCACGGTGAATGCAGTGTCGGGTTATTCGGGTGGCGGTAAATCGATGATCGAGGCCTATGAGGCAGGTACCGCGCCGCATTTCGAGCTTTATGGATTGGGATTGGCGCATAAGCATGTGCCGGAATTGCAGACTTATTCCAACCTTAATCAACGACCCATATTTGTGCCTTCTGTTGGTAATTTCAGACAGGGGATGTTGGTGAGCGTTCCACTTCATTTGGATGCTCTCGACGGTAGGCCGAAAGCGGCTGATTTACATGCTGCATTGGTGGATCGCTATGAGGGCTGCGAGTTGGTGCGCGTGGTTCCGATGGATGATGCGAGCGTGAAAGCGGGGCGGTTGGAAGCTGAATCGCTTAACAATACGGATATGCTGGAATTGCGCGTTTATGACAATGAAAGCGCGCGGCAAGCGGTGCTTGTCGCTAAACTCGATAATCTTGGTAAAGGTGCGTCGGGGGCTGCGGTGCAGAATTTGAAGTTGATGTTGGGGGTTGCCTAATTAATCCGTCATTGCGAGCCAAGAGCGAAGCGATCTAGCTAAACATTGTCAAGAAGGTGCACCACTTTGATTGTGTTCCTTCTTGAAGCATCAACTGGTTTGCTTCGCGTTCGCTCGCAATGACGGTAAATTGCGCCCTTCAATCCAACCGAAACTTCGCCAATTCGCGATGCTCGCCGTGGATGCGTCTTACTGTTCCGGTGATGGAGCGATAGACGATGGTTTCCGTCTCAATCACGTCGCCGTGAAATCTTACGCCGTGCATAAGTGCGCCATCAGTAACACCTGTAGCTGAGACGATCACGTCATCGGAGGCTAGTTCTTCCATATCGTATTTGCGTTTTGGATCGGTGACGCCCATGCCGCGCGCGCGGTCGATTTTAGCTTGTGTGTCGAGCACCAAACGGCCCTGCATTTGCCCGCCGACGCAGCGCAATGCGGCTGCTGCCAGCACGCCTTCCGGTGCACCACCGCTGCCGAGATAGAGATCAATTCCGGTGAAGGATTGCATCGCGGTGAAGATGACGCCTGCCACATCACCATCCGTGATTAAACGGACAGAAGCGCCAGTGCTGCGAACCGCCTCGATAAGACCCGCATGGCGTGGACGATCGAGAATGAGAACGTTAATTTCATGCGGCTGTACGCCCTTCGCTTTCGCGAGAGAGTGGACATTATCGACCGGTGTTGCATCAAGATCGACAACGCCTTTGGCATAGCCTGGGCCGATGGCGATTTTGTCCATATAGACGTCGGGCGCGTAGAGCAGCGAGCCTGCCGGGGCCATCGCCATGACCGCAATCGCGCCAGGCATGTCTTTGGCGCAAAGCGTTGTGCCCTCTAACGGATCAACCGCGATATCGACTTTAGGGCCGGAGCCATTGCCGACTTTTTCACCGATAAAAAGCATTGGCGCTTCATCACGCTCGCCTTCGCCGATGACGATACGGCCATCAATGGGAAGTTTGTTAAGTTCACGGCGCATCGCATCGACGGCGGCCTGATCCGCCGCTTTCTCGTCACCCCGTCCGCGCCAACGGGCTGCGGATACTGCAGCGCGCTCGGTCACGCGCACAAGCTCCATGGACAGGATCCGCTCGATGACCTCTTTGGGGTGGACGTGAATGTCGGTATCTTGGGTCACGAGCGCTATCTCCTAGTAAAAAACAATAATCTTAAGCTTAACCGCGTTCGATACGGATAAGTTGCGGTGGTTCTGCGATATGTCCGTCGGCCATCATCGCATCAAGCGCGCGACGGATGGCTTCCTCGGTTGTGGCGTAGGTAATAAGCACGACGGGCACTGGTTCACCCGATTTACCAGCGGGATCAGCGGCGCGGGAGGCAGGAGGGCGCTTTTGCACAATGCTTTCGAGCGAAATCGATTGCTCGGCCATGCGCGTCGCAATCCCTGCAGCTGCACCGGGGCGATCTCGCGCGGCGAGGCGAATATAATAGCCGCCTTCATGCCGTTGCATCGGAGCGCGTTCCGGGATGGCAAGGGCTTTCGACGGAACCCCCAAGGGCGGAAGAACAATGCCCCGCGCAATATCAATTAAGTCCGACAAGACAGAAGACGCCGTCGCATTGCCGCCTGCACCGGGGCCTACGAGGGTAAGTTCGCCGACGATATCAGCGGCAACATTCACCGCATTGGTAACGCCCATCACCTGCGCGATGGCCCAATGCTTTGGTACCATTGTCGGATGAACGCGTTGTTCGATCCCCGTCGATGTGCGCTCGGCGACGCCTAAAAGCTTTATCCGATATCCAAGCTCATCAGCCATCACGAGATCAAGCGGCGTGATCGAAGCGATGCCTTCGACATAGACGGCATCGGCATCAATCTCCGCACCAAAGGCGAGGCTTGTTAGGATGGAGAGCTTGTGGGCCGTATCGAAGCCGCCGACGTCAAAGGTCGGATCTGCTTCGGCATAGCCGAGGCGTTGGGCATCTTTCAAACACGCATCGAAGGTGAGGCTTTCAAGCTCCATGCGCGACAGGATATAGTTGCAGGTGCCGTTCAAAATACCTGAGACGCGCGTGACGGTATTGCCAGCAAGCGATTCCCGTAGTGTCTTGATGATCGGAATGCCACCGGCAACAGCCGCTTCAAAATTCAACGCGACGTGATGCTTCTCGGCCAGAGCGACCAGAGCTGAGCCGTGTTTAGCAAGCAATGCTTTATTGGCGGTGACGACGTGTTTGCCGGAAGCCAGAGCGGCTTCAACCGATGCTTTGGCCGTGCCATCTGCTCCGCCGATCAATTCGACGATGCAATCGATTGTGTCGGATGAGGCAAGCGCTACCGGATCATCATACCACGCGACGTCGTCAAGATTGATGCCGCGATCGCGCGACTTGTCGCGGGCTGATACGGCGGTAACGGTGATCGAACGGCCACTACGGTCTTTGATGGAATTTTGGTTGTCGTGAAGCGCGCGAAAAAGGGCGGTTCCGACGGTGCCTAATCCTAGAAGTCCAATGCGGAGAGGGGCGGTCATATTCAATGCTGGCTCTTTGCTGATGGGTTAGCCGACGGCTTTTTTGGGAATTACATTGTCTAGCGTTTGATCCGCAGTTTCTAAGAACTTGCGTATATTACGCGCGGCCTGCCGAATCCGTTGTTCATTCTCGACGATTGCAATCCTAACATGGTCATCGCCATATTCGCCGAAGCCGATACCGGGTGCGACGGCGACATCGGCTTTTTCGACCAATAGCTTCGAGAACTCCAGACTACCCAGGCTGGTAAAGGGTTCCGGAATTTTAACCCAAGCGAACATAGAGGCGCCCGGTGGATCCATATTCCATCCGGCATGGCCGAAACTCTCAACGAGCGCATCGCGGCGGTGCTTATAGGTTGCACGCATTTCTCTGATACAGTCATCTGCGCCGTTTAAGGCGGCGGTAGCTGCGACTTGGATTGGGGTGAAGGCACCGTAATCCAGGTAGGATTTCACACGCGCGAGCGATGCAATGAGCTTTTCATTGCCTACCGCAAAGCCCATGCGCCAGCCTGCCATCGAGAAGGTCTTCGACATCGAAGTGAATTCAACTGTCACATCGATCGCGCCCGGAACCTGCAACACCGAGGGGGGCGGGTTGGCATCGTCGAAATAGACTTCCGCGTAAGCGAGATCGGAAAGCAGAATGAGCTCGTGCTTTTTGGCGAATTGGACGAGATCGCGGTAAAAATCGAGCGAGGCGACAAAGGCTGTCGGGTTCGCCGGATAGCACGTTACAAGCGCGATCGGCTTTGGGATCGAATGGGCTACCGCGCGCTCAAGCTGACGGAAAAAGCCTTCATTGGGTTCGGCCGGCACAGAGCGAATCACGCCGCCCGCCATCAAAAACCCGAAGGCATGGATCGGGTAGGAGGGGTTCGGCACCAAAACGACGTCTCCGGGCGCGGTAATCGCCTGCGCCATATTGGCAAAGCCCTCTTTGGAACCGAGCGTGGCGATGACTTGTGTATCCGGATTAAGCGTGACGCCAAAGCGGCGCTCATAATAGGCGGCTTGGGCTTTGCGTAGGCCCGGAATGCCGCGAGAGGCCGAATATCGGTCAGTTCTTGGCTTTCCAACGGTCTCAACGAGCTTTTCGAGCACATGTTTTGGGGCCGGGAGGTCCGGATTGCCCATGCCTAAATCGATAATGTCGGCGCCACGGTTGCGAGCTGCCGCTTTAATCCGGTTTACCTGCTCAAAAACATAGGGCGGAAGGCGTTTAATGCGGTGAAAATCGGCCATTTTCGAAGAACCGTTTAAAAAATAAGTTAGAGGGTGCGACCGCTTAGCACGGCTTAGCGTCGGGCTCACACCAGTTTTTGACGCCTAGACACTAAAATATTCCTAAATTTTTAAAGGAATTTATGGTGAGGCCCCAGCTGCCGCGGCATTTTTCAACCGGGTCGCTTCCAAATCATCTTCCATCGCCTTTAATTCTTCTGGCGTGAGTTTTTTGATTTTTTTCTTCGCATCAGCAGGCGTTACCCCCACGGGCTGATACTCGAGAGAACCCTTTGGCCGCGATTGTTGCACAAAATCGGCAGGTTTTTCCGGCTCGGTCGCGAATCCCGCCCAGATCGCCAACGGCTTAATGGCCGACATCGGTCCTTGCTCGTCATGCCCCGTCGTCGCGCAAGCGGCTAATACCAGGCCAAACAAGGCTAAGATCGCAAGGTTTAGGGGGTGTTTCATGTCAGATAGAACTACCAATCCGATTTTTGTGTCTCTTTCGTCTATACGACCAATTTCTTTGTTCGACGAGCCCTCTTTACGGGTTACAGTGAACAAGATCGATCCTATAGTTCATAATAGAATTGGGACATTCGGCCGGGGAATCCAATGGCAGTAGATAAAAATAAGCCTGTCGCTGATCATTTGACCGCTGGAATGCCGGTGCCGAATTATGAAGCCTTGGCAAGCAACACGGCTCGGTTGATGGAAGAGCTCGGCCACGCGACGGCTGCATCCTTAAAGCCCGTGGAGGAAGGACGTGCCAAGCCCGGTGTTTCAGAAGAAGTAAGCGACGTCGTAAAAACGCTTGGGCAAGTCGTGGAAACGATTGCTGCCGATCCGCAGCGATTGATAATGGCGCAGACCTCCTTGACCAAGGGGTTCTTGGAGCTCTGGACGAATAATTTAAAGCGCGTCAATGGCGAAGCTGTTGCGCCTGTGGCTGAGCCGGATGCGAGCGATAAGAGGTTTCGTGATCCGGAATGGACAGAAAATCCGGTCTTTGATTTTGTTAAACAGGCCTATCTCATCACGACGCGTTGGGCGGATGATCTTGTCCGTCAGGCGGACGATATGGATGAGCACACCAAGCATAAAGCGCAATTTTATGTGCGACAATTATCGAGTGCGTTATCGCCCACGAATTTTGTTGCTACCAATCCTGAGCTTTTACGCACAACGCTTGAGCAAAATGGCGATAATCTTGTGCGCGGCATGCAGATGATGGTTGAGGATATCAAGGCGGGGAAGGGTACGCTTAAACTCCGCCAGACCGAGCCTGGCGATTTTAAAGTTGGTGTTAATCTCGCTACCACGCCGGGTAAGGTTGTATTCCGCAATGATCTGATTGAATTGCTACAATACTCGCCGAGTACTGAGACCGTTTATAAACGTCCACTTTTGATCGTGCCGCCTTGGATCAATAAATTTTATATTCTCGATCTTAATCCTGAAAAGAGCTTTATCCGTTGGGCTGTGTCGCAAGGGCTCACGGTGTTTGTTGTTTCATGGGTTAACCCCGATGAAGAACAAGCCAAGAAGAGCTTTGAAGATTATATGCGCGAAGGCATTTTTGCGGCCCTTGATCGTATTGAAAAAGTCACGGGCGAAAAAGAAGTTACCGCGATGGGCTATTGCGTTGGCGGCACGCTTTTATCCGTTGCGCTGTCTTATATGGCCGCCGTTGGTGACAAGCGCATTTCGAGTGCCACTTTGTTAACAACGCAAGTTGATTTCGAAAATGCGGGTGATTTGAAAGTCTTCGTTGACGAAGAACAGGTCAAGCAAATCGAAGAAAAAATGGATGTGCGTGGTTATCTTGAAGGAACCAGCATGGCGTCTGCGTTTAATATGCTTCGCCCGAATGATTTGATCTGGCCTTATGTTGTGAATGTCTATTTGAAGGGTGAGCACCCGTTTCCGTTCGATCTTTTGTTTTGGAATTCAGATTCAACGCGTATGCCTGCAGCTAATCATTCATTTTATTTGCGTAATTGCTATCTTGATAACAAGCTATCAGCCGGTCAGATCACAATGGGTAATGTGAGGCTGGATTTATCGCGTGTCACAATGCCGATTTATAATTTAGCCGCTAAAGAAGATCACATCGCACCGGCTAAATCTGTGTTCGTTGGGTCGCAATATTTCGGCAATAATGTGACCTATGTGATGGGTGGATCGGGTCATATCGCAGGCGTTATTAACCCCGCGAACAAGCCTAAATATCAGTTTTGGACGGGCGGGCCACCGGTTGGTCAATTTGAAGATTGGGTAGCGAAGGCGAAAGAGACGCCGGGATCCTGGTGGCCGCATTGGCTAGAATGGATTGTGGCACAGGCGCCTGAAAAGGTGAAGGCGCGCAAACCGGGTGGCAAATTAAAGACACTCGGCGATGCGCCAGGGACTTTTGTGCTGGAACGCGCGTGATTCTTGTAAAATTGCAGCCCTGATGCTCCTTGTCGGGGCTTGCCCATAAGCGCGCAAAGCGTCAGATTAGTCTTGTAACGAATTACCGCATTTTTGATTTGGGGAAACGACCGATGAAATTAGTTCGCTTTGGCGCAATGGGCCATGAGAAGCCCGGTTTGATTGATGCTGATGGCACGATCCGCGACCTTTCTGCCCATATTTCCGATATTAATGGCGCAACGATCTCGCCTGCTTCGCTTGCGAAGTTGAAGGCGATTGATCCGAAAACCCTTCCTGCTGTGCCAGCTGGCACCCGTTTCGGGTCATGCGTGGCGCGTCCGGGCAATTTCATCGCCGTCGGTCTCAATTATGCCGACCATGCGGCGGAATCTAACCTTCCGGTGCCTGAACAACCCATTCTGTTCAACAAGGCACCAAATTGCGTGCAGGGTCCGGATGATGTGATCATTATCCCCAAGGGCTCGGAAAAGACCGATTGGGAAGTCGAGCTTGCCATCGTGATTGGCAAGACCGCCCTTTATATCGATGAAAAGAATGCGCTCGATTACGTCGCGGGCTTCTGTGTCTGCAATGATATTTCAGAGCGCGCTTTCCAGACGGAGCGTGGCGGTCAATGGATGAAGGGCAAGGGTTCACCCACCTTCGGCCCGATTGGTCCGTGGCTGGTGACGACGGACGAGGTTAAGGATGTGCAGAATTTGCACATGTATCTCGATCTCAACGGCAAGCGCGTACAAAACGGATCGACGAAGACGATGATTTTCGGTGTGGCTCATATTGTCGCCTATATCTCTCAATTTATGCAGTTGGATGCGGGCGACGTAATCACCACCGGCACACCTCCGGGCGTCGGCATGGGCATGAAGCCTCAGCTCTATCTTAAGCCTGGCGACAAGATGGTTGTTGGCATTGAAGGTCTGGGCGAACAGCACCAGACTGTGGAAGCCTATAAAGGCTGAGCATTGGCGTTCGACAGGGCAGGGATGACGCAGTAGTTTCGCGGCTATGAGTCGTCCCTTTCTCGGCGTTGAACGTTCTGTTTCCGATCGCGTGTGGCGTGAGCGGCTGGATGATGCCAGCCGTGGCATCGCTTTGGCGTTGGTGCAGGAATATGGCCTCGACGATCTCTTGGCCCGCGTCTTGGCCGGGCGCGGCGTAACCACTTCCGATATTCCCGCCTATCTTGAGCCCCGATTACGGGAGTTGATGCCTGATCCGTCGACCATGATCGGCATGGATGAGGCAGCTGAGCGATTGGCGCAGGCGATTATCGCACGAGACACCGTGGCGATTTTTGGTGACTATGATGTCGATGGCGCATGTTCGTCCGCGGTGCTGGCGGGCTTTTTAGATTTTGTGGGCGTTAAACGTCTGATCCATATTCCGGATCGGTTGATTGAAGGCTATGGCCCTAATAGCGAAGCCATTCGGTCGCTTCATGCGGCGGGCGCAAAGCTGCTTGTAACGGTTGATTGTGGCACGACGAGCCATGAGCCAATTGATGAAGCGCGTCGACTCGGCATGGATTGTATTGTTTTAGACCACCATCAAGCGCCTGTTGATCTACCCTCCGCATTCGCCATTGTTAACCCGAACCGTCAGGATGATTTGTCCGGCTTGGGGCATCTTTGCGCGGCGGGCGTGGTTTTTATGACCTTGATCGCCGTGACCCGTGTTTTACGTGCCAAAGGTTTTTGGAAACAACGCGGCGGTGAACCGGATTTAATGGCGCAATTGGACCTTGTGGCACTCGGTACTGTTGCCGATGTTGTACCCTTACGCGGGCTAAACCGTGCCTTTGTGAGGCAGGGTTTGCAGGTTGCGCGCGCCCGATCACGCCCCGGCCTGCGAGCGTTGGCCGATATTGCCCGCGTGGACGGCCCGATGACGCCGTTTCATTTGGGGTTGTTAATTGGGCCAAGGATTAATGCGGGCGGACGGATTGGCGACGCAGCCCTGGGTGCCAATCTTCTTCTCACGCAAGATGAAGGCGAAGCAGCGGTTATCGCCACGCGCCTAGATGCGTTGAACAAAGAACGGCAAGAGATTGAAGTGGCCATGGTGGCGGAAGCCGAGGCCGAAGCCTTGGTTGCGTTAGGCGTTCATGAAGACCATGGTAATGTGATTGTTACCGCTTCGGAGCAATGGCATCCGGGCGTTGTCGGTTTGGTGGCAGCGCGCCTAAAAGAACGGTTCCGCAGGCCCGCTTTTGCGATTGCGCTGGATGGTCGCGGAACAGGCACAGGATCGGGCCGATCCATTCAAGGGGTTGATCTTGGACGCGCTGTTCGAGCGGCCGTTGAGGCGGGGCTTGCGATCAAAGGCGGCGGCCATGCGATGGCGGCCGGTGTTACTCTTCGGGCTGATCAGATTGATGCGCTGCGTGATTTCCTTGAAGCGCGATTGGGTGAAGTGTCATCGGACGCGCGGGCCGAGAATGGGTTGGTGGTAGATGGCGCGATCAGTGCCGGCGGCGTTCGGCCATCGGTGATCAACGAGATTGATAAAGCTGGGCCTTTTGGCTCTGCGCAGCCCGAACCGCTTTTTGTTCTGCCCTCGCATCAGGTGGTGGACGCGGCGCTCGTTGGCTCGCAGCATGTGCGTGCGCGGTTCCGCTCGGCAGATGGCACTGTGATCGGTGGCATCGCCTTTCGTGCGGCAGGCGGGCCGATTGGCGATGCCTTGCTGAAGGGTCGAGGAACGTCCCTTCATATCGCGGGTCATTTAACGATTGACCGCTATGGTGGCGGCGAGCGACCGCAAATCCGGATTGTTGATGTCGCTGTTCCTTAGGACGCTTTATGCTGCGGGAACGGTAAGCTTTTTCGCTTGGGCTTGTTCCCGGTAAAAAATAAAGAGGCCGGCCACAATGATAATTCCCGAACCTGTCAGGATGGCCATATCAGGCCAATCGCCGAAAATAAGAAAGCCGAGTACAACGGCCCAAATGATTTGCGAATATTGATAGGGCATAACGACCGAAGCAGGCGCTAATTTCAGCGAGCGGTTAACGGCGATGTGCGCAATC
>Ga0114959_10003127_pt1 | contig 13111 bp, 11 predicted proteins | sample C_130625_EF_Meta_FD_87317 | JGI IMG/M metagenome (GOLD analysis project Ga0114959, IMG submission 87317) | Freshwater microbial communities from Lake Croche, Canada to study carbon cycling - C_130625_EF_MetaG | ecosystem: Environmental > Aquatic > Freshwater > Lake | place: Lake Croche, Canada...
AATTACTACTTCGGGCAATTTTACGGTTAAGGCTATCAGCGATAAAGGCTGTACATCCGTGGATTCCGACCCGCTGAAAATAACGGTGAATCCTTTGCCATCGACGCCAAGTATTGTACCAAACGGACCCACTACTTTTTGTGCGGACACAAGTGTTGTATTAAGTTCTTCGAATGAAGGCATACAAAATTATCGTTGGAACAATGGCTCAACTTCCCGAAATATTAACGTGAGAAATACGGGTGACTATTCCGTAAAAACGGTTGACATAAACGGATGTATTTCTTTACCGTCAATTGCTACGAGAATAAAAGTCAATGCGCTTCCTCCTACTCCCACCATTTCCACCACCCGTGACACCGTTTTTTGTCAAGGAGAAAGCACCGTTTTACAATCCCGTTTGGTGAATGGCGGTTTCCCTACGTGGATAGCTACGCAAGATGGCGTGGTGACTAGGTATAATTTTCAGAATCTTAACGTTAATAAAACGGGCTCATTTCGAACCTTTCAAACGGATGTAAATGGTTGTAATTCCGTAATTTCACCCGCTTTATTTGTGGCCGTAAAACCGCTTCCCGAAAAAATCACAAATATTCTTAGAATAAGCCCTTACACGATTGCGGTTGAAAACCCTAGATCTACTATTTACGCTTGGCAATTGAACGGAACAGAAAAACAAAATTATACCGAAAGCACTCTCCGTTTTAACGAAAGTGGAAAATTTAGGGTTACCGCTAAGAATATTTACAAGACCTTGTTGTATGGTGATAAAGTCTGTGTATCTGAACCTTCCAGTGAATTTTCTTTCTTATTGTATGACGATGATGGAATGTCTATATATCCAAATCCAAGCAATGGTCTTCTCAACATAGATTCGCAAGTGGATTGGAAAAACTCAACGATTGAGATTTATACTTTATTGGGAAAACTCATAAAAATGGGAAATGTTAATGCGTTTGATGATGTTAAAAAACTGGATTTAACAGAGTTACCCGCAGGAGAATATATGCTAAGAGTCAGGACGGATAATTTTTATTCGATTACGAAAAAAATAATTATTAAACGCTAAGGAAAGTTTTTTAGCGAATTTTCTAATTAACGTAAATCTTCCGTTGATAATTTTGTTAGTTAATAAAAGCGAAAAAGATGGAAGAGAAAAAAAGTAAGAAATTGAATGTGAAACGTTCGAAATTTCAAGCAATGGGTGAGGCTCGTTGCCCGCAATGCCGTGAAGGTAAAATGTTTAAATACCCTTTTTGGCGGATAGATAAATTTTCAGAAATGAATGAGAAATGCCCAATTTGTGGATTGAAATTTGAAGTTGAACCAGGCTTTTGGTATGGCGCAATGTTCGTAAGTTACGCCAATACGGTGGGACTTTTAGTAGTAATGGGAATTACTGTATTCTATTTTTTCAACGATCCACCAGTAATGTATTATATTGTTCCCATCACAGTTTTGTCTCTGATTAGTGTACCGTTCAATTTTAGAATATCAAGAGCCATTTTTTTACATTTGTTTGGATTTGTGAAGTATAAACCTGTAAAATAAGTTGGCTTTGGCTTTGGCAGTTGGCAGTTGGCAGTAAAAAATAAAATTGCGTGTATTTAACTCAAAAAAAGTACATTATTTTTACTCCCAACCGCCAACTACTTACCGCCTACTTCTTATGTTCCTGCTCATAATGTTTTCGGAGCAAATCTTCCCCAAAATCGTTGGTTAAATCTCTAATAACTGTATGAACATGATTAGCATTATTTTGCGTATTGTCGTATTCCAAAAATAACACAGGATTTTGAATTCGATAATAATGTCCTCCATTACCAATTTTGGCTTCTTTTGCCCCCATCCAAGTAAAACTCAATTTATCTAACCCTGCTTTTTCAATTTTTTCCATGAATTCGTTAGCGAAACTAAAAGGATATCTTTCTACATATACACTTATCAATTTTATCAATTTTTCTTGCTGGATTTTATTCATTTCGCTAAAAGAAATGCCTGTTTTCAGAGTATCTGGTCGCAAAATATGAGCCGAATTGCTCGACAGAATTTCTACGGGAGATTTATCAGAAAGAATCGCTTTTTTGAGTTGTTCCTCTGAAAAAGAATGCAGTAAGTCAATTCCCAAAGTCTCTTCTTGCTTAATCAGTTGCAAACCCGCTTGCGGATACCCTTCAGGCACAATGGCAGGATTACTTCCCAAAAATAAAGGCGTTCCCGAAACAACTTTACCGTTTTCAGATGAAAAATTCAAAGATATATGATGCCCTTCAATTCGCCAGCCCCATAATTTTTGAGTGTCTGGCGTGCCAAAAACGGAGAAATAAAATTTACCAGGATGTCTACGGTTATTTTCGGGAGCAAGCTTCTCTATTTGCTTCAAAATAATTTCTAGTTGCATAATGGCAAGCGTAGTTTTACTGGCCGATTCGCTCAAAGAGGTTTTTAAAAGATTAATAGCCGCATTTGTTTGTTCTTCGTTCATGTCTATTATGGGCAAACCTTTTCTTTCAATCGGAATAAAAAACCAAGTTCTACGTTCGTTGGTATCGTATGGAAATAAGGCTCTGGACAACTTTTCTTTATCCAACGTTTTCAGAAACATCTGCGTTGCTGATAGCGCTTTTTGATTGGTATTATTTTGCGCAAATACCCCACAACAAGGCAGTAATACACAGAAGAGAAGAAAATTTTTCATGGTGGATTTGAAAGGAGTTTTGAATATGGATATTTTGGTAAGTTAAAGAGTTTATCCTAAAAATTCTACTTTCTTGTCATGGCTAACCGTCTTTTGAGCCTTATAGAAATACCCGAAGCGAAGGATAGAGAACCAAATAAAAATGCTTATTTTCGATCAACAATTAAACGATTATGATACAAAACCCTCCCAGTCGCCTTCAATCTGCCGATGTATATCGTGGATTTGTCATGTTATTAATGATGGCAGAGGTGCTGCAATTTCATAAAGTTTTAGAGGCTTCCCCCGGGAGTAGTTTCTGGCAATTCATGGCTTACCAACAAGATCATGTCAATTGGATTGGATGCTCGCTTCACGATTTAATCCAGCCTTCATTTTCATTTTTGGTAGGTGTGGTGTTACCCTACTCCATATTCAATCGCAAAAATAAAGGCGAATCCTTAGGAGACTTGGTCGGTCATGCAGCATGGCGGTCGTTGATTTTAATTTTATTAGGTATCTTTCTACGTTCGCAAGGAAAAAGCACGACCTATTTTACCTTTGAAGATATCCTTTCTCAAATTGGTTTAGGCTACACATTTCTGTTCATTTTAGGCTTCCAATCATTCAGAATTCAATTATTGGTCTTTATCTTACTGATCGTTGGCTATTGGGCTGCCTTCGTGATTTATCCCCTCCATCCCAACAATTTTAATTACGAAGCCGTTGGAGTTGCCAGAGATTGGGAACATCTTCAGCAAGGATTTCCCGCACATTGGAACAAAAACAGTAATCTGGCTTGGGCATTTGATACTTGGTTTTTAAATCATTTTCCCCGAGAAAAACCTTTCATTTTCAACGGTGGTGGGTATGTCACTTTGAGTTTTATTCCAACGCTCGCCACGATGATTTTAGGATTATTGGCAGGAAATATTTTAATCTCCCAAAAACCAAATATTCAAAAACTTAAACGATTTTTAATCTGTGGAATTGCTGGATTATTGATTGGGTTTTTACTAAACTTTGCAGGAATTTGTCCCAACGTAAAACGTATCTGGACACCCACATGGGTCATTTTTAGTGGAGGATGGTGCTTTTTATTGATGGCTTTTTTTTATTACCTGATCGATATACAGCAAAAGCAAAAATGGGGATATGGGTTGATGATTATTGGCATGAATTCGATTACGGCATATTTTTTTGCTCATACCATTGATGGCTATATTTCAAAAGCCTTGCACACGCATTTAGGAGAAAATTATGACACTATTCTTGGCATTCCGTATCGGACACTCATACACGGAAGCCTAATTTTACTTTTCGAATGGTTGATTTTGAATTGGATGTATAAAAAAAAGATTTTCATCAGAATTTAAGCTCCACAATATTAGCAATAGCATCTCTGGCTTCCTCCACGACTTCTTCGGGCGTTTTATCGCCTCTTTCAATGGCGGGAAGCACCGTCCAAACTAGATTTTGAAAACTTACTAAAGGAAAATATCCCTTCGGATTCAACTTATTTACGTTTTCAATGGCCACGGGAACAATCAAGGCATTGGGGGCTTTTTTCATCAAAATAGCAATTCCTCCCACCGCAAACGGCTTCATCGTACCGGTACGTGAGCGAGTTCCCTCAGGAAAAATACAAGCTGAAAAGTTATTTTTCTCGATCATTTTAGCCAATCTAGCGATTTCCACCACTGCCTGTTTCCCATCTTCACGGTCAATCAAAGCGGCACCACTTTTATGCAAATTGTAGGAAATAGATGGAATTCCTTTGGATAATTCTTGCTTGGAAACGAAAATTGGAAAGTTTTTCCGCAGAAACCAAATCATCCCAATAATATCAAACATACTTTGGTGATTTGCTACAAAAATGATTGGGCGGTCAGTGGGTAATTTAGTTCTTTCAACAAATTTCAAGCTCGTTCCTAAAATTTTCACGCCATGTAGCAAAAAGAAATTCATAATATGTATCAATTTTTGATGCATTCGCTGTCCAAAAAACTCAAATAAGATAATTTGTAACGGATGAAAAATTAGCAATACTAGGAAAAAATACACTAGGTAGAGTGTACTAAGGAAGTAATCCAGAATTTTTTTCATAAAATTTGTTAGATGCGGTTTAAGGCACTTTTGTGTTGAGCTAACGAATCGAACACTAATTTACGAAATTTTGGTGTATCTTAATTTATAAGCAAAAAATGGATGTCAGTTTTTTTCTGACATCCATTTTTTTGATCACACAATTACAAGAATATTTGGGAAACTTTTAAAAAAATGGCCATCACTTTCCATTTTTCCTATGAAATTAATGAATGATCACGTTACTTAAAGTAGAAAAAACTTTCGGGAAGTTGATGCTGGAAGAACTTCCTGAAATAAGTAAGAACCTTCGAGAAGCACTTCCAACACGAACACCTATTACGCCAAAATATTTTTAGCATATTCTACGCATTTTGCCACTTCTTTCACCGCATCTGACCCTTCAGGAACATCATATTCCAATTCAATCGTGGCTGGGAATTTATATTTTTTATTTTTCAGCAATAATAAAATCTCTTTAATTGGCGTGTCACCTTTTCCCCAAGCCAAATTTTGTTTGCCATCAGCGGTACGGTCTTTGATGTGCATACTCGTGATTCTATCGTGTTTCGCTTCAATCAAAGCAAACAATGTTTCCTTCGTATTTTTCCCCCCAACGGCAATGTAATGACCACAATCTAAGTTCATCGAATTATATGGGGATTGCGCTAAAGCTACATCCCAAAGGGTGTCAGTTGCCTGTAAATGAGCGTGATAGCCGATATATACTTTATGTTTTGCCCCTAAATCTCCTAACCTTTGGGATTGTTTAGCATCCGATGGAATTTCTATGGTTACGGAATTGGCTCCCAAAGCTTTAGCCGCATTAAGCGCATATTCTACTTCTGCATCCGAATTGTTAGGGCCCAAAGCATTGGGTTTAAAAGCATAAATAGTCACGCCCGCATCGTTAAATTTCTTCCGAATCTCTTTGAATTTATCCATTGAAGCATTTGCTCTCCACTCGGCTACTTTTTTGTTATACTCAACCATTTGGGCTTTTTGCTCATCAGTCCAAGGTGTTCTTGGCGGTTGTCCCCCCTTTGGTGGTATCACTGGCATTTTCATCGGGCTCTCTGGTTTTCCAGCAAAAGTTTCGGCTGGGTCGCCCATCATTTCGATAGCGCTAATCTTGGCATTTACACAAAACTGCAATAATTGATCGATATCGTGGGGCATACTTCTAAACGAGTAAGTAATAGCGCCAATTTGAATACCCCCAAATTTTGAATTTGGTTTATTGAAGCCCAAAACGCTAGCATTATTCGCAAAAATTGCATTTTTGCTAAACATTAATCCGAGCGTCGTAATTGGAATTATGGACATAAAACCACGTCGAGAAATTTCGTTTTTCATATTTATATTTGATTAATTTAATTCATTACTTTTAAATTCAATACCAGAAAGTGACATAACGATTTGCGTTTCTTTTACTTTGTCACTTTTAAATACTAAATACACATCGTGCTGACCTAGATTAGCAGGAACTGCCACTTTTAATTTAGCATTCCCCAAGTTTCTGCGGACTGCTGGATCTGGCACGGTTGCAGGTACGGCAGGTTGCCCATTAGCGGATGCAACAGGGGCAGGAGCAGCTGGCGGCGGCCCCATTCTAACTTCCTTGGGTTCAATTTTTTCAGTTCGTCCAATTAATTTTCCCGATGGTGAATCTAATCTCAACTCAACGAGTCCCCCCGAAGCGCCTACTCGTGTTTGTGCTTGAGCGGTAACTTCAATTTCGCTAATTCCGTTCAAATCAATATTTGAATACCCTATATATGAATCATTACCTATCATTGAAAAAGACCTTGAGGGGGTAATCATTAATTGTGTTCCCTTTGATTTGTCGGCAAATTCAGGATTTAACGTAGCGTTTCTCAACACAATTAAATCTTCCGTTGCCAACGATTTCATGTTTTTTGTGCCTTTATCTTTGTAAGCAGCTCTCAAAATATAAGACCCATTTGGTTTTTGACCTTGAGGAATTTGAGTGGTGAAACTACCCTGATAAGGTAAAGATTTTGCCGTAATCGGTTCGTTTATATTCAGAATATATTGAACAATGATAGCGGCTTCCGCCTGCGAAATTTGGGGATGAGCCGCCATCATGTGTTCGCCCCAAACGCCTCCTCCGCCAGCAATTACTTTTTTTGAAAGATTCTCAACCGCTTTGCTATCCCCTTTATACCTATTAGCAATGTCTCGGTAGCTTGGTCCAACGGATTTTTTATCAATAATATGACAAGATTTACAGTCATTTTTGCCAAGCATTCTTTCACCCATTGAAGCAAAGGCCGAAGCATCAACGCCTCGATGATTTTGGGAGGCCTCAATTTTATCGTAACCAATTGGCATATAATCAATGCTTACTGCAACTTGTTCGGGTTTGATTTTACCACTTAGTAAATCGCCATCCTCTTTGTCGGCAACATTTACTTCATAGTCAATCGGTTTATTCGGAAAATAGAAAGTTTTATTACCTTTTTTGATATTAAAAGCCACCGAAGGCGATTCGTTACCCGCTTTTACTTCCAACATTGCGCTATTTTCTAAGCCTTTACTATCTTTGACAGTCAACGTAATTTCATAAATACCTGGTTTATCGAACGTTACGCTCGGATTTTCCGTTTTGAAAATTCGTTTGCTTGCTTTGTTTTTTACTTCCCATAAATAGGTCAATTTATCACCGTCATAATCCATCGTACCTTTAGCGGAAAACTTGACTTTTAAAGGCACCGATCCGGTCAAATTATCGGCTGAGGCCACCACTTTTGGCATCCGATTTCCTCCATTATATTCCACTTTTACGAGTCGGGCGTTGTCATTTCCTTTAAACCAAGCCGAACCATATTCTAGCACGTACAAATCACCATCGGGTGCAAAATCCATGTCGATGGCACTACCAAAATCGGTCTTTGGCATAAAACGCTCCATTGATTTATAATTACCATCTTCATCCATTGTAACCGCCATAATCCATCCTCTCATAAATTCGGTAATGAACCATTTTCCTTCGTAATAACTCGGAAAAACACGCTTAGCAATTGGAAAATCAGCTTGGTGAAAAACTGGCCCACCCGTAGCGCTTCTTCCCGAACTTCCTACCAAAGGAAATTCTTCAGAAATACCGTAAGGATACCAAATAAAGGCTTTTTGAGCGGGAGGCAATTGTTTTAAACCAGTGTTGTTGGGCGAGTCATTAATTGAATTCAACGGGTCAAACACTGAATTTGAGCGAACTTTCTTCGTTTCAAAATCCCAATCAGTGTAAGCTTTGTTGTCACCAATAAAATAGGGCCAACCGAAGTTTCCTGCCTTTTTTGCTTGATTAAATTCATCGTAACCTCTTGGGCCTTGGTCGCCATCGTTTGAAGCATCAGGGCCTACTTCTCCCCAATATAAATATCCCGTTTTACTATCAATGGTTGGGCGCCATGGGTTGCGATGCCCCATGGTATAAATTTCTTTTTTTACCAAACCGTCCCCATTATTCGGTAATGTTTCGTATAAATTTCCCTTCGGAATTGTATAGGAAGCGTCTGGTTGGGGCTTTATTCTCAAAATTTTGCCGGTCAAACTGTTGGTATTTCCCGCACCTCTTTGGTCGTCCCAATATTGCCAACCTTTTCGTTCGTCCAAGTTTGCGTAACCATCCGAGCCACTATTTGATGTATTATTTCCAACGGTCAAATATAAGTTGCCCAATTTATCAAAAACCATCCCACCGCCTGTATGACAACATTCTTCACGCTGCGTAGGCACTTCCAGCACTATTTTTTTAGAATTTGCAACTAATTCTTCCCCTTTCAATTCCCAGCGAGCTAAAACATGTTGCGTTTTGGCAGTATCCGCATAGTACATATAAATCCAATGGTTTTGCTCGAAATTTGGGTCATGGACTAAGCCCATCAAGCCTTCTTCGGCTTCACGTTTTTGGCCTTTGGCATTGGTATATTTTGTGTTTACTGGAATCGTGGCGAGGGTTTTGATAGCACCCGTATTTGGGTCATATTGTTTCAAAGCACCTTTGCGCTCTATAAAGAGAACTCGCCCATCTTTCAACAAAGTCATTTCCAAGGGTTCATCCAATTTGTCACCCAGAATAACTTTCGTGAAACGGTTTTCTTCGGGAACATTTTGGGCAAAAAGATTGGTATTGTACTCGGTAAGAAAGCATAAAAGGCAGACGATCAGTAAATAATGGTTAAAATGATAAACTTTGGAGTTTGGCGAATTCAATTTCATAATTAAGATTTTTTTTATGTTAAAAGTACGAAAAATACTAAAATATACTTGTATACGACATTTTATATTCGACGATCAAGGAATTTGTTTCGATTGTTAGGCGTTTTTGCTGGATTTCTGGTCAAGGCATTAAGTAAATTCGCTTTAAAAAATTTGCCAAAACGTCATAGAATACTGTGATGCAAATACATACCGGGCGGTAATCTTTATTTGTTACCTTTGCAACAAAGACTTACTAATAATTTTATGACATTTCAATCGCTCGGTTTATCAGAATCTATTCTTAAAGCCCTTATTGAGCAGCAATATACGCAGCCAACTCCTATTCAAATACAGTCAATTCCAGCCATTTTGGAAGGCCACAATGTATTGGGAACCGCTCAAACAGGTTCTGGGAAAACTGCTAGTTTTGTTTTGCCAATTTTAGAGTTATTTCAACGTAAAAAAACAACCAGAAACCTGCATTTAAAGGTTTTGATACTCGTTCCAACCCGAGAATTGGCGGTTCAGATTGGAGAAGTGATTGCAGGATTTAGTCAATATTTAACCAATCCGGTCAAGCATAATGCGGTTTTTGGGGGCGTAACGCTCAACCAGCAAATGATGACCTTGAAAAATACCGAAATCCTAGTGGCTACGCCCGGACGTTTGTTGGAATTGGTATCAACGCAATCGATAAGTTTATCTAAAATTGAAGTGTTAATCTTGGACGAAGCCGACAAAATGTTGGATTTAAATTTTCAGGAGGAAGTTAATCAGATTTTTGCTTTGTTGCCCAAAAAACGTCAAAACATTCTATTTTCCGCCACCTTAGATACAGAAAGTAAACTGATTCAAGAAGTACTTTTGTGTAATCCAATCCGAATTGAAATAGAAACGGAAGCAAAAAATACGGATTTAATTAAGCAATCCGCCTACCGAGTTTCGCCCGAAAAGAAAGGACTTTTACTGCGTTATTTAATTAAAAATAGAGAAATGAAACAAGTTTTAATTTTCGTTTCCTCGGTGAGAACGGCAGATAATTTAACCGATAAGTTGCAGAAAAATGGCTTTGAGGCAATGGCAATTCACAGTAAAAAAAGCCAAAGTGCCAGAACGGAAGCATTAAACCGTTTCAAAAAAGGAAAAACCAAAATTTTAGTTGCCACCGATTTGGCATCTAGGGGAATTGATATTCAGTTTTTGCCCTTCGTGATAAATTATGAATTGCCCCGTTCGCCCAAAGATTACGTGCATCGCATCGGGCGAACTGGACGAGCCGAAGCATCCGGCGAAGCCATTTCATTAATCATTCCAGAGGATGAACACCATTTTAAAATTATTCAAAAAAAGATGGGGAAACCAGTGCAAATGATTGAATCTGAAGGGTTTGTTTTTTAGGGAATTTAGAGAATTTGGCAGGGAGGACAATTTATTACTTAAACATCAAGATTGTGTTTCTTTAGCAATAAGTGTTCGTAATTAATTTGACTGTTTTACGTAGTGTTCTGATTCAGAGCAATTTACAATACTACTCCCCACATGCTAACATTTACTTCTAATGCCTCGACACCTGCCAGAATCGCTAAGTCAATTTTTTGAGGCAACTTCTCCAAAGTTTTTAGAAACTTTCCGAAAGTATTAGGACTTTCGGAAAGTTGTAGCATCATACTTATTAAATTCCTTAATCAACAATCGCTTGATAAACCAAATTCTCGAATTTATCGTACAATTCTTTTTGGTGCGTACTTGGATAAATTTGGGTCATTAACACGGCAATTACTTGCTCTTTTGGGTCAATCCAGAAGACGGTATTATACAATCCACCCCAGCCCAATCGCCCAACTGAACCTAGTTTATGATAAGAACTTTGTGGCACTTCAACAGAAAACCCTAAGCCAAATTTTGTACCAACCGCATTGATATTAAGATCTCCAATTTGATTATTGCTCATGGCTTCGATGCTTTTTCTACCCAAAATTCGGGTACCATTCAACGTGCCTCCATTCAAAATCATCTGCATAAATTTCATGTAGTCAGCGGCCGTACCAGATAAACCACTACCACCCGAAAAGTACGTTTTTGCGCCACGAGTTGGAAAATACAGATTTTTTGCTTGCGGAAAAGCCATCGCATTCAATACGCTCCCGTTGATTTCGGTAAAAACACTCACCACACGATTTTCCTCACTTTCAGGTCTGAAAAAGTGCGTATCTTTCATGTCCAGAGGCTTTAAAATACGTTCTTCACAAAAATCTGAAAGGTTTTTTCCCGATATGATTTCGACTATATATCCCGCCACGTCAATTCCTAAACCATAAGTCCATTTGGTGCCAGGTGCGTGCAATAAAGGCTGTTGTGCTAATATTTTCATTTTATCGGCAATGGTGGCATTTTGTATATTTGCGCCATCAGGAATTTTAGCTTTGCCATAAATTACGCCCGAAATTTTTGTATTCGTAAAACCATAGCCAATGCCCGAAGTATGCGAAAGTAATTGACGAATGGTGATTTCGGAAGGGGAAGGTTCGGAAGTAAAAGTGGAATCTTTGGCGTTTACTTCTTTCAAAACCACCGGATTTTTGAACTCAGGAATGTATTTAGAAATGGGGTCTTCCAACGTGCATTTTCCTTCTTCCAACAAAATCATCATAGCCGTCGTAACGATGGGTTTAGTCATGGATGCTAACCTAAAAATATCATCTACTTTCATGTCTTGTTTATTAATGCCACTCGTACCAAGATGCGTTGAATAAACGATTTTTCCTTTGCGAGCTACCATGGCAACCGCTCCGGGAATCCATTTTTTATCCAAATGGTCTTGTAAATGAGCATCAATGCGTTTGAGACGGTCGGTAGAAATTCCCACACTTTCGGGACTTGCAAGGGCCAAATCATTGACCGTTTTTTGGGCGAATAAATTAGCACTTACAAAAAGTAAAAAGCCTATAATAATTCTATTTTTCATGTTTGAATAGTTAATTTTTATCTTTTCTTGAAGATAGGAAATTTTAAAGTGAATAAATTTAGATGATAAGTGGATTATTCTAAAAAAATAATCTATTGCACCTTATCTTGCCGTTGTTTTAATTCTCGCCAAGTAGTCAAAATGATGTTGTTATCCTGAATATATTTTTTCAAAATAGGGTCAATCATGGCGAGCAAATCGCCTTTACGGGTATTACCCGAATCGCTGATGTGTTCAAAAACTTCAGTGGGAGAAGTACAATGCATGATTACCATCGTTATGCCCGCTCGTAAATCTTTAAATGATTCAATGTATTTCTGCGTCTTATATTTTTGCAAGTCTTTATCGTTTGGTTTCACGACCTTATTCATTGACCAACCGTAACTAATATTGTGTAAATCATCCAAAACAGGTAAACCCGCCGACCACAACATTTTACCAATTGTTTGGGCTTTTTCTAGCGTTAATCCAGCAACATTTTCTTTCATAATCATTGAATTATGACCGCCTGGAAACATAACAGGAATTTTTTGCTCCATCCCAACTTTGAAATATCGTTCCAAATAATCTGCTCGGGCAAACAATGTTCCCATGTGCGAATCCATGTGCGTCGGTTCAAAACCCATCGTTCTTGCTCTATCCAATTGACTTCTGATTTCCTTTTCAATCTCATCAGGAGAAGCGTGTTTGGCGGTTTCTTGAACGCTTGGCCACATGGCACCTTCCGAATCCACCAAATTAGGGACACTTGGTTTACCCGACAAAGGTCCCCAACGATAATCTTTCCATTCTGATGTGAGTGTAAGGTGCAAACCTGCATCAATATTGGGATGATTTTTAAGATAATGTACGAAACCAGGCACCCATGCACAAGGCATCATCACACTCATGGAAGTAGCCACGCCCTCTTCAACCGCTTTAATGGCTCCCAGATTAGAATCATAAGACATTCCAACATCATCCACGTGCATAATGATAACTTTTGCGCCTTTTGGAAAACCCAATTTATCGGCATAAGTCTCGTTTTGGGAATAGCTGAAAAAGTAAAACAGTGAAAGGAAAGTTGTTAGCAGGATTTTTTTCATAGTTTGTGGATTTTATCATGTATTTATTAATACGAATATAGTGAAGCAATTTGTTAACTTAATAAATAAAAG